>Ga0163154_10002911_pt1 | contig 24405 bp, 18 predicted proteins | sample OliLakLV19MP9P1_FD_148649 | JGI IMG/M metagenome (GOLD analysis project Ga0163154, IMG submission 148649) | Freshwater microbial mat bacterial communities from Lake Vanda, McMurdo Dry Valleys, Antarctica - Oligotrophic Lake LV.19.MP9.P1 | ecosystem: Environmental > Aquatic > Freshwater > Lake >... | reverse complement strand
CCCGCGATCGCCCATAATCATCACCCCGCCAATTTTGGGGTCGATTACATTGAGCAAAAGCGCCAGTTTCATCTCTTCCTGGCCGACAATCGCCGTAAACGGAAACACCGCCCGACGAGGCGCAACGTTGACTGGAGCACTGGTGGAAGCAAGAACACTCACAGAATTACCTAAACGCGAATTGACAACGTGAATTGACCACTATGTTCCATTTTGCCACAACCCGGACGACCCAACGTCTGCCGACCGTGCGGATGTTGGAAATCGCTAGAATTGGGGCAAACTGAAATCGTTGCTAGGAACCCATGCGGACGCTGCTCAAGTCTCCAACGAATCTAGAACCATCACTCGACAAACTGGCCATTGGCTATCGAGCTGGAATGAAAGCGCAGCCATTTTTGGCGCAAAAGTGGGAAGACGGCTGGGAAAAGCCGCTGAATGAGTGGCGATCGCAGCTCAACATCGAACCTGCCACTATATATGTTCCTTAGTCCAAAACCATCAGGCGTCAGCCCATAATTTGACCATCATTTAGGGTGACAAAAAACACTTTTGCGGTAGCTATTCCCTGTACCATGACTGGAATTGGGAATTTGGAGAAGTGCTATGAGTTACCGGATGGATCGCCGCGCCTATGCCGACACATTTGGCCCAACGGTGGGCGATCGCGTCCGGTTGGCAGACACGGAGCTAATCATCGAAGTAGAGCGAGACTACACTACCTACGGCGATGAGGTGAAATTTGGCGGGGGGAAGGTGATCCGCGATGGCATGGGGCAATCGCCGATTACTAACGCCGATGGAGCGGTGGATGCGGTGATTACCAATGCGCTGATTTTGGACTGGTGGGGCGTAGTCAAAGCCGATGTGGGGATTAAAGATGGCAAAATCCACGCCATCGGCAAAGCGGGCAATCCCTACATCCAAGACAACGTCAATATTGTGATTGGCCCAGGCACCGAGGCGATCGCCGGCGAAGGCATGATCCTGACGGCGGGCGGCATTGACGCCCATATTCACTTTATTTGTCCACAGCAGATTGAAGTGGCGATCGCCTCCGGCATTACGACTATGATTGGCGGCGGCACCGGGCCAGCCGCAGGTACCAGCGCCACCACCTGTACGCCAGGACCCTGGAATATGTATCGCATGTTACAGGCTGCCGATGCGTTTCCGATGAATCTGGGCTTTTTGGGCAAAGGCAACGCATCACTGCCTGCTGGCTTAGTGGAGCAGGTAGAAGCAGGCGCGATCGGGCTGAAGCTGCACGAAGACTGGGGCACCACCCCGGCAACAATCGACACCTGTCTCAGCGTGGCCGAGGACTACGACATTCAAGTCGCCATCCACACCGACACCCTGAACGAAGCTGGGTTTGTGGAAGACACGATCGCCGCCTTCAAAAATCGGGTGATTCACACGTATCATACCGAAGGCGCAGGCGGCGGGCATGCCCCAGACATTATCAAAATCTGCGGCGAGCTAAACGTGCTGCCTTCATCGACGAATCCCACCCGCCCCTACACCATCAACACCCTCGAAGAGCACCTCGACATGCTGATGGTGTGTCACCACCTCGATCGCAACATTCCCGAAGATGTCGCCTTTGCCGAATCGCGAATTCGCCGCGAAACGATCGCCGCCGAAGACATTTTGCATGACCTGGGTGCCTTCAGCATCATCTCCTCCGACTCCCAGGCCATGGGACGGGTTGGCGAAGTGATTATTCGCACCTGGCAAACCGGGCACAAAATGAAGGTGCAGCGCGGCGCACTAAAAGAAGATAGCGATCGCCACGATAACACCCGCGCCAAACGCTACATCGCCAAATACACCATCAACCCCGCCATTACCCACGGCATTGCCGATTACGTCGGGTCGGTAGAAGTGGGTAAATTAGCCGATCTTTGCCTGTGGAAACCTGCTTTTTTTGGCGTCAAGCCCGAAACGGTGCTAAAAGGTGGCATGATTGCCTGGGCGCAAATGGGAGATGCCAATGCCAGCATTCCTACCCCTCAACCCGTCCACATGCGCCCCATGTTTGGCAGCTTTGGCGCTGCTATGCATGCAACCTCGCTCACCTTTGTCTCTAAGGCTGCCCTCAAAGCTGGCATCCCCGCTCAGCTCAACCTCCACAAGCAGGCTGTCCCCGTCTCCAATATCCGCCAACTGACCAAAAAAGACATGAAGCTCAACGACGCCACCCCGCACATGGAGGTTGACCCCGAAACCTACGAAGTCCGCGCTGATGGCGAGTTGCTCACCTGCGAACCCGCCACGGTTCTGCCCATGGCACAACGCTACTTCCTGTTTTAAAACATTAGATTTTAAGATTAGCCTTAGGGCATTACCCTAGGGCTGTGTCGGTACCCCACCCGCCGGAGCAGGCTGAACTGGCGCAGATGTGCCTGCTCCATTCGGCGCAGCTGGATCTGGGGGCAGCGACTGGCCTTGAGGCTGAGTTGGCTGCACCTGGGCGGCGGGTGGAACATTGATGTTGACATCAGGGCTGGTTACTTGCGGGGCGGGTGCCTGAGGGGACACCTGTACGTTCACCTCTGGGGGCTGAACATTAACTTGAGGTGGTTGAGCTGGGGCTTGGGTTGGCGCGCGTTGATTTAGGGCAAAAAATAAGGTGACTAGCCCAGCAGTTGCCGCCAACAAGACGCCTAGCAATAGGCCGTTGGTTGTATTTTCGCTATCGCGGGATAGTTGATCCTCACGGTTGACCTGAACCTCACGGTTGAGTTGACGTTCGCGCAACTCGCGCTGTTCACGTTCGTTCAAATTATTCATGATTAATTACCAGAACTCTTTTATCTAGAATTCGTCAATTGAATTCATTACATGAAAGCTAACCGTTGTAGCTCAGCCAATGGCTCTACCATGAGGGGTGGGTCTGTTCGTTCAGAAGACTGAGATTTATTTCCTCCCGTCTCTGCGGGGATCTAGCTCGCATTCGGGCAATTCGCAGGAGATCGAGATATGAAAAGGCTGGTCTGGTTATTCACAATCTTGGCAGCAGTGACGGGGCTGTCAGCTTGTGATACCGAATCTATCCAGCTCAACCCCAGCCCGCCCACACAGACGACCCTAGCAGCCTCAACACCCGCAACGACTCCACCAGACGCCTCTCCGGCTTCTCCTAGCAATTCCGGCGTACGGCCACTAGCTGCGACGAGTTCTATGGCCAGCATACCTCTCAGACTTTCGTCAGCCGAGATGGCAATACAACCGTTCAAGCTAACGTTACCTTAGGGCAAACGGGTGAAATTGAATCGGTCGCGATTCAAGGCGGCACGTTGCGGGTTGAGCAAGGGAGCGCTAGCGTCGAGCTGCCTGTGCTTGGAGATGCAGGCTGTTAGCCGATGTTGCTGCCTGTAGCGCTGGCTTTAGGGTGGATTAATGAACTGAATTTATTGTATGGAGGAGCAGCATGGGCATTACAGGCATTCATCACATCGCCATCATCTGCTCAGACTATGAACGCTCCCGCCATTTTTACGTCAATGTGCTGGGGTTTCAGGTCATTCAAGAAACCTATCGGGCAGAGCGCCAGTCCTATAAACTGGATCTAGAGCTAGGAAGCGATCGCCTTGAGCTGTTCTCCTTCCTTGATCCCCCGGCTCGTCCTAGTTACCCTGAAGCCCGTGGGTTAAGGCACCTGGCGTTTGCTGTAGAGCAGCTAGATAGACTGGTTGCCCAGTTAAACCAGAGCGGCGTTGCCACCGAACCCATTCGCATTGATCCCCTGACAACCAGACGGTTTACCTTTTTCCAGGATCCCGATGGCCTTCCCCTAGAACTTTACGAAATCGCAGAAATTACGCCAAATTTACCCGAATACTAAGTTTTTGCGAATTTTTTCGTTTAGATCTGGCTTCTTCGCCAACCCAGAGGTACTGTGGCAAACGACACCCCTTAAACCCTCTTGTCCGGAATAATGTAAACTCCTAGAGCAATTTTGTTGCACTTGTGTTGAATGTAACGGTTGTGTAGGAACTTACTACGGAATAATCCAAGTTGAGGCGATCGCCCTTCCCTTCCCTTCCCTTCCCTTGACCTTGATCCAGGCAGCGGTCTGGATCTGACATCAGGATTTTCATGGAAATCAAATTGAGATCCAGATCTCCATCCGGGACAGGGTCGAAATAACTGGAATAATGGCTCAACCTACGTTGCTTGCTCCATCGTCATTAGTTCGGCTCAACATTAGTTTGCCTCAACACAATTCTGTTACAGAGTACTACCCTGAATGGAGGACTCTGTAATCAGACTATTACTTTTGATCGATTTGATCAGATTCAGTATGGTTTCTCAGTGCCCTTACAAGTTTGTTTAGGAAGCGTTCCAGACTAACTAACGGCATCAATTAGCTCAGGCAACGCGGTTGAGGATAGAGCGAAGATGGCTGGCAGAATTTACTTTTTAGATAAAGAACATTTAGTTCGAAGTTCATTAGTGCAGAACGCTTCTAATCGCAGCAATCTGCTCTATCGAGCTTCTACTTTAATGATTATAGTCACGGTATTGATGTCAGGCTATGTCGCTCGACTGGCACAATTACAGTTAGTGGAAGGAGCCAAGAATCAGCAGCTGGCAGAACAAAATCGAGTTCGCATGGTGCCGTTGCCATCCGATCGCGGCAATATTAGCGATCGCCATGGAAAACTGCTGGTCAGCAGTCGGCTCTCCCGCTATGTTTACCTTTGGCCACGTCAACAATCCCAAGAACAGTGGCAATACATCATCGCCCGCCTCAGCAGCATCTTGCAAGTTCCACCCAAAGAAATTTCAGATCGGCTGGCTCAAGTGGGTTACACGTCTGCCCTACCCGTACGGGTGAGTCAACAGCTCTCGCCTACCATGTTTGTAGCGGTTGCAGAAGCCCTACCTCGCCTACCAGGGGTCGAAATCCTCGCTGGATCTAGCCGCCAATATCCCCACAAAATGCTAGCCGCTCATGCGCTTGGCTATATCGGTGAAGCAACGGCTGATGAAATTGCCGAAAACCCCAGCTATCCCATGGGCATCCTGGTGGGCAAAATGGGGGTTGAACGGTTAGCCAACCAGGAATTAACCGGAACCTGGGGCAGCCGTTTAGTGGAAGTTAATGCCCGTGGGCAAGAATCGCAAATGCTAGGGGTGCAACCTGCCCGCAATGGCGAATCGGTACAGCTGACCCTCGATCTAAAACTGCAACAGGCCGCTGAAAAGGCGCTGAATGGCCGCCGAGGTGCAGTTGTAGCGCTGGATGTAAAAACTGGAGAGGTGCTGGTTTTAGCCAGTGGGCCTAGCTTTGATCCCAATATGTTTACCCGTCGCTTTAGTCAAGCCGAGTGGGACAATCTCCAAAAAGGAGATCAGCCTTTTTTGAACCGGGCGCTCCAAGGCTACCCACCGGGAAGCACCTTTAAGATTGTCACCGCTACCGCTGCCATGGAATCGGGCAAGTTTTCTCCCCGTTCTACGATTGGGACTTCTGCCTTCATTAGTGTGGGCGGTATTCAATTTTGGGAAAGCAGTAAGCATGGGTACGGCACTATCGGATTTCGAGATGCCCTGGCGGTGAGTAGTAATACTTTTTTCTTTCGGTTGGGAATGGCGGTTGGGCCTGAACAAATTGCCAAGTGGGGCAAGGTTTTGGGCATTGGTTTCAAAGATACGTTGGGGCTAGAAGGCGGCAGCAGTGGGGTGATGCCGATCCCTTCTGAGAAGGAGGCGCTCTATGGCGAACCTTGGTATTTGGGCGACACGATTAGTATGTCGATTGGCCAGGGTCTAGTGCAGGCCACGCCGTTAGAACTGGCCGTGATGACAGCGGCGATCGCCAACGGCGGCAAGCGGGTACACCCTCACCTATTGATTTCTGAGACCAATCTTCCTGAAATGCTGCCTGAACCCACTGGTATCCATCCCGAAACCATCCGCGCAATTCGCGAGGGGTTAGTGGCAGTGGTGCAAAAGGGCACAGGGCGGCGACTGAATGACGGCTCCATTCCGCTGACAGCCGGGAAAACGGGTACGTCTGAAGTGGGTGTAAATCGTAAGCCCAATGCGATGTATGTGGGCTATGGCCCCGTTAGCGATCCTCAAATTGCGATCGCCGTTGTGGTTGAAAACGGTGGCTACGGCGGAGTGGCCGCGCTGCCAATTGCCCACGAGATCTACAAGGCGTACTTCGGCTCAGCTCCAACAAAATAGGTAGAGACGCGATTAATCGCGTCTCTGATTAATCGCGTCTCTACGGTTGCTCGGGTTCGACTTGAAAGCCCCGCATAATCCGAGACAATTCATTTTTCTCATCCGATGCAACCCGAGTCGGCAACCCGCTAATCATCCGTTCAAAATTGCGGAACGAATCTTTGATCTCAAAGAAACCCGCAATCTCTTCCTGCTTGGCATATCCAGTGACAGCAATAACAGCAAACAGTCCACTGTTCGACGCTCTTGCGCTACGTAGTCGAGCAAATCCTGCGGCTCCCCAAATTGGATGAGACGGTAGCGATCGCGCGTATCGCCCGTCAGAATGTCGTCTTGCAAGACGCGCAAAAGTGCCTGTGCCAAACTATCAGAAAGTAATAGGGTACTAATGGAAAGCAAGGGTCTGGCTGCAACAAAGGGCTAATTTGACACTCCCCGGCGTGAAACGATATAGATCTTTACAAAAAGCAATGATGAGTACTGGAATATTTAAGATCTTATTGTAAAGGTAAGCCCCCTAGTCGCTAATGCTTAGGCCATCATTATTAGGTGTTAGAGTTTTGTAAAGGCAAGCGTCTCCCGAATTGACCTAGCTAACGCTCTAAATACTGCTAATAAATAAAAATTGCTTTAAGGTTACGTGATTGCTGTTCATTGCGGCTAGTTTACTAGCCACCCGCCTAATCTGATCCCAGTGCTGAACTGAATTCAGGACGTGAAAATTTGATTTTCACGTCCTGAATTCATTCTTTCAACAGGCATCCCTCCAAAATCCAGCAGCAGAGGGCGCTGCGAGTCGCGATCGCCCTCCAGCTCTGGCGATCGCTGCCCTTTTGACGATGCATTATTCAGGTCTGCTTCGTGATCCTTGGGGAAAGTAAGTGTTGAGTTGAGCCAACGCAGAAGTGACGCGGTTGTCCCTGCGAGTGAGTCTCTCGAATCGTTTCCCTGCTAGCCCTTGCTTGAGCCTGCCGATCTGCATCTATGTCTCATCCTCTACTTCGAGAATTTATTCAGCCAGTTCCGGTGATTGCCGCGACTGCAACTCTGGCCGAGCTGCTCGCTCTGTTGACTGAGCATGGTTATGAGCAGGCGATCGCCCAATATGCTGCTCCGTTGCCCGACCGACTGCTGCGGCTGAGTGTCTTAACGGCTCATTTACTCAAGAGTGCATTTTCGCTATCATCCGCAACGCCGTCATCCCTTAACCTTCAAGCGACTCTGCAAGAGTTGACAGATGCTGATTTGAGTTTGCCAACGTTGGCTCTACCTCGCCTGAGCACGTTGCCTGCTGACTGGGAACTGCATCAAGTCTGGCAACACCTCCACGCCGCTGAGCCGCAGCCTTGGGCTGTGGTAGACGCTGAGGGTCACTATTTAGGCTTGCTTGACCAGTTGCGCCTGTGGAAATTTCTGGCCACCCAGCTGAGTGTTCCGGCTCCGTGGGATGCAGCGCTCAACGCTACATCGTTATCAGGTTCTGTCGCCGCGCGCGCATTCTCTCCTGCTCCCTCGACCCCAGTCCATCCTTTTCATTCCCCAGATCAGCCACCGCAGACTGCGCCGTCGCTGCCCACTATCCCCATCCCCCTGTTAATTACCCTCTTAAACCAGCTGCCGTTGCCGTTGATGCTACAGACCAGCAGCGGCCAAGTGCTAACCCAGAATCATACTTGGCATGAACAGCTTGGCTCGTTACTCGATGCTCATACAACAGCTCCTTCTGGTGCGATCGCCTTAGATGCCATTTCCGAAAACCTGTCGATTGATCAGCGCTATGCCCGCCGAGTTGAAAATCGCCACACCTTCTCTGGAGCCGCTCGGCCAGACAATTTATCGCCAATAGAGGCGCATTCGACAGCGCATCCGTCTACCAATACTTCCGCCACCCCATCGGCCAATCAATGGGATGTGCGGCCCCCTCGGATGGTCACCACGCTGGCCCTGCCCACCTGCTACCTAGATACGCTGTCTGAAAATGGCATTTGTGTATATTCCTTAGACAACGCCCAAGAGCGCGTCTGGCAGTTTGTCAAAGTCCCTCTCGGTAACGTTCCTCCAGCAGAGAGTCTGCCCGGACGGGAGAGCGATACCCTGTGGCTATTTCTAGCTCAAGATATGACTGACCAGCAGCATATCACTCAAGAACTCGCAGCAAAAAATGCCGATCTAACCCAGCTGAATCGGCTTAAGGATGAATTCTTATCTTGTATTAGCCACGAGTTGAAAACACCGCTCACGGCTGTGTTGGGGCTGTCTAGCCTGCTCAAAGATCAGGCCATTGGCAAGCTCAACGTTCGCCAAGAACGGTACGCTCAGCTAATTTATCAAAGCGGTCGTCATCTCATGATGATTGTGAACAACATCTTAGATTTGACGCGAATCGAAACAGACCAACTAGATTTGATCATGGAATCTGTCTCGATCAAATCAGCCTGCCAACGGGCTTACGAGCAAGCTCGGCAGCTGCACCTGCCCGAAAGCGTGGCAGAACCCCAGCGGCAGGTGGTTCCAACCCCTAATCCCTGCTTCAAGCTAGACATTCAGCCCGGTTTAGAGCAGATCATTGCCGATGATCTGCGACTGCGGCAGATGTTAGTAAACTTACTAACCAATGCGCTCAAATTTACGCCACCTAGTGGAGAAATTGGGCTAACTGTAGAAGCATGGGATGGCTGGTTGGCTTTTACTGTATGGGATACAGGGATTGGGATTCCGGCTGATAAGCAACATCTGATCTTTCAGAAATTTCAACAGCTAGAAAACCCGCTAACCCGTCAATTTGAAGGAACCGGGCTAGGATTGGTGTTAACTCAGCGGCTAGCTCGGCTGCACGGTGGGGACATAACGTTTACCTCGGTCGATGGCAAGGGCAGTCGGTTTACGCTCCTGTTGCCCTCCGACATGGCTCACATCGCGCCTGCTGGTAGCCCAATGGCAGCGTCATCACTTGCTCTACCGATCGAACAGCGGCTGGTTTTGGTCGTTGAGTCAGTGCCCTGCTTTTTAGAAGATTTAACCGCCCATTTAGGTCATCTTGGCTACCGAGTGGCGATCGCCCGCTCGGGAACTGAAGCCCTCGAAAAAATCCGCTGCCTCCAGCCCGCTGTGGTATTCCTCAATCCGCTGTTGCCGCTGCTATCAGGATGGGACGTCCTCACCTTGCTAAAAGCCAGCCCCGAAACCCAGGCCATTCCAATTTTGGTCACAGGCACCCATGCCGAAAAGAAACGAGCGCTCTCTAGCGGTGCCCAAGCATTTTTGAGCCTCCCGATTCAGCCGGAGGTGCTGCGCCAGAGCCTGGAGACATTACTGCACCCCATGACTGCTCATGCAGCCCCACCCCTGCCCAAAGCCAACTCGTCTTCAGGAACGCTGACCGTGCTGCATCTTCAGGTTAGCTCCCTGTCAGATTCAGAAACAGAGTCTGCTCAGGTTGCCAGCTGCGCATCGGGGCAGGCTCAGACCTCTACCCGCTGCGATCTGGCGACGCTGCTCCATGCTCATCCCTGCCGAGTCCTAGAAGTAGACGATTTAGAACAAGCCGATTTACTAGCTCGCGTTTGGCAACCCGATGTCATCTTGCTAGATGGATTCTTGTCTCATCCTGTGCAATACCTAACCCAGCTGAGTCGTCATCCCGACCTAGCCGCACTGCCCCTCATCACCCTCACAACAGAAAATACCCAAGCAGCTAACCAAATTGCTAGCCTGACCGTCTTTCCCTGTCTTGTGTCTTTGACAGCCTCCGCTGATCTGGCAGATGCTGATCCAGCCAACGTATCGGCTCTGTTTCAGGTCATGCAAGTGGCAAGTGGGCAGCGCTAAACCGAATACACTGCATACCCTGTAGAGACGCGATTAATCGCGTCTCTACATCGCGGCTCTACAGAAATATTTGAATCCTGCCTACGGATTACGCAGACAGGATTGAGCTTTGATCCTAAGGGACAAGCGTTAGGTCAAGATAAGGACTCTAGATAATCGCGAACTCGGTTGCGTCGTTTGGGCTGACGCAGCTTTTGCAGTGCCTTAGCTTCAATTTGGCGCACTCGTTCTCGTGAGAGGTCGAGGGCACGACCAATTTCTGCTAAGGAGTAAGGCTGGCCATCACCTAAGCCAAATCGCATTTGAATCACATCGCGCTCGCGGCTCGTGAGGTCAGTCAGCAGCTGCTGCAAATCGCGCAGCAGCGATTCGCGCATCAGGGTTTCTTCGGGAGAAGCGCCTTCTGTTTCTAGCAAATCGCCCAATTCAGTATCGCGATCTTTCCCAACCTTGGTTTCTAGGGAAACAGCACGGGGAACTCGCTGTAACACTTCCCGCACCTGGATGGCGGTCATGTCTAGCTCGGCGGCAATATCTTCGATAGTGGCGGTGCGTCCCTTCTCTTGTGAGACTTTACGCTGTGCCTTCTTGATTTTGTTCAGCTTTTCGGTGATGTGGACAGGGAGGCGAATAATTCGGCTTTGGGTCGCGATCGCCCGAGTGATGCCCTGGCGAATCCACCAGTAGGCATAGGTACTGAAGCGATAGCCCTTTGTGGGATCAAACTTTTCGACTGCCCGCTCCAAACCCAGCGTTCCCTCTTGGATCAAGTCCAGCAGTTCTAGACCCCGGTTTTGATATTTTTTGGCAACCGATACCACCAATCGCAAGTTGGCTTTGATCATGTGATCTTTGGCAGCGACCCCTTCCACCTGTAGGCGCTCTAGGTCTTCAACGGGCTTATCGGCTAGCTCTGCCCAGCGACGTTTGCCTTCTGCCAAGGTAGGTTTGAGGTCGGCTACAGAAATGCTGGCGGCCACAGACCACCGCTCTAGAGAAGGACGACGCCCCAAGTTTGAGGTGAGACGATCGTGCACTTCAACTAATTGGACATAACGCTGTAATAGTTCGTCGCCCTTTTCAGCGGCCACATTGCAAAGCTCTAGCACCCCCATGTAGCGCTGAACTTTTTGGGCTTCTGAAACTTCTTCATCACGCCCTAACAGCCGAACGCGACCAATCTCTTGCAGGTACAGGCGCACCAAATCCGTGGTGCGCCGACCTGCTCCCTTACCTAAACTCGCAGGATTGGCAAACTCCATATCTAAGCTCACCATGTCTTCAGTCAGCTGCGTTTCTAGGTCAGGTTCATTCATGGTGGCGCTATCCGGTTGGAAGTCGAAGCCATTGGAGGATTCGTTGTACTCGGCGTCAGCGAAGAAGGGTTTTGCTGGCATAGTAATCGTCTCAGTTGCTCCAGATAACAAGGGGGCTGTTCTACTAATGCTTACTGCTAGTGTTCCCGCTATTCAGGACTAAGTGGTCACGACTCTGGAAGAATATTCAGGTTCCAGCCTTCATGGTTTAAAGGTTCATTCTTGATAGAAGAACTTTTGATGAGGTGAGACATTGGCGTTCAATGCCATGTCCAATCTCTGAGAGGGGAAACTAGCGCGTAGAGAGGCACCCATCACAGTCCGAGCCGCATACCGCGACACCAGAAAGAATTTCTAGACTAATCACTCTGAACAGGTGGAGACGTTAGCTCTGAACGTTAGCTCTGAAACTGTCTACATTATTTCTATCGTCAATTCCTGACACCCTTCATGAATTTAGTGCTTTTTATATCAAGCTACGATGAAGCGATCGCGCTTTATCTATCTAGGTAGGGTAATTGGCGATCGCCAGTAGCTAGGCTGTGTTACTGAAAGTGCCATTCTGCAAAGCGTGTAGCTCCCTAGAACCTATTATCGCTCCCCAATTTTTAGTTCGTAGATATTCCAAAGTGACCCGCCCAATGCCGAGAACTTAATCCCCTCAATGTGATTACGCACCGCAGACAAAGCCAAGGGATTCACTAAATAGATAAACGGTACATATTCTTGGGTAAGTTTTTGGGTTTCGGCATAGATGGCTTTACGCTTGTTCTCGTCTAATTCCTGGCTGCCTGCAATGTAAAGCTGGCTAATTTTTTCTTCCCAATCAGACACAATGCGGCCTTCCAAGCTATCTTGACCGGGCTGTGCCCCTTGGTTAAAGGCATGGAGCGTGCCGTTGACCGACCAGATGTTGCGAGCACTATCGGGTTCTACCCCACCGCCACTAAAGCCCAAAATATGCGCTTCCCAATCCAGCGTATCTGACAGTTTAGCCACCAATGTGTTGAAGGCAACGGGCTGAAAGTCTACCGTAATTCCAATATTGGCTAGATCTTGTTTGATCTGCGCTCCCATGGCCTCACGAGTTTTGTTGCCCGCATTGGTAATCAATGTAAAACGTACCGGGTTACCGTCAGCATCCACCAGCTGTTGGGATTCGCTATATTTGAAGCCCGCCTCCAACAATAGAGCCTTGGCGGCTTTAGGATCGTAGCTATAAACGGGTAGCCCTGCTTGAGGCGATAAATAATAAGGGCTTTGGCGATAAATGGGTGAATTTTGCGGCTCCCCAATGCCCTGATAAATGTTAGTAATCATCGTCTGGCGATCGATCGCCAATGCCATTGCCCGCCTAAACTCTAGGGTGTTGAACCAGCGAGATTTGATGGGGTCAACCAGTGGCTTGCCCTGGCGTTTACCTTGGTTGAGGTTAAAGGTGAGAAATGAATTGCTAAGGGTGGAACCACCGTTATAAATGGTAAAGTCCCCTCGTTTTTCTTCTCGCTTAATTAGCATGAAGTAGTTAGCGGGAACTCCCAAGATATCCAAGCCACCAGACCGAAACTGCATCAGTTCGGTATCTACCGAATCGACGATTTGAATCACAAATCGCTCAATATAGGGCAAGCCATTCCCTTGGGCATCTTTGCGCCAGTAATACGGGTTTTTTTCTAACACAACGCGCTCAGCGGGCTGATAGCTCAACAGCCGAAATGGGCCGCTGCCGATAATTTCTTGAGGCGGTGTATCGGTGCCCCAAGCGGATAAAAAGCGGAGTTTGCCATCTTCACCCGTGGAAAAGACATCGTCGGCTAGCGCATGTTTGGGGAGCAGAGGGATGCCTCCGGCGTAGCGCAACAGAGGGGCAAAGGGTTCGGGAGAGCGAAACTCTACCCGCCGTTCATCAAGCTTGACGACGCTGGGGAAAATGCCATCTTTGCCGACCCGCAAGATGTCACTCTCGCCACTGGGAATTTCGGGGTTGAAGTAAATATCGTTGAAGCTGAACACCACGTCATCCACCGTTAACGGTTGCCCGTCAGACCACTGCAAACCCTCTCGCAGCGTAAAGGTAATCCGCTGCTGGTCGTCAGAAATATCCCAGGATTCCGCTAATGCCGGTTCCAATCCGCCTGTGATTCCATTGGTTGAAACTAGCCCCTCCAGAATCAAGCCAAATACGGGGTTAGCCTCATTACTCATGGGGCTGTTGAAGGTTTTGGGATCGCTGATCTCAGCTTCTACCAACTGGGTCAGCTGGGTTCCTTGGCTTTGAAACTGGGCTAGGTTGCAACTGCTCAGTAAAACGGTGAGGCTCACTAGTAAAATAGGCAGCAGTTTTCGCCAGTAGACGTTAAGCCAGCAGAGCTTAGGAAGGAGGGCAAGTTTCATGGTGCAGAGGGATTTGGCAAAATTTTGATGACTCAGATTTAAATTCTGACGAGTTCAGCTGTTTTTAAGCATATATTTGTAGGCAGCTTCCAACCTCAATTTTAGAAAACACGAGACTGATGAAATCAAATTCTAACCCTGAACCTTCTACACAAAATTCGGGGAATTCAAGCCAGGGTTCTAATGGGGGCAGCTATTCCCCGACGGTGCCGCTTTCAGTGTATCGAGAGTTGTCGGCAGAATTGCAGGCCAGTAAGGCGATGTTAGATTCTCTCAATGCTCAAAATCAGCAGCTAACCCGTCAGAATCAACAATTTCGTCAAGAAATCGAACGCCTATCCGGTTCGATGACTAATCTACAGCACATTGTTGAATCGCCTCAGCCTACCTGGGGTGCTCCTTCAATCGCCGCCCGCGCTAACGCGGAAGCCATTGCAGACCAAATCCGTCCGGCGAGTGCACGCTTGAAGCAACCGGGGCGATCGCCAGATCCATCCGCCAACTCCTCACTCGTCAAAGTGTCTGTCCCCAACTTTCCTACCATGGAATCAAATGAGCCGCTCCCTCAATTGTTCACCGAACAATCTGATCCCATGCAATCTTTGCGGAATCCGGCCAACTCTCCCCGCGATTTGAGCGGTCTATGGCTATGGTTTACAGTGCTGGCCATCATCCTAACGGCATTTGGAGCCGGATTTATGGTGATGCGTCCACTGCTGCCCAATTCTGGAAAATAGCCTGAAGCCGAGTCGGGTGAATTTACCTACCCGGCTTACCCCATATGAGCTAGAGGGAGAGAAAATTTGAACACGCTCCCTATACCTAGTTCACTATCGACGTCAATAGTGCCCCCTTGAAGTTCAACTAAGCGGCGAGAGATGGCTAGCCCAATGCCGGTGCCGCCCGAGTGGCGATTGCGCGAGCGATCGGCGCGCCAAAATCGATCGAAGACGTGCGGCAAGTCGTTGGGCGAAATCCCTTGCCCAGTGTCGATCACAGCAATCCACACCTGGGTTTCGCTATGCCATACATGCACGGTAATACTGCCAACTGTGGTGTAGCGCAGGGCATTGCTGAGCAGGTTGACTAAAATTTGCTCTACGCGCCCCGGATCTGCCAGCACTAGCGGGGTTTCGGGCGGGTAGTCGAGATAAATATGGGGATTGTCTTGGGTCAAGAGCTGATCTGAAAAGCGCTGCACAACAGAATTTAACAGCGGATACAGATCGACCTGCTGAGCATCGATCGGCAGATAGCCCGCTTCGATTTTGGAAAGTTCTTGCAAATCGTTGACTAGTCGCCGCATGCGGCTGGCTTCTTTGCTCAACAGCTCGTACACCGCAGGCGACGATTCAATCGTGCCATCGGCTAAGCCTTCTAGGTACCCTTCCAATACCGTAAGGGGGGTGCGGAGTTCGTGAGTCAGGTCGCTGACCAGCTCGCGGCGGCGCTGCTCTACTCCTTTGAGGTCGGCAGCCATCCGGTTGAAGCTAGAGGCCAGCTGGTTTAGCTCAGGAATTTCATTGTCGGGGACGCGTTCGTCTAGTTCGCCTGAGGCAAACTTTTTGGTAATTTCTTCCATTTGAATTAGCGGCTGCACAATGCGTTTGGAGACCAGGTAGCTGAGGGCACCTGCGGCTGTGGCACCCATCACCAAGGACCACAGCGCTCCCCGCGTCCAGGCTAACTCGAAGCCTCTCATGAGTTCGGTTCTGAGCGTCCGAATGCTGAGGACATTGCCTTCAATGTGATCTAAGTACACCACGAAAAACCGGGGTGACGAGAACTTCCCAATCACCGTAATGGTGACCAATCCCACAATCATGACGATGACGTGGGAGAAAAACAGGCGCGATCGCAACCCAAGTTTAGACATGCCAAATCCGGAGGGTGAGCAAGCAGTCGCTAGCCTTAGGGCTGGTAAACCCGCGCAGAAACGCCCTGACTTTGCAAATCGCGGGCCAGCGCGATCGCTCGTTCGCGGTCTACAAAACGGCCAAATTGGATTTTAGCGCCATCTGAAAAGTTGCGTAGAAAGGCATCGCCCACGACCTGACGTGCTTGCTCTAGGCTGCGATCGCCGCTAAAGTCCATAACGACATAGAAATAAACTGGCGCAGCGGTTGAGGGTACGGTGGAGGCTGGGGTAGAACTGCGGGGCGAGGGGGCAACCACAGGGCTGCGAGGAGCGGTAGCCACATTCGGGGTGGGAGACCGTGGCTGGGGCGAGGCCGCTGGAGTGGAGGGCGATCGCCTACTGGTAACGCTAGCCGCAGGACGGCGAGAGGAGGCAGTTGTTGAGCTAGTCGCCGGACGAGCAGGAGAGGCGGGCACCGTCGTCCCCCGAGGCCGCGTCCGCTGGGAAGAGGTATCTGTATTGCTAGAGCTGCGCGGAGACGGGGATCGGGTTGAAGCGGTGGATTGACTAGTGCGAGCTGAATTTGTGGATGCAGGGGCGCTGGTGATGGCTGGAGATGCGGATGAGGTAGAAGGAACACCCAATCCAGTGCCGGGGCTGGGGGCAACAGCCGAACCAGTCCCTGAGGGCGACGAGCCTGTAAAGGCAGGACTCGCAGGGTCAGCCGTCGTGGTTTTGGGCAACGTACTCAGCGTATCTAGGTTTACATCGGGAAACTCTTGCACAGACAGATTAGGCGATAGGTCTTGCCCTGTAGCGGCGTTGGTCACCCCCGACGTCCCTGCGACTTCGCCACCTAGACCTAAATTGGGAGCGGGCGTCTGCTGATTTGCACCCAATCCCAAAAAGCTCATACTCGAAGGATTCATTAACAGATAGCCAAAGGTGAGGCTAGACAGCAGGAGCAGCAACATTGAGCCAATTCCGAGAGGTGTCAGGAGGCTCTGGAGCATCCCCGACTCTTGGCTGGCCCGCAGCTCTACCGCTTCATCTGCCAAACTGTGTAACAGATGTTCTGACGATTCTAGATAGGTATCGGGACCCCAGGCGTCTTCTGATTTGGCTGAAACATCTGCCGAGAGATCGGCTGAAGGCTTTGCCAACTCGTCAGCTGTTTGGGGCTGGACGTTGAGCGTTGCTAATGTGGAGGGGCTGGGATCAAAGTCAGAGGCGATCGCCAGTGGCAGCCCAGCACCCCCCAGCCCAGCGTCTCTATAGGCGGCCTGAGTGGGGACGGTAGTCTGCTCAGCAGCAGGCGGCGGAGTGTCCTGGATGGGGGACGGGTGGCTTTGACGCGGGAAACCCGGTTGACCTCCCCGGCGGCCGTTTTGGCGACGATAGCGCGCTAATTCCTCATCTAGTTGGACATCCAAATTGCCCAGCATGGCTTGCAAAACAGGATGTAATGTGGATTGAGAAAAAGGCTGGGATTTTAGAGAAGATGGCCGACGCATCGCAGGACTCCTGCCAGTGACGAAAAGTGACAAGTGACGAATTAAGCAAGTAAATCGAATAAAATCTACACGAAAAATCTATTATGAATTAGATTAACCTTGAAACTCAGCAATTTTATTGAAGTTCGGGACACTAAGTAGTTAAGTTTAGCAATCAAACCGAAAAACGATTCAGTTGTCGCCTGGGTTCAGTCTACGTGTTTGGGTGGCAGGCTCTCATCTGCAAATTGCATCTATGCTGAATTGGTGCTGAAAAATCGCAACTAGGTTCCCATGGCGCTTACATCGCTGCATCAGATGTTAGGGGTGCTCGAAACTCAAGAGAACTGGCACACGCGGCGACACTTTCAAGCCGTGCTAGCTTGTTGGTCAGACGTGGTAGGTCCAGCCGTGACGGCGCAAACTCGCCCGATTTCCATTCAGCGGCAGGTGTTGCAAGTTGCCACCTCTAGCTCTGCTTGGGCGCAAAATCTCATGTTTGAGCGGCAGCGGATTTTAACCAAATTAAACGGTCGCGTCTCTAGCCCCCTCACCGATATCCGCTTCTCTACGGCTCTGTGGAAACGCCCCCTGCGCTCGAATGCAGCGGCTGATGAAACTTCAGAGCAGATCAAACTATGGCAAGCCCATCCGAGCCGGGTAGCTTTGCCTGAAACCGAGTCCTCAAGGCTGCCAAATCCACCTCTGCGTGATCCCAAAACGGCTTTCGATGCCTGGGCAAAACAGGTACAAGCGCGATCGCGTCAGTTACCCCTTTGTCCGACCTGCCATTGCCCCACGCCCCCCGGAGAACTGCAACGCTGGGCCGTCTGCTCACTCTGTGCGGCCAAGGGCTGGTAACCGCTTGATCACGGGTTCTGGTCTAACGTTTCCTGAAAAGGCTCCAGGAATTGTGTAGTTAATCGAGCTGAGTTCTATGAGTTCGGTAAATCTTCAGTAAACCTGCTGCACAAAAGCTGAATTTAGCAAATGCCCCGTCATGATAGGGAGGCAGGGGCGACTGGCATTTGTATAGAAATTTTCGTGAACGCAAAAAATATTTAGAGATGTTCTGGAGATCGGTTTTCACTGATCCCCAACTGGTTTGGTCAAAAACCTAGGCCGTTTCTTCACGATCCGTTGAAGTTATGGGAAAACTTACAACGGTGTGTATCTTTGCGAATCCAATTCTGAAAACAATCTAAAACTTCAGGTTTTGTTCGGGATCGCTACAAGCCTTGCTAACTAGCCATGACACCTCCTGATTTGGTTAATAACGAACCAAAATCATTGATCAGCAATGGCTTTAAGAAATCAGTTCCTATCCTTTTCACGAAGCAGCGTCCCCCATGAGCAATATCACTCACAGCGTTTCAATGTGCCGCCGTTGTTCCCACTACCGCTCAGAAGGTAGACGCGGCGGGCAATGTAGCTTGTTGGGTGCCTCAGTGCAGGGGCAGTGGAGCGCCTGCGCTGCCGCGCAATCCCTATTTGAACCCGCGATCGCCCCGAGTTTCTCAAGGATTTCAGACCAAGCGATCGCCCTAGAAGAACTGATTACAGCGCTCAAAGTCGGCACAGAAGCATTAGAGCCAACCTCCTTAGAGAGCTACTCATATGCTGAAATTTACCTCGCCAGTGAACTTGAAGCCACTCCAGAAGCCGTTGGCTCTTTGGCGGCGGCTGGAACCCGGTAGGTTGGCTCCAAAGTACACCCAAAGCGCTGTAAACTAGGCATTGAAGATTTGTTCAAATAGATAAATCGCATCATGGATATTTTGTCTTTGGGCTGGGTTTCGCTGCTAGTGGTGTTCACCTTCTCCATTTCGTTAGTCATTTGGGGTCGCAACGGCTTCTAAATAGCCGCTGCACATAGCGTTTAGCGGTTAAGCGATCAACAAATATCAGCAATTTGATTATGAATCTGGGTATGGATGTCGGAGTATCTCCCCTGAGCATTTTGGCGATCACCGCCCTAGTACTAATGCTGGCCATCACCGGAGGGGTACTTTATTTGACCGCTGTGGAATGGCGCGATCGCCGTCGTCAAGATCGCGAAAAGCGCGGACGCTAGTGGAGCTGTTGCTAATTTGGGCGGCAGGAACTTCCTGCCGCCCATTTTTGTTTTAAGGTTTGTGTAAAGATCGCAGAGCACAGCAGCGGACTGAGCCAGAGCTATAAAATACCGATGCAGCAATCGGATTCGACAGATGGTTAGGGAAAAAGCCTTTGAAATTTCAGGCTTCCCCAATCATTCAAGTCTCCAGCCAATTGGAATTTGGATGAATTACTAGAATATTTAGTCACTAAAGAGTAGCGTATGACCCTAGCCCATGCAGCTGTCAATCAATCTTCTCAGCCAATTACCGGATCTCATCCGCTTGACCCGCTGACAGCAGACGAAATTGCCACCGCCGTTGCGCTAGTTCGAGCAGAACGTCAAGCAGGTGACCACTTTCGGTTTCCTAGCGTGGTTTTGCACGAACCCGCCAAAGCCTTCGTGCTCAGCTATCGACCAGGTGATGCCTTTGAGCGTGAGGCGTTTTTAGTGTTGCTCGATAACGAGACGGGCAACACCTACGAGGCGATCGCCTCCCTAACTCAGGGTAAGGTGACTAGCTGGCTGCAAATTCCCGGCGTCCAGCCCAATATCATGGCCGATGAACTGGTGGAATGTGAAGCCGTGGTCAAGGCTCACCCGGCCTTTCGAGACGCGTTGGCCAAACGGGGAATCACCGACTTAAACCTGGTGATGGTAGACCCATGGGCACCGGGCAACTTTGGCTTTGCCGATGAGGTTGGGATTCGCTTTTCGCGCTGTCTTTGTTATTTGCGGGCTACCCCCAACAGCAACGCCTACGCCCGCCCGCTCGATGGACTGGTACCCGTCGTCGATCTCAACAAAATGGCAGTGATCCGGATTGAAGACCTTGGTATTGTGCCCCCACCCCCCGAAGCTGGAGAGTACGAAGCCCAGTTTCGCTCTGAGTTTCGCACCGACATCAAGCCGCTCCACATTACTCAGCCGGAAGGCCCTAGCTTTGAAGTTGATGGGCATCATGTCCGCTGGCAAAAGTGGAACTTCCGCATTGGCTTTACTCCGCGTGAAGGCGTTGTGCTGCATACCGTGGGCTACGAAGACGAGGGTCAGCTCCGCTCTATTCTTTATCGCGCTTCGATGGCAGAAATGGTGGTTCCCTACGGAGATCCACGCCCTCAGCACTATCGCAAAAATGCCTTTGACGTCGGCGAACATGGCGTTGGCATGTTGGCCAACTCGCTCAAACTCGGCTGTGACTGTCTGGGACACATTCACTATTTTGATGCGCATTTGACTAACAGCCGGGGCGAGGTGTCGGTGGTTGAAAATGCTATCTGCATGCATGAAGAAGACTATGGCATTTTGTGGAAACATACCGATTGGCGTCGAGACAGTGCGGAAGTCAGGCGATCGCGGCGTCTCGTCGTTTCCTTTATTTCCACGGTTGATAATTACGAATACGGCTTCTTCTGGTACTTCTATCAAGACGGCACAATTCAATACGAAATCAAGCTGACGGGGATTTTACTCTGTGGCAGTTTGGCCGGATCGCCCAAATATGGCACAGTCGTAGCGCCTGAGGTGAATGCGATCAATCACCAGCACTTTTTCTGCATGCGGCTCGATTTCGATCTCGATGGCAGCGCCAACTCTGTCTATGAAGTCAACACCGAAGCTGAACCGATGGGTCCCGATAATCCCATGGGCAACGCTTTTTACGCCGTTTCTAGCTTGCTGCAAACGGAGCAAGCGGCACAGCGCATTGTTGACCCCTTGGCTGGGCGCTACTGGAAAGTCGTCAACCCTAATGTGCAAAATCGCTTGGGGCAATCGGTCGGGTTCAAAATTATTCCAGGCGATACCATTCTGCCCTTTGCCCATTCCGATTCTCCGATTATGAAACGGGCAGGGTTTATGGCCAAACACCTCTGGGTGACGCCCTATGCCGCCGATGAGCAATATCCGGCTGGCAAATACCCCAATCAAAACCCCGGCGGTGAAGGGTTGCCCCAGTGGACTCAAGCAAATCGGGCGATCGCCAATACCGACGTGGTCGTTTGGTACAACTTTGGCCACCACCACATCCCACGGCCTGAAGACTGGCCAGTCATGCCAACGGCCTACTCCGGTTTCATCTTGAAGCCCGTTGGTTTTTTTGGTGCTAGCCCCGCTATGGATGTGCCGCCTAGCCAACGGCAGCAAGCAAGTTGTCATTGATTGCGATCGCACAGGGGGGCTGAGCAGTTGCCTAAGAGGGACATTGCGCTGCAATGTCCCTCTCCCAAAGCCATGCTTTAGCCACTCAACTATCCCCAAGCTACGTTTTGGTACTAGGTCAACCCTCTGATGATTTGCAAGGCTTAGGAATGAGAATTAAATAACTCCGCCATTCTTCGGTAGGGGCGAACGGCCGTTCGCCCCTACCAGCAATCAAATTCCCGATTTTATTAAATCCATAATCCTTAGTCATTTTGGTTTGCAGCGATCTGCGTTGGTCTAGTCGGTTAGTCGGGCATTTGCGAGATATTTCGAATGCTCGTTACAGTTTCAATATCAGTTTCAGCCGATTGGCTCTGATATTTCCTTAAAGGTTTTGTCTATACTACTGAACAGTAATAAGGTTTTAGAGCAAATATCCCGTGTTGCCCCCAGTCGTTAACGAAGGAGACGTCTTCCCCTTCAAATTTTGGTTCAATAGCAGTATTCAAGACGGAATGTACTACCGCAGTGAGTTGTACTATCGACTTCACACTGTTGATGCTAGGCAGCGGGCGCGGCTCTACCACTACGCTTGCAAGCTGTCTCGACAAAATGCAGTGGTGGTAACGGCCACTGACAACGTCTGTAGCCTCTGGCTCAACCTCCGCAGTTCCAGCGCCACAGATATCCCTAGCGACTCTCGCTTGCTGCCCCTAATAGATTTTTTCTCTGAACAGGCATATTCTCCTCACTCCCAAAACGGCTCCACTGTTTAGTTTGATGTCGCTCTACAATCTTTCCGTAAAAACGATTTTTGCCTATTGTGCAGCCGCGCCGATTTGAGCAGCGCTTGAAAAGCACTATAGAATAAAAAGAAAATATTAAGAGATTTTAAGCATCAGCCGAGAGGATTGTTATGGCCTTTATTCATCTGCCCAAACCGTGGCAGTCGCTTGAACGAGATATTACGCCTGAGTCGGCCTTCTTCAATCGGCGACGATTCCTAAAAAGCTTGGTTGGAGCCGGTATTGCGGGGGCGACTCTGCCGCTGTTGGGCTGTCAAAAAGCCGCTCCTACCGCTGAAGAATTGGCCAATACCGAGGAGCTAAAGGCGACTCAAAACGCTGCATTTACCGATCTGGGCAGGCCAATAACCAACGAAATCTTGGCAGCAACCTATAACAACTTTTACGAGTACGGCAGTTCTAAAAATATCTGGAAAAAAGCCCAATCGTTGCAGACCGATGATTGGAAGGTTGAGGTGTCAGGGTTAGTAAAAAATCCTGCTACCTATGACCTTGATGATCTACGCAAAAAATTTACCTTAGAAGAGCGAATTTATCGCTTTCGCTGTGTAGAAGCTTGGGCCATGGTCGTTCCCTGGCTTGGTTTTCCAATGAATGCCTTATTACGGGCTGTGGAGCCAACCTCTAACGCCAGGTTCGTCCGGTTTACCTCATATTTTGATCCTCGGATCACTAAAGGGCCATCATTTCCACCGGGTCAGTTTCTGCCTTTTCCCTACACCGAGGGGCTGCGGATTGAAGAAATGGCCAACGACTTAGCGTTTTTTGCAGTAGGCATTTATGGCCACACCCTACCCAATCAACATGGCGCACCCATGCGGATGGTCGTGCCGTGGAAATATGGATTTAAAGGCGCAAAGTCGCTGGTCAAAATTGAATTTTTAGCGACTCAGCCCGCGACCTTTTGGAATACCCTCAGCCCCAATGAATATAAGTTTGAGGCGAACGTGGAACCCGATGTGCCCCACATTCGCTGGTCACAAGAGAAGGAGCGCCTGATTGGGCCAGGGAATCAGTTCGCTTGGCAAGAAGTGCCGACTCAAATCTACAACGGCTATGGGGAGTTTGTGGGAGGGCTGTATGGGAAAGGATGAAGGATGAAGGATGAAGGATGAAGGATGAATTAACAATAGTGATCTCTGTTGTAATAGCGATCCCTGTTGTAGGGGTGGTTCGAGAACCGCCCTCTCCAAAATCTATCTATCCTTTCAGCCCAAGTTAGTTTAGGGCGTGAGCCAGGTGTAAAAATCTTGGCTAAACTGCTCTAGTGAAATCAGGTGAATTTGAGCATCTCGATCGGCGGCGGCGCGTTCGGGGGCGGTGTTGTAGCCCCAGTCGGCTAGAAAAAGTTGAACGTTGGCTAGGTTGGGTTGGACTTGGATGGCTTGGAGGGTTTTGAACCGATCTTCGACGAACCAGATGGTGGGGCTAGCTGCGGCTGCTTGGCTAAAGTGTTGGGTCAGCTGACGCAGCGTTTCGGCTTTGGGCTGGCGAATTTCTTTGCCAATCACTTGGGTGTCTGGGATCTCTACCCCATGCTGGTGGAGCAGTTGGTGGATGAAACGAGCTTCTTTGGTGCTGATGATTACGGTGTAGAGGTCGGTATTGGGGGAACTGCTGAGTAGATCGGACAGGCGTTCGATGACGCCGGGATAAAACCGATGTTGAGCCAGCCAGTCTTCGGGTTTAGCTGCAATCCATTCGTCGCGGGTGCCGTCTACGGCGGCGCTGAGGTCGGCGGGGTTCAACTGTTCGCTAACCACCAACTGTTTGGCGATCGCCCCCCAATTCTGCAAAATATCTGCTTCCGGTGTGCCGAGGAGGAGCGATCGCAGCACCAGCGGCATTTCCCAACCCGTTTCGACCACCGGGCGAGCGCGGCAAAATGCGGGAGCCAGGTGATCAGGCGGGGTGTGATCAGCCAACGGCCAAATCCGGCAATAGGCGCGCCAAGCCGTTTGGAAATATTCAATCATGCCGTCACAGAGCACCCCGTCAAAATCTAAGGCCAAGATGGTTGGCAGTGCGTTAGACATGGGGTTGGGCGCAACGTCTGGCAGCGAACTAGGCAGGGTATCTGGCTGCGTGTTATAAATCATGGTTAGCGGAAACTTGTGAGCAACAACCAGATGGAACGGTCAGACTCTTCTCATGCCCAATAGGAAGCCTAGTCTTATGATAGATAGTCATAGGTAAAATTACAGCTGTTGATATAGGCACATAGAGTATGGTGCTCGGGATTGACCAACTCCAGGCATTGCGAGAG
>Ga0163154_10002907_pt1 | contig 24433 bp, 24 predicted proteins | sample OliLakLV19MP9P1_FD_148649 | JGI IMG/M metagenome (GOLD analysis project Ga0163154, IMG submission 148649) | Freshwater microbial mat bacterial communities from Lake Vanda, McMurdo Dry Valleys, Antarctica - Oligotrophic Lake LV.19.MP9.P1 | ecosystem: Environmental > Aquatic > Freshwater > Lake >... | reverse complement strand
GTCAAAGCCCTCGAAGTCGCATTCGGCATGGCGATCCGTGACAAGCGCCACGCCCTCGATCTCTCTCAAGAGGAGTTGGCCAAGCGGTGCCGTTTGCATCGGACCTACCTCGCCGACGTTGAGCGCGGGCAGCGAAATCCTTCCCTTCTCAGCATCGTCCGAATCGCGTCGGGGCTGGACATACCGCCGAGCGAGCTGGTTTCGGCCATGGAAGCTCATTTGAAACCCAATGCCCGACGTTGCTGAATATCAAGCGATTCTTCTTGACGCTTCGAAGGCGCTGGCCGGTTTTGCTGGCCGGACACTTGACGTTTTGGAATTGGCGCGCCCGCCAGACATGGACTACGCCGTTCATCTCTCGAAAGTCGTATCCAAACTCTCGCCCCTGGTCGGGAACATGATCGAATATGGAGCGGTGTCGTACTTGAATGAGAAGGTGGCGCACCCGAAGGGCAAGTGGGAGCGTCAAGACCCCGGCTTTCCTGACACAATCTTCCGGGGTGCGGTCTCACCTGCGCCCGGCATCGAAATCAAGACGTGGTTTCCGCTCGCCACGGAAATCACGGCCCGTTTCAAGGATAGCATCACGCACTTTGCGGATGATCAAACCAACGTGGCAATGCTGGCGTGGGTTCCCGAGTTCATCATCTTCGGGAAACCGCGCTTGATTGACGTGTGGATCGACACGGCTCGGAGCGTCGCAGAAGCACGAGACAAGCACTACCACAACCCGCCTGATTATCTTGTCTTTGAACCGGAGGATACTTCAGCGCGCACGAGCAACCTGCAACAGACCAATACAAACGGATACAAATTTCAAGGAACTGTTGCTCAGTTCAAGCAAGCGGAGAAATTCGTCAAATCGTGGGGTCGAGATGGAAAGAAGTTTTCTCACGCGACAGATTATCAAGCAAAGCTCGCTGGATTGCTGGGCAAATTCAAGTACCGTCTGGACACGAACTTTGCCAAGATGGACCGTATCGAACATACCTCGCTTGAGCAATTCAAAATGCGTGTACTTGCCTCGACGTTCAAGGATCGGACAATCAGTGAATGGGCGCGTGTGCTAGCGAACGTCGCGGCTCCAGAGAATCAAAACGTTCTACGCGAACTCATTGAAGACAAAAGTTTGCAAGCACCCGAGGTCTTCAGCGGCGGTGCCGGCTCAACCGGGAAATAGCAAGGGCATAAACCTCCTCGCTGATCTCCGCCGCTTCACATTTTCGTCCAAGATGATGGGAGGCCACGGCAGCGGTACAAAGGCCGCCGAATGGTTCCCAAACCATGTCATTTATATCGGTAGTCATTCGGATCGTTAACTCAACCAAGCGAAGCGGTTTCTGATTGGAGTGAAGCGCCTTCAATCCATTCTTCATTCTCTCGATACCGCGCACAGCTGGTTCTCGCCAAACATTGGTGACGCCATGTTCGCAACGAAACTTGGCGCGCATGCACTCCCATTCTTGTCCCGACAGAGGACGCTTTCCGTCAATCGAGAAGTAGGGTCGTCCCTTTGGCTTTCCGTGTTTGTTCGCATACTCCGCAAGTTGGTTAAATGCGCCCGCCGGTGGGTAGTACCACAAATGGCATTGAGTGAAGTATTTGCGTGTCGCTGCATTGACAACGCCGCACGCTTCATTTGTCTTGCAAAGAGGAAGCCCAGATCGGAGCCATTCCGAGCGCAACCATTCTTTCATTGACGCTTCACGATCGTTGACAATGAATTGCGCTAGGCGCGTGTAGTGAACACATATTTCAGTGATCGGAGGTACTCGCCGGATGCTGGCCGTATTGATGTTGCCTGCGATGTGCGCCACACCCTTGTCCCACACGCTCGCACCTCGATACTCCCATCCGTGACGGTTGAGTACCGGGTGGACGTTCGCCCAACCGATTTCTGTATTCCAAAACCACAAAGTTGTGAGAGGAGTAGATCGCTTGGACCATTCCGCGATGTGCGGTTCGTACCATTCCCCAAGTTTGTCCGCCTTTGGCGGGTCACCCGGATAACCCGCCACGCCGTATGGTCCGTCCGCGATAATGGCAACGGGCGCTTCCCACCCCTCGTACAGTTTGAGCGAGTCGCCCTTTGTGATTCTGACGCCATCTCGTTCGTACGAATAGCGATGACGTTCGATTAAGCGATGATCAATTCCCGGAACCGCGTCACGAGCGACGTCGCCGCGCAATTGGGCACGCTCCGACTCCTCAACGAATGAGAACGTCGGTGCGGCATTGTCACTCATCGACTTCATCAGCCGAAGCATAGCAGGAGCGGTATCCATGCGTCAAGCCAAGCTCCAAAGCCTCAGACCGTCGCCATTTAGAGGGCCATCATTGCGGCAGATTAATCACCGGACACCACATGCTCTCACCCCGCCCCGTGGAACGTGCGGTTGATCACGTCCATCTGCTGTTCCTTGGTCAGGCGCACGAAGTTCACTGGGGGGCCGTAGCCCGAGACGCTGATCGTGAGCGAGGGGTACTTCTCGGGATGATCCACCGCCTCGAGCAGCATCTCGCGGTTCAAGACGTTGATGTTCATGTGGTAGCCCCTTCCTGCGCCTGCGATTCGGTGAGCCCCCCTCACCGCCCTCGGCAAGGTCGCGCTCGAAAGAGATGTCGAGGAAGGTGGAGAGCGACACGGGCGAGGGACACGGATACCTCGGTGGCGAGACACGATCAAGGCCGAACTTCGATGGTGATGCACCATCGAGGGGCCTCCGCGCAGCGGTCATGCCGATGTCCCTTGCCGGACACGTTCGACCATGGCTTGCATGTGCTGGTGGAAGTCATCGTGCATGAACTTCATCGCCGGAGAGCTCCACATCACCGTGAAGCTCTCCTCCGCGACGACCTCGTGCATGCGCATCTCCCAAGATCTGAAATAATCGTCGGCGATCTGGCCCTGCTGCCACGTGAACCAGACCATCTCGAAGACCGAAATCTGCATGAGGTGGAAGTAGTACGAGCGAATGGCCCGTTCGCGGGCTTCGCCGGTCAGGCCTTGGGCCCACACGAGGTCCCGCAGGTACACCTCGGCCAGGGAGGGCTCGCGGACGCGCATCTCGCGCAGGTGCATCTGCATCTCCACGAGCTTGATGAAGTTGGCCACATGTTGCACCTGGCGCTGCTTCCTGAACTGCACGGCGGTGTAAATCAGCGTGCCCGCGATGGCCAAGGCGGAAAGGCCTTGGAGGAGGACCTGGAGCTCAGGAAGGGTCAGGGCGAGGGTGAACAAAACGGCCATCCCCGGAAGGATACCGCCTTGGCATGTCCGAGGACTCGCGTGCCCGCGAATGCCAGTTTGCCTCCATTCCCATGCAGTGACGCTTTGGCGTCAAAGCAACCCTGGCTGCGATGGGCATGCTCCCACGCCGCTTGTCACCGGCATCATGATGGGCGGAGGGATCCTCTCATTTGGCATACGGATCACCATACCTCGCGACAATTCCAAACAACTGCGCATACGTCGGCTTGGAGTCCTTCACCGTGTGCTTCATTGAAAGCTCCGCCAACCGCACCTCCGTTGTCCCTGCGTCATATCTGTCCGTGAGCGTCTCTTCAGCCTCGGTCACCACTTCATCCGGCTGCGGCTCGTGCACCACCGCGTAAATTCGTGCCTCCATCTTTCCAAGCCTGTCCTCCACCAGCACGCTCTCCTGGGTCAACTTCCATCCGCCCGAGTTCACCGTCGCGCTCCAGATCACCGTGTATTTCGGCGGATCGTCGGCGCTCTTCTCGATCCACACCTTGTATTCCGGCTCCGGCTGCACGGGCTGCAGATCGAGATTCTTCTCCTTCGGCTTCTCCGGTGCGGGGCCCTGCGCCTGCTCCTCGGGCTTGCTCCCGCACCCGCGAGTAACTCGCCCAAAACCGGCGGATGGCGATGATTCTGAAGAATGTGGATCGCACGACCCCGCAGACCCGCACACAGATCACCATCGACGCCGACCTGCTCCGCGGGAAACTCGGGATCGACAGGTTGGGCGCGGCAGATGATCGTGAGCGCGAGCCAGCAACCTCCTCCCCGTGGCTACCATAACTCCGCATGGACGCAGCAGATTCATCCACGGTGTTTGTGACTGGCGCAACTGGCTACATCGGTGGACGGTTGGCCCCGCGTCTTGTGGAACGCGGATATCGCGTTCGATGCTTGGCCCGCAGCGAGGCCAAGTTGCGAGCCCGTCCGTGGGCTGATCACCAGCGGGTTGAGATCGTCGAGGGCGATATCGCCGATGAGAAGGTGCTTACTGCCGCTTTGAAGGGCTGCGCCGCGACGTTCTACCTCGTTCACTCGATGGATGCCGCTGGGCCGGAGTATCGCCGCCGCGACCTGGCGCTCGCGGAGACGTTTGGGCACGCAGCCATGCAGGCCGGCGTGCCGAGGATCATCTATTTGGGCGGGCTGGGCGAGACCGGGCAGGGGCTCAGCGAGCATCTCTCGTCGCGGCAAGAGGTTGAGGCCGCGCTAGGCGGCGGCGGTGTGCCCGTGACTGTGCTGCGGGCCGCGATGATCATCGGTTCGGGCTCGGCATCCTTTGAGATTCTCCGCTATCTCGTCGAGCGACTACCGATCATGATCACGCCACGATGGGTGAGCACGCAGTCGCAGCCGATCGCGGTGCGCGACGTGATGCACTACTTGATCGCGGCGCTCGAAACCCCCGCCACCATCGGCAAGACGCTGGACATCGGCGGGCCGGACGTGAAGTCATACGCGGAAATCATGCGTGAGATGGCCTCTGCCCTGCACCTGCGGCGGCGTCGAGTGATTCCCGTCCCGGTACTGACGCCGCGACTGAGTTCGCTGTGGATTCATCTTGTCACGCCGCTGCACGCGAGCATCGCACGGCCGCTGGCGGAGGGCCTGAAGAACCGTGTCGTCTGCCGCAGCGACGAAGCAAGGCGGCTCATGCCCCGCGAGTGTCTCACCATTCGGCAGGCGATGGATGCCGCATTGGCCAAGGTCCACGCGGGTGATGTGGAGACGGCGTGGTCGGATGCGGGTGTGATGCCCGGTGATCCTTCGTGGGCGGGTGGTACCGTTTTCGTGGATCGCCGCGAGGTGACCACCTCGACCTCGCCTGCGGCGGTGTGGTCGTCGGTGTGTTCATTAGGCGGTGAGCGCGGATATTACGCCGTGGACTGGCTGTGGCGCGTGCGGGGCATCATGGATCGGCTCGCCGGCGGCCCGGGCCTGCGGCGTGGCCGACGCAGCGCGGGCGAACTGCGGCGGGGCGATGCGCTGGACTTCTGGCGCGTCACTGAGATCGAGCCGCCACGCCGCCTGGAGCTGACCGCCGAAATGAAACTCCCGGGTGTCGCCACGCTCAGCTTCGATCTTTCTCCCTCGTCATCCGGAAGCGCAGGCACGCAACTGGTGATGACCGCCCGGTTCCGCCCGCGTGGTCTGCTGGGCATCGCGTACTGGTACTCGGTGCTTCCACTTCACGGAATCGTGTTCAGGGGGATGCTCAAGGGTCTCGTCCGCGCGGTCGAGCGGGCGGCGGTGGCGGCGTAGGGCGCTCAGACCTGCACTGGGCTCGAAGGTCACTCGCCCATCGGTGAGCCGCGCGAAGTGGGCTTCGATCGCGTCCAGCCCGGTGACACGGTGGACGAATGCGGCGGCCCGCACCAAGTCGGCGCGCTGCACCAGCTCAAGACGGGGCTCCTTCAATTGCAGACGGGTTGCGTAGAACGCGCAGCCCTGGTGCGCGCTTTCGTAGGTCATGGCGGATTCCTTGGCGGTGTCGAATGTGTGGGCGGGGGATCACGGCTCGCGGGGCGCGGCGGGCTTGGCCGGGAGCAGGAGCGAGGCGGCGACGCCGGCGCCCAGTAGACCCATCACCACGAGGAGCGAGACGGTCGTATCGATCTTGATGGGGTTCGCGCTTTCCAGGCCGATGGTCGGCAGATACGGGGGAACGCTCAACAGCAGGAGTTTCACGCCCACAAACGCGAGGATCAGGATCAGCGCCGGTTTGAGGAACCGGAACTTCAGTATCAGCGCCGCGAGACAGAAGAACAGGGCACGCAAGCCGAGGATCGCGAAAATGTTGCTGGTGAAGACGATGAATGGGTCCGGGGTAATGGCGAAGATGGCCGGGATTGAGTCGACCGCGAACACCAGATCGGTGATCTCAACGAGAATGAGTGCGAGAAAAAGGGGAGTTATCGCCCACCGGGCGCTCAACGAACCAGGTGGCGGCGGTTGCATGACTTCCTTGCCACTGCGGGGATCTCTGGCGTAGATTGGTGCTAGGGTGCGCCGGGTAAAGAATTTCTGGCCATCGTAAAAATCGGTCACACGGAAGAACCTTTTGCACAAGCGTACGGCGAAGTTTTGAGAAACATCATCGTTGCCCTTGATCAGGGTCATTTTCAGCGCCGTCAAGACGAGGAACCCGCCGAAAATGATCAGGATCCACTGGTACTTCAGGATGAGCCCTGCCCCCAGGAAGATCATGGTGCCGCGCATCACCAGCGCCCCGATGATGCCCCAGAACAGCACGCGATGCTGGTATTTCGGCGGCACGGCAAAGAACGTGAAGATCAGCGCGATGACGAAGATGTTGTCCATCGCCAGGGATTTCTCGACCACGTATCCGACCAGGTACTGCTTGGACGCTTCGAGCCCGCTGACCACGCCGGAAACGATCAAGGGATCGCCAGCTTCGATGGCCTCCGAGGTGTTGTACTTGGCGGTGTCGAGGCCAAGCCCGAGCCAGTGGTTCTCATAGGCCGCATACACAAAGCCGGTGAAGGCGAGTCCGCAAGTCATCCAGATGACCGACCAAATGATCGCCTCCTTCATCTCGACTTCATGCGCTTCCCGGTGAAACACCCCAAGGTCGAGCGCGAGAAACACCACCACCAGACCGATGAATCCGATATACGCCCATATCTTGAGGTTGGCCGGATTTGATGCCGTATCAGTGGCGAGGAGCAGGAGTTCGTTCATGGTTCGCTTATTTCTCGGATAATGCTTGCTCGGTAGATCCGAGCGATCGATTCAACGTCACGCCCGCTCGTGACCACGCGGAGGGCGCCGCCTCAACTTACATATTCTACTTGTTCGGCCGAATGCTGGTCGAGCGACGATTGCTTCGCGAGCGATCCAACTGATCGCGAATCCGACGGCCCATTCGATCCGCGGCGCGGCTGACGGCCGCGTACGGATCGGTGTCGCACACTTCCGCGGTCAGCGTCTTGGTTGCCCCCACAATGTCCGCCGTCAACAGACACCGCTGATCGAGACCCCCCTTGGGGCCATTGAGGTCCGAGAGCACCACATTGACGTTACGGAGCTTGTCTCCGAACTGGCCGAGTGCGAAGGCGATCCGCCGTTCCGTCCATTCGCGCATGGCATCACTGAGCTCGGCGTTTCCAGACTTGATGTGCAATTTCATGGGGGTCGCTCCTTTCGAAGTGGTTGCGGCTCATATTGACAGACGAGGTATACGATGGGCCAATCATGTCATCCAGTATAATTGTTTGATCATTGACATTGAAAAAATCGATGTATGTACCGCCGCCGGCGCTTCGCGCGAAGAACTCAACGCGCGGTCCACGGCGCCCAGCCATGTGGTTGACGCGCCGGCGAGCACCGTCTGGAATCCGAGGCGTTTCGCAGTCTTCAGATTGCGCCGATGGTCATCGACCACGAGGACGCGGGAGGGCGCGATGCTGCTTTGCAGCACCGGCGCGAAGATTGCCGGATCGGGCTTGGCGGCCCCGACGGCGTCGGACACCACGACCCGCTGAAAATGCCCGGTGAGACCGAATCGGTCGAGCCGCGGCAACAGCCATCCGCTTCGATGGTTGGACAGCAGCCAGATCGGTACGCTCCTGGCCCATCGCTCAAGGTGCGGCGCGGCCGGCCCGTGCGTGTACATCGCCTCCAGCATCGCACGCCAACCATCGGGATCCCTCTCGCCCGCCAACTGCCTCCATAGTTCGGAGTCCGACAATCGGCCGGTCCAGGCCGGGGTGCGGATGTACTTGGTCCACCGACCCAACAGGTCGCGCGGTCGCTCGTTTCGGATGGTTGCCAGGCTCTTTAGAAACGTGGGAAACGGATTGTTGAAGATGACGCCGTGCGCGTCGAGTACCAGCAGTTCCACGGGCGGTCGCCTCATCGCACGAGCTCCTTCACGGCGGCGTCGGCCCCGACCTGAACCACGACCTGATCGACGATGAACTGCGTGAGGGTTTGGGGGGCGGCCGCGTTGAACTCCGCCACTTTCGCCTCGCTGGCGAGCGACCGCAGCATGGTCTGCAGCGTTCGGATGGTGGACAGATGGCGAAGATGTCGTTGTCCCTTGCGGGTCGGTTCGTGCACGGACCGCTGGTTGAGGTGGGACTCATGAAGGGATTCGTCATCCAGGATCAGGAGCAGCTCGATCACGATCGGGCGCATCTCGTGGTCGCTGAGTTCGCGGGTCAGCGCGCCGGGCAGAAGATGCACGCCCTCGATTATCGCGCTCCGCCGCTCCGAGACGAGTCGTCGGGATAGGGCCGCGGTGGCCGCGCCCACCGCCAGGGCTTGCCGCGGAAAGCTCGATTCCACTTTCTGGCCGAGGCTTGCGTCGCTGTCGGCCTCGTAGCTCGACACGTGCAGCTCAGGCAGCACGGCCTTTGGGATGACCGTTCGCAGCACTTCACGAATGGTGTCAGTGGTCACGATGCGCGTGATGCCCAGGCGCACGGCCAATCGCGTGGCGATCGTGGATTTGCCCACGCCGGGCGCGCCGCCCAGCGCGATGATCACCGGCCGACCGGTCCGCGATACGTGCTTCCAGGATCGATAGCGCTGGGCGTACGACGCGCCCGCCCGCCGCGTGAGGATCTCGGCCGCGAGGTCGTCAAGCTCGTCCGAGGCGATGTGTTTGATCTTGCGTTCGACCAGCGTGTTCTGGATCTCGGTTGCGATGGCGTACGCGCGGTCCGTTTCAATGCCCGTGGCCAGGATGCTCGTGGCCATCAGCCCCTTGGAGAAGGGAAGCCCAACTCCCGCGTGATCGCGGACTTGGATTGGATCGTGAAGATGTCGGAAGGCCAAATCGGTGGGCATATCATGCTCCTTCTGCTTGCGATGCGAACCCTACGTACTCGGAATACATCGTTCCATTAGAAATGTGTCCATTTATGCATCGTATTTGTCTATGTATACTCAAGGCATGAACTGGCTCAACTATCACCATTTGCGGTACTTCTGGACGGTCGCCAAGGAGGGCACGATCGCGGCCGCTTGCCGACATCTGCACCTATCGCAGCCGACGATTTCCGCCCAATTGCGGTCGCTTGAACAGGCTCTCGGTCACAAACTGTTCGAGAAATCTGGCCGGAATCTCGTCATGACGGAGACGGGCCGGGCCGTGTTTCGGTACGCCGACGAGATCTTCTCGATCGGACTGGAGATGTTGGACTCGTTGAAGGGGAGGACAGCCGGCAGCACGCTGCGCTTGGTCGTCGGTGTCGCGGACGTCATGCCGAAACTCATTGCCTACCGAATGCTTCGGCCCGTACTCTCGATGCCGGACCACGTACGGCTCATCTGCATGGAGGGTAAGCCAACGGACCTCCTTGCGCGATTGGCGGTCCATGAACTCGATGTCGTGCTCACCGATACACCCTTATCCCCACAGTACGGTGTCCGCGCGTTCAGCCACCGGCTTGGCGAGTCGACGGTGTCTGTGTTTGGCATCCCGAAGTTGTGCCGCCAGTTTCGTCGAGGGTTTCCGCTTTCGTTGGGCAGCGCGCCACTCCTCTTGCCCTCGCAGAACACGATGATTCGACGGCTGCTGGAACAATGGTTTGAGTCAAAGCAAGTGCGTCCAACCGTCGTCGCGGAGTTCGAGGACTCCGCGTTGATGAAAGTCTTTGGCCAATCCGGTGCTGGCCTGTTCTTTGCGCCAACTGCCATTGCTGATGACATACAGCTGCAGTATTCAGTCAAGACCCTCGGTGAGATCCTTGGTCCGATTGAACAATTCTACGCCATTTCGATGGAGCGCAGAGTCAGGCACCCTGGTGTCCAAGTAATCGCCTCCTCGGCGCGCAAGACGTTGGTTCAATCCGCTCGTTCTCGCGCATATCGGAGATCGCCTGCGTAGGTATCCAGTAGCGAGCCACGGTTAACAGCGACCGTCGGCCCGTGCCAATCCAGCAACCTGACCAACCGACGACCCACCGGGCCGATGGACGCGTACTCGTGGCCGCCGGCGAGAGCCTGCCCGTGGAAAAGACGGCAGGCGATAATGTGGTCGGCGCGACCATGAACACAACTGGTGCGCTGCGGTTCGCGGCAACGAAGGTCGGCCAGGACACCGCGCTCCAACAAATTGTGCGGCTTGTGCAGGAAGCCCAGGGCAGCAAGGCTCCGATCGCGCGGCTGGCTGATCGCATTAGCGGCATCTTCGTGCCAATCGTCATCGCCATCGCGATGCTCAGCTTCGCGGTGTGGTGGTTCGCTTCGCCGGCGGACACGCGGCTGAGCATGGCACTGGTAACGGCGGTGTCAGTGCTCATCATCGCCTGTCCGTGCGCGTTGGGCCTTGCCACGCCGACGGCGATCATGGTCGGCACTGGTCGAGGCGCTGAGCGCGGCATCCTCATCAAGGGGGGCGAGGCTTTGGAGACGGCCCATAAACTCTCGGCGGTGGTGCTGGACAAGACCGGCACCATTACCGAAGGCAAGCCCGCTCTGACGGACGTAGTGCCAGTACTCAAAAGCGGCGTGAGCGAACAAGAACTTCTTCGTTTAGCGGCGTCCGCCGAGAAGAACAGCGAGCATCCGCTCGCGGCAGCGATTGTGCGGGGTGCCATCGAGCGTGGCCTGATACTCGCGGAGCCGACGGCATTCGGCGCGGTTGTTGGTCACGGCGTCGAAGCCACCATAGATGGGCGCACAGTGCTCATCGGCAAGGCGGCAATGCTCATTCAGCGAGGGATTGCCATCTCCCTGGAGGGCAAGGCAGCCGAACTCGCGGCGCAAGGTCGCACCCCGATGTTTGTGGCAATCGATGGACGTGAGGTAGGGTTGATTGCGGTCGCAGACCGCATCAAGGCGGAGTCCAAGGCCGCCATCGACCTTATGCATGCGATGGGCCTTCGCGTGGTGATGATGACCGGCGACAACCGAAAAACCGCCGATGCGGTGGCCGCCCAAGTTGGCGTCGATCAGGTCTTTGCGGAGGTTCTGCCCAAGGACAAGGTGGAGAAGGTCAAATCGCTTCAAGCCGAAGGTCATGTCGTGGGGATGGTGGGCGATGGTATCAACTGCTGCGTCACCGAGACGAACGACACCTTGTGCCGATCGAACTCGCTCATCATCCGCGAGAAGTCCATCAGCGAGCGAGAGAGACGGTCCATCTTGTAGACCACCACGCAGTCGACCCGGCCCGCCTGAATGTCGGCCATGAGCTTCTGCACGGCCGGGCGGTCCATGTTGCCGCCGGTAAACCCGCCGTCGTCGTAGCGGTCGGGGAGGCAGGTCCACCCCGAATGCTTCTGGCTGGCGATGTAGTTCTCGGCGCTCTCCCGCTGCGCGTCCAGCGAGTTGAAGTCCTGCTCAAGACCGTCCTCGCTGCTCTTGCGGGTATAGATGGCGCAGCGGACCGGCTGGATGCCGACGAGCGCCACGCGATCCGAGGTGGGATGCGTTTGGTCATTCGGCGGCCTCCCGAGCACCAAGGTTGAAGAACCGCAGGCCGTTCCAGTGCGAGCCCGTGATGGCGTGCGCGACCGCGCTCAGCGACCTGAAAACCTGCCCGTCATACTCGAAGCCGTTGGGAAGCACGGTCACACGGTACTCGTGGCCCTTAAAGACTTTCGTGAGAACAGATCCGGGCACGGGAACCCGCGGGTCGCGGCTGAGCGAGAGTCTGCCTGAGAGCGTCCGCAGCGGGCCGACGGGTTGCGGCTGGGGCGTAAGGGCCGCGTGCTCCGAACCACGCGGCGGGCGCACCCGAAGGTCGGCGTCGCGGGCCAGTTCGCGGGCACGCTCCCGCGCCCGCTCCGTAAGGTCGCCCTCCGCCATCGCCTGGACCCGCCACGCCACGCGGCGGAAGAGCCACTGGCGGTTGCCCGACCGCGCCGGCTCGCCGAAAACCTCGGCGTACCGGGCCTGCATTTGGCCCACCGTCATCTGTTCCAAACTCGCGATCTGCTGACTCATGTTCATGCCGACTCTCCGCGTTTGATCTCGTTCGGCCCCCGGCGTTCACCACCGGGGAACCGAGCGGACACACTGAGGGCGGCATGACGCGGGAGTTCAAGTCCATCGCCGCGAGATTCCTCGTTCGCGGAGATGTCCGATGACTCGTCGCGCAGCGCCAGACGTTCAAGGCCGGCGGCCATGAGGTCGACGATTTCATGCTGGCGGGTGCGGGGATCGACGGTCGGCGCAGGGGGACATCGCTTCCGCTTTGACAGACGGGCTTCGGGCATCGGCGCTCCTTTGGGGTTTGGAGGCACCGCCTATATCTGCGCGAGGACTCGAAACTGTCGCGACGTGGTGAGCTGTCTCCATTGCTCAAGAAAAACTGCGTAGAATCCTGCTCCCCGCGTCTGGTCAATCGCAATCGCGTCTTGAGTGGATCCAAGTGGTCGAAGTATGCCCCGAGAGAGCACCTCAGATTCTGACCCGTCCTCCCGCCCAGCGCGGACTTCCTCAGCGGAAATCCGTCCCGAAGCGTTTCGGTTTCCAAAGCTGCGTGCTGCTCCAACACCCGAACACTACAACCTTCACGTCGCCGCCCTTGAGTGGAGCCTGGACTCGCCGATCACGATCCGCGGTGAAGCGGACATCCAGTCCAAACGGGTCTGGGCGGAACGGTTCGACCCGTTCGCGCATCAGATCAAGAACCTCATCACCTTCTGCCGGAGGGCACCCGTGGCCCTGCTGGCGGACGACGTTGGTCTAGGCAAGACCATCAGCGCCGGCCTCATTCTCAGCGAGCTGATGGTGCGAAAGAAGGTGTCTCGTGCATTGGTTGTGGCTCCCAAGCTGTTGCTCCCGCAGTGGCAGGAGGAGTTGGCGGTCAAGTTCGGCATCCCCGCCGAGACCGCCACGGGCGCGCAGCTCACGGCGGCAGTTCGTCGCGGTGTGCCTGTCGTCGTCAGCACATACCAGAGCATTCGCGCGTATCTGGATGATCTTCGTCGTTCTAATTTCGACATGATCATTCTGGACGAGGCGCACAAACTCCGAAATCTGTACGGAACGGCTCAGCCGCCCCAGTTCGCGGTCGGCGTCAGGCAGGCCCTCGCGGACCGCGTCTTCAAGTACGTGCTGATGCTCACCGCCACTCCAATCCAAAACCGACTATGGGACCTGTACTCACTGATTGACCTTCTCACTGCCGCGAAGGGTCACACCAATCCTCTCGGCTCCCCCGAGAGTTTCAAGGCGACCTACATCGAGGATGCCCGCGCCGTGCAGATCCGACGAGGGCGACGTGAAGAGTTCCGTCAGCATCTCAGCAACTACATCGTCCGGACTCGACGAAACGACGCAAAGCTGGTGTTTCCTACCCGCAGGGTCAAGACTCACCGCGTCGCGGCCTCACCGGTGGAAGTTCGACTGCTCACACTCGTCGGGGAGCTGTTGAGAGAACACTCCCTGAACGGGCTCTCGCAGAGCTCCATTGGCCAAGCTCTCATGAGCAGCCCCCAGGCGCTGGCATCCCAGCTCGAAGAGATGGCGCAGCGAGGAACCGTTCCCCGCGAGCTCGCCCGCGTAGTCAGCGCGCTTGTCACGCCGGACTCCGTGTCCGGCAAGCTCACCGGGTTGACCACACTCATCCAGGAGCTGTCATCGAAACGACCAGACGACTGGCGGCTCGTCGTGTTCACCTCTCGCACCAAGACCCAGGATGCCATTGGAAGGCACCTCAAGGCCCTCAAGATCCCGACCGGGTTCATCGCGGGGTCACGGGCCAATGAGAACGAACGTGCTATCCGGGCATTCAAGGAGAAACCCCCGGGCATCCGGGTTCTCGTGTCGACCGACGCCGGCGCCGAGGGCATCAACCTCCAGGTCGCAAACGTCCTCGTCAACTTCGACCTTCCGTGGAATCCGATGATCCTGGAACAGCGGATCGGACGAATCCAGAGACTCGCCTCGACTCACGCCGAGGTAACGGTCCTGAACCTGGTGCTCGCCGGATCAGTCGAAGAAAAGGTCGTCGCAAGACTCGGAGAGAAGCTGCAGGCGATCTCTGAGTCGCTGGGTGACATCGAGGGCATCCTCGAATCCGCGGCGCATGCCGGAGAGGACGAGGATTCCTTTGAAACGATGATCCGCAAGCTGGTCGTCGATTCTCTCAGGGGCGTTGATGTGGAGCAGGCCACCCGCCGCGCCATGAAGAGCATCGAGGAGGGCAAGGAGATCTTCGAGGCAGAACGAGAGACGGTCGAAAAGACGCTGGGGGACCTGCGTGACCTCCACCGCACCGGGCCCCGCGTTCCGGAGATATCACCGGTCGTCCCTTCGGTCGAAGCGAGGGACTTCGTCCTGCGGGCATTCACCCGTGACGGTGGCCGCATCCGTCCGCTCGACGGCGACGTGATCGCGGTGACCATGCCCGGCCAGAACGAGTTCCGGCTGACTTTCAAAGAGAAAGCTTTCGATGACGCGGAGCATAACGGGGTTTTCGGCGGCAACGCGCCCCGCCTGTTCGTTCCCGGCAAACGCGACTTTGAAAGGCTCGCGCAGTCATGGGCGGAGAAGGCAGGCTCGCTCATTGTCGATCGATCGCGGCCGAGCGACACCGAGATCGAGCGTTTCCTGGTGGAGTGGCTCGCGAAGATGGACGGATTCGCGCTGGCCGATTTCAAGATTCTCGGTCGACAGGAGGGATTCGTTGGCGAGCTGACCTGCCGAGCCAGCGTCGCGGTCGCTCACGATCGTCTGGAGAAGCTCCTCACCGTTCCGGTTCAGAGCGGCGTAGTTGCCGACGTTGAGCCGCCGTCCGAGGAAGAGCCGGCCAGTGCCGCGGAATGTGATACTTCTCGCCTTGGCGATGGTCTTCGCAACCTTGTGACTGCCGCCATCACCGCGGAGCCGGACCTCACAAAATTCTCCGACTTCTACCACAAGCGTCTCGACGAGGAGCTGCAGGCCGCAGATGACGCCGCTCGCCAACGACGACTGCGCGAGCAGTTTTCGCCCATCGCGGCAGCCGATGCCGTCGGGGCTCGCGGGGTCCGCTACGCCATTCTCGACATAGCCTCGCAGATTCGCGTGGATGGGGAGGGCCCGTATCACGCCGAGTTCACACTTCTGCCGGGATCAGCACAGGCCGCCAGCGTCTCGCCCAAGTCTGAATGGACCACATGCCAATGCTCCGGTCGGATGGTCCCCGTGGGTGCGACCGACCTCTGCACGCTGTCTGGACAACGAGTTCTCCTTCACCTGATGGCGAGGTCGGCAGCCAGCGGCCGACTGGCGTTGAAGCAACACATGGTCCGATGTGAAGCGACCGAAGTCCTCCTTCTTCCCGATGAGACCGAACTCTGCACCGTCACGGGCCGGCGCGTGCGCAGGGGGCTGCTCACAACTTCGGCGGTGTCAGGTCGATCGGCTCTGCCGTCCGAGTTTGTGAAGTGCGAGATTACGGGCGCGAATGTGCTCCCCGACGAACTGATAATCAGCGCAATCTCGGCGATGAAGTTCAGGAACGATCAGGCGGCAGTTTCCTCGCTCAGCGGCCGCGTTGGTCATGTTTCCGAGTTCGTGCCTTCGGTGCTTCCGGAGGGATCGCTTGCCCGAGACGAAGCGGCGCAATCCGATGTAACCGGGGCATGGGCGGACGCGAAGCAGATGGTCCGCTCCGAGAGACCGCCTGGTCGTCGCGGACTCCCATCCGAGGCTGTCCGATCCGATGCCACAGGGCAGCTTGTGCTGAGGGACGAAGTACGGGCGTCAGACGCGAGCGGCCGGTTTGCTCTGCCCGAGGAGCTTGAGCTGTGCGACTTTTCAGGATCCAAGTGCCTCCCGCAGGAGCTTGCCGTCAGCGCGATCTCCGGTCGCAGATACAGGAGTGATCAGCAGGCGTGTTCCGTCCTGAGCGCACGAACAGGCCACGCGACGGAGTTTGAGAGCTCTATCGATCCCTTGGGACTGCTTGCGTCAGACGAAGCCGAGCGATCGGAAGTCAGCGGCAGATGGGCGCAGCGAGGTCGACTCGCATGCTCGGAGCAGCCTCCTCACCGCAAGGCGTTCGCGGAAGAAATGGTTCTCTCCGTAGTCTCCGGGAAGCGTCTGCTCCCCGACGAGGTCGAGCACTCGAAGGCGACCGGCAAGCCCGCACTTCCCGCCGAACTCGTGGCCTGCGAGTTCACAGGCGACCGTGTGCTGCCGACCGAGCTTTTGAGCAGTCAGGTGTCGGGCAAGCGTCTCCGCTCAGACCACGTCCGCACCTCCATACACAGCGGCCGAATCGGCCATGCGACCGAGTTTGTCGAGGCCGTTTTGCCGCCCGGACTCATCGCGGTTGACGAAGCCGAAATGTCAGAGGTATCCGGTGCTGTCGCCGCCAAGGAGCTTCTGGTTGCCTCCGACATGCCCCCTCACCGACGCGGACTGCCGAACGAGACCGTGGCTTCGGCGGTCAGCGGTAGGATCGTCCTGAATGACGAAGTTCGGAAATCCGCTGTGTCCGATGCCGTGGCCCTGCCCGAGGAGTTTGGCATCTGCGAGTTCACGGGGGTGCATGTGCTGCCGACAGAGCTTGTGGCAAGCGACGTGTCCGGAAGGAAGTTCCGTCAGGACCAAGCACTCCAGTCCGCGGCCAGCGGAAGGCGGGGCCATGCAAGCGAATTTGTGGCGGCAACCCTTCCACTTGGCATGATCGCGTCCGACGAAGCTGCGGCTTCCAATGTGTCCGGGAGAATCGCGGCCAAGGAGCGGTTGGTGACCTCCGAGGCTCCAACGCACCGGCTCGGGCTGCCAGATGAGGTCGTTGTATCAGCCGCATCCGGCAAGCAATACCTGAGGGACGAAGTTCAGCGCTCGGTGCTGTCCGGATCCTCAGCTCTTCCCGCCGAACTCGTGGCCTGCGATTTCACGGGTGCAAGGGTTCTGCCGGACGAGCTGGTCATCAGCGACGTCTCGGGGAGAAGGTGCCGCCAGGACGAGGTGCTTACATCGGTCATCGGAGGTCGGCGCGGCCACGCCAGCGAGTTTGTACGATCTGTGGCTCCGACCGGGTGGATCGCCACGGACGAAGCTGCGCAATCGGCGCTCGGTGGTGAGTGGGGAGCGAAGGCGGTGCTCACGCCGTCCGTTCGGCCGCCCCACCGTTTGGGGCTCGCCCACGAGCTCGTAGTGTGCGAGCTGACCGGCCAGCGTCTACTCCGAGATGAGGTGGCACCATCGTCCGTCTCCGGAAAGGTGGTTGACGACTCGCTGCTGGTGCCCTCCGCCGCGAACGGTAGGAAGGCCATCGCGGAAGAAATGGTGATCTGCGAGGTCACCGGCGGGCGCCTGCTTCCCACGGAGTCGAGCGTCTGTTCCATCACCGGGAAACGCGTCGATGTACGAGAGCTCGCCCGCAGCGAACTATCCGGACTCCCCGGACTCGAATCGCTAATGGTCCGCTGTGCGGAGTCAGGAAAGCGAGTCCTCCCGTCGGAGACGGTTCGGTGCGACTTGACCGGACAGATGGTGCTGAAAGCCGAGACGCAGGAGTGCGTCGTTACGGGAAGGAGGTCCATTGCCCGGCTCATGCAGCGTTGTCCGACCTCAGGCGGCTACTACATCGACGATGAGGCTTCCCGCGAGCGGATGAGGGAACGGACCGGGACTGAGGAGATTCTGGGACAGTGCCAGTGGACCGGTCGCACCCTTCTCTCAAGCTTGATGGACCGCTGCTCCATCACGGGAGTGCGCGTTGAACGATCGGAGCTGAACACGAACCGGGAACTCTCGGTGCTCCGTCGTCTGCTCGATGGGACAGCAGTGGACGCCGTGGATGGGAGCCAACCGCTCGTGGGAGAGAGCATGGAGTGGTTGCGGACTACCCGGCCGGAGCTTCGCGGCGTCCAGGAAGGACTCGCATGTCGCAACTCGAATGGACGAACGATTGTGGCGTGCATCAAGGCAAAGGCCGGTCTCCTTGGGCTTAGCACTGTCTATTTCGGGATCGCTGCGCAGATCGGTAAGCCACCGTCTCTCCTCTGCAATCCCGTACCCGGCAAACGCACAGCGAACGGATGGCAGCGGCAAGTCCGCTAGCGTTGGACGGTGGCACTGCGGCACGCCGACATCGTTGGCCAGTCGTTCGATGTGGACTGGGGTTGGATCGAAGCTGCGTTCGCATCAGGCCCCCGATGCGAACGCCCCTGTTAACTGGGAGCCCGAAGACGGGCCGAGAGCGAGAGAGCTTGGGGTGGCCGAGCCCGGAACTCGGGGCGTTCCGATCCGGACCCCGCTCTCGGGATCGAAACCGAGAGCGCCGAACCCCCGCCGTGGCGTGCCAGAGGGGGCGGTTTGCCCGCCCGGTCTGTAAACGACAAGGCCCCCGTCACGTTTGACGAGGGCCTTGAACTCCCCGATCGCAACCCTCTTCATAACCTTGGGGAATGTCGAAACCGCGTTTTCGGGGTCGTGACGAGCGTTCGCTGCTCAGGCAACGATGGCGACCGATATGTATTTGATGCACGAGACCTGCGCCGGTCAATGGCCACGCTCCCAAGACAACTCAAGTAGGGGTGAGGTTGGTCGCACTTGAGCGACATCTACTCAGTTCTCTTCATTTCGTGCTGCGGTGCTTGAACGAACGACTAACACGAGGCAGCCAAGGGATGCGATGGCCAACAACACAAAGCCCCATGCATACGTTCCGCTCCATTCACGGAGTGCGCCGACAATCAATGGCGGGAAAAAACCGCCCAAACCACCAGCGGCTCCCACGAGCCCGGTCACAGTGCCGACCGTATTGGGAAAGTACTGGGGTACAAGTTTGAACACCGCGCCGTTGCCCAGACCGATCGCAGCAGCCATGCCCAGCGCGCCGATGGTGAAGGTCATCATCGTTGGACAGGCGAGGAAGATCGCGAAAACGGCCGTGAGTGGAAACACCCAAAGCAACACAGCACGACCACCGCTCCGCAAGCGGTCGCCCAGTATGCCGCCCACCGGTCGCATGACGGTCGCCAACACCACAAATCCTGCGGTGCGCATACCAGCATCCTGTGGCGTGACATCGAACATCGTGATCAGGAACTTCGGGAGCGAAATCGCCATGGCCACAAAGCCGCCGAACGTGAGAAAGTAGTACGCGCACAACACCCACGTCATCGATTCGCGCATTGGCGAAAGACTCTCGCGAAATGACTTGGGCCGCACGACACCGGGAGGATTCTCCGCCAGCGCGATGAACAGCATCAACCACGCACCGGCAGCAATCGCCAATACCCAGAATCCCCATGCGTAGCCAGCCGCCGCCACAATGACTGGCGCGCTGAAACTCGCGAGCGATTGCCCGATGTTGCCTGCGCCGTACACGCCGAGCGCCGAACCCTGTCGCTGCGGCGGATACCAACGACTGGTGAATGCAGCGCCCACAGAAAAACTGGCCAAGCCGATTCCAACGAAGAAGCCGCACACGAGCAGTTGCCAGTATTCGTTCACAAAACCCAGGAGCACCGTCGGAACAATGGCGAGCGCGATCGTCCAGATGAACACGATTCTGCCGCCAAGGCGATCGGTCAGCAATCCCAGCGGGATGCGTCCGAGACTTCCAAGCAGCACGGGGAGCGCGATGGCGATCCAAACCTGCAACTCTGTCAGCCCAAGCCGCGCGTCGATGCTGCCCATCATCGCCGAAACCGAGCCGAACACGGCAAAACACACGGCGAATGCCCCAGTTGCGAGCGTGAGTTGAAGCGGATTGCCATGCACAGGCAACTGTGTGGCGGATCGGATGCTCATGATCGTTTTGGCTCCATGCGATAGAGATATCGCAGCAAGCCAAGATTCAGCATCAGGCAGAACGCGCTGGCAATGGCGGCCGGCCAGATCACGCTCTCATCGCCGCCCAGCCAGGCGTTCATCGTCGCCGAAAGCAGCCACAGTTGCAGCATCACGAGAATGACCACGAACGACAGCATGCCGTACAAGATGGTCGTGCGTTGCTCCCGCGTGAATGGGCGTTTGACAGGCTGCATGCTCACACCGTTCTCCGTTCGATGCCCGTCGCGTACACATCATCGCCACGAAGCTCCAGCAGAATCCGCGGCAGCGGGCGCGGCGGCGGCCCGGCGAGCACCACGCCGGTCTTCAGATCGAAGAACCCCTCGTGGCATGGACAATGGATCACGCCATTCTCGACGTCCGGAATCACCGCGCAGGACAAATGCGTGCATTTCTGACTGTATGCGACCAATCCCGCGCCGTTCGCATCACTTTCACGTCCCGGAAGGCGAATCAGAATGCAATGATCCGACTCTTCGGGATAGTGAAACATGATCGTCTGCCCGACGTTCAACTCGCGCAGAGATGCGATGCGTTTGATCGCCGGCTTGCCTGCACGCTTGCGATAATAGTTCTGACCGATGATCCAGAATTGCCCCACCACAAACGCGAAACTCGTGAGCACCATGAACTTCGTAAAATCGCGCCGCGCCACATAATGATCCTGTGGCCAGTCGATCGGAAAGTCTCTGCGCCACTGCGGCTGCTCTTCCACAGGCCTGCCATCGGGCGGAATCGTGAACTGCTCGGGATCACGCCGCGCGGTGTAGATGTTCGACGGCGTCGTGCCCGTCAAACCTTCGCGGCCGGGCGTGTCGATGCGAATGTCCACAAACCGAAGTGGCTCTTGGATCGCTTGTCCGTTCTTGCCGCGTTGATGGCGATCAATGTCACTCATAGGTCAAACCTCAACTTCCGCAAAAGGGTCCGCAACAGTCGCCGTTGCGGTGCGATTGCCGATGACGCTCAAACTCACATCACGCGGGCTTCGCGCCTGTGCCTCCTCATTCATCGCCGCCGTGACATCGACTAGAGGTCGTTGCTGCGCCGATGCCTTCGGCACCATCGTGAACACCTGCGTCGTGATCGTCTGATTCCCGAACTGAAACGCATTCACCGGCGTCGATTGCGGCCGCATCTGCTCGATCTGCTCGCGCGTTCCGAAGAACAGCGCTTGACTCGGGCACACCGTCGCGCACATCGGCTTCTTGCCCACGCTCGATCGGTCGTAGCACATGTCGCACTTCATCATCAGTTGGCGGTCTTCGTACACCTCCGGCACGCCGAACGGGCACGCCATCACGCAGTTGCCACACGCGATGCAGCGCGGCTTGCGGGCCGACTGCACCACGCCATCACCAGTGCGCTTGATGGCGTCGGCAGGGCACACCTCCGCACACGTCGGCTGATCGCAGTGCATGCAGATCACCGGCACGGTCTGCACACTGTGCGATCGATCGACGTATTCGAGGTGAATCATTGACTCGCCGCGATGCGTATCGCACTCGCTGCACGCCTGCACGCACGCTTGACAGCCGATGCAGCGGTTGGGGTCGATGAAGAAATGGAGGTTGTCGGGCTTCATTGCTGAGGCTCCAACACGCTCGCATACTCCGGCGGGCCATCCGCTTTCTTCACCCGGCAGCCGCACACCTTGTATTGCGGAATCTTGCTGATCGGGTCCTGGGCGGCGACAGTGAGTTGATTGATCGACTTCTTGCCCGCCCAATGATACGGCACGAAGATCGTGTCGGGACGGATCGTCGTCACCACCATCGCGCGGAGCGTGATCGAGCCGCGGCGGGTTTCGGCGGTCGTCCAGTCCTGATTCTTGATGCCGAGTTTCTCCGCGAGCCTCGGATGCATCTCGATGCGCGGCTCGGGATACTGCTTGACCAGCGGCCCGATCCGCCGCGTCTGCGTGCCGGAGAGAAACTGACTCACCACGCGGCCGGTCGTGAGGAACAACGGATACTCATCGCTGATGTCATCCACCGGCACGCGATAGTCGGCGACATTGAAACGGGCCTTGCCATCGGGGAAGTAGAACGGCCCCGCGCCTTTGGCGACTGAGTTGTAACTGTCGCGCTCGAACAGGCGCGGCGTGCCGGGATGATCGGGCGTCGGCTCGCCGGTCTTGGGATCGTGCGAAGGACAAGGCCAGAACACGCCCATGTTCTGTTCGACCTTTTCCCAGGTGATGCCGGAGTAGTCGGCAATGCCGCCTTTGGACGCGATGCGCAGTTCCTCGAAGATCTCGCGCGGCGAGTTGAATTGCATTCCGTGTGGCCGCTCGAGCGCCTTGGCGATGTCCTGAATGATGACCCAGTCCTGCCGGGCCTCGCCGGGGCAATCGACGGCCTTGTTGATTTTGATGACGCGACCTTCGACCTGCGCGACGACGCCTTCATCTTCTTCCTGAAGTGAGCCGGGCAGGATGATGTCTGCGAAACGGGCGGAGTCGTTCAGGAAGAAGTCGATGGCAACATAGAACTCCAGTTTCTCCAGCGCGCGACGAATGAACGCATTGTCGGGCAGTGACACCATCGGGTTGAAACAGATCGAGAGCAACCCCCTGATCTCACCCGCATCGATCTTGCGGAAGATTTCGTAAGCATCCACGCCGGGGGCCGGGCATTTCTTTTTCATCGATGCCCCAGATGCCGGCGATGTACTTGCGATGCTCGGGATTGCTGATGTCGCGCCAGCCGGGGAGTTGATCGCATTTCTGGCCGTGTTCGCGCCCGCCCTGGCCGTTGGCCTGGCCGGTGATGGTGCCGTAGCCGCACTTGGGTTTGCCGATGCGGCCGGACGCGAGCACCATGTTGATCGTGCCCAGCGCGTTCTGCACGCCGTTGGAATGATGCTCGATGCCGCGCGCGTGAAAGAGGAAACTCGACTTGGCCTGGCCCCACCATTCCGCGGCCTGGCGAATCGAACGTTCCGGCACGCCGGTGACTTCAGCGGTCTTGGCCGCGGTCCATTGCGAGCAGTATTTGGCGACGTCGTCGAAGCCAGCGGTGTGAGCGTTGATGAACTCGTGATCGATCCAGTCGTTCTCGATCATCAGTTGCAGCACGCCCGCAAACAGCGCCGCGTCGCGGCCGGGGCGGACAGGAAGATACAAATCGCACGTGCGCGCCACCGGCGTGATGCGGGGGTCCTGCACGATCACCTTCGCGCCCTGCTCTCGGGCTTGCCAAATGTAGTTTGTGGTGATGGGCGAACACTCCGCCACGTTGCTGCCCGCCACCCAGATCACTTCCGTGCCCACCATGTCGGACCACGGGTTGGTCGTGCGATCGATTCCGAACGCCTTCTTGTTCGCAGCGCCGGCGCTCACCATGCACAGGCGGCCGTTGTAGTCGATGTACGGCGTCTTGAGGCACACCCGCGCGAACTTGCCCATCAAGTATGTTTTCTCGGTGGTGAGGCTCGCACCGCTGAGCACGCCCATCGCCGCGTTCCCGTAGGTTTTCTGAATGCGAGTCATTTCGGATGCGACGCGAGCGATCGCCTGTTCATACGGCATGGACGCAAACCCGCCGCCGCCTTCGGCTTTTGGATCACGCTTGAGCGCCGTGAGCAGGCGATCGGGATGCGCTCCTTGCAGGTAGCGCTTGACGCCCTTGGGGCAGAGCATGCCGCGGTTGAACGGGAACTCCTCCCACGGCTCGAAGCCGATGACCGTGTTTCCCTTGACCTTTAGTTGAATGCCGCACTGCTGACCGCAGAAACAGCAATGCGTCTTGACAAGTTTGTCCGGCTCGACGCTGGTCGAGAGGCTCTCACCGCGCATGACCGCGACGTGCGGGCCGAAGCGACGGGTGATCTCGATGTCTTCAACGGGTTTCGTGGCCATGATGGGTGATCGCGATCAAGCCTGCGTGCTTCGATCAAGGTGAACCTGTAGCAGCATGACTGTTTGGTCCTTTGCAATGACCGTGTGTTCGACGCCGGGCGCGAGAACCAGCACATGGCCCGCCGTGAGAACGTGTTCGTTGCCATGTGTTTGAAGGATCAAGCGGCCATCCAGCACGTTGATGGTGACGGTGCCTGCCGCCTTGTGCTGAGCCAATCCGCCGCCGGCTTCAAAGAGGAACAGCGCGATAGTGGCGTTGCCGCGCTTGTAGAGGGTTTTCTGGCGATGGCCGCGCGAGGACGGCGCGTGCTCGGCCTTGAGCGACTCGACCTCGGCCCGCAGGTCAAAGACGTGTTCGCCCGCAGCAAATCGCTCAACGGGCGGCTCGCGCAGTCGATCATCGTCGGGCTTGGCTTGTGATGCGGTCATGAACTCATACGGATCGTGAATAAGAATCGCGCCTGTTCGGCGCATGTTCGGTTGCGCGATGGGATGAGTTGCGGCACACTGTCGTCGGCACAGGCAAGGAGGCCGACGATGAACGTGCGTGAACGCAAGCCCGGCGATGTGGAGCGTTTGATCGAACT
>Ga0163154_10002905_pt1 | contig 24437 bp, 16 predicted proteins | sample OliLakLV19MP9P1_FD_148649 | JGI IMG/M metagenome (GOLD analysis project Ga0163154, IMG submission 148649) | Freshwater microbial mat bacterial communities from Lake Vanda, McMurdo Dry Valleys, Antarctica - Oligotrophic Lake LV.19.MP9.P1 | ecosystem: Environmental > Aquatic > Freshwater > Lake >... | reverse complement strand
CCGGAAAGCGCGCACCTGCTCGGTGGGGCAGGAATCTACCAGACTGCACCCCGCCTCATGATCCGGCACAATCACGGTCTTCTCCGGATTCAGCACCTTGGCCGTCTCCGCCATAAACCAGACGCCACAAAAGGCAATCACGTCGCCCGAAAAATCCTTGGCCTTGCGCGCCAGTTCCAGCGAATCGCCGATCACGTCGGCGAGTTCTTGAATCTCGGCATCCTGATAGTGATGCGCCAGAATGCAGGCGCCGCGCTGACGCTTCAGGTCGAGAATCTCTTCGGTAATCGAAGCAGTGGCGATCATAGTAACAACCTCCTAGAAGAACTTAGTCACGCCCGGCCGCGCCAGGGGCAGCACATCCAACTTACCCGTAGCCCAATCGAGCTTTTCGGGAAACAGCCTCTCCTGCGAATTCAGCGCCTGCTCATAAGTAACCTGTTGGCCCGTATAAGCCGCCATCCGGCCCATAATCCCCACCAACGTGCTGACAGCCATGCGCTCGCCATCGTTATGCGCCTCGCCCTTACGAATCGCCGCAAACAGCACGTCATGCTCGTACTGATACATATCGTTCTTGACGCCTTCGAAAGTCCAGGGGTTCGCCCCTTCGATCTTCGGCAGCGGCCCGCGACCAATGGTCACCGCGCCCTTCGTCCCCAGGATGTAGTCGCCGTTCTCGTTATGGCAACCCGGAATCTGCCGATGCACTACATGCGCCCGCCGGCCTTTGGAGTAAAGGTAATTCACTTCGATATGGTCGAAGATATTGCCGCCCTCGGCCGGAATCGCCCGCCCGCCGATCGCCGTGCAACTTACCGGCGTCTCATCGCCGAAAGCCCACTGCACCTTATCCACCGTGTGAATGCCCTGCTCCACCAGCCCGTCACCGCACACCCAACCGAAGTTATACCAGTTACGCAACTGCCACTCGACATCGCTAATGCCCGCCGGCCGCGCGCTTGCCGGCGGCATCGGCTTCACCGGATTCGAAAGGTAAGTGCCATAGTAAGAGACCAAATCGCCGATCGCACCTTGCTGCATCTGCTCGAAAGTCGCCCGAATGTAGTTGGAATAACGCCAACAGAAGCCAGACACCACCACCAGATTCTTCTCCTTGGCCAGCTTCGTCGTCTCCATCACGCTGCGCACGCCCGGCGCATCGACGGCAATCGGCTTCTCCACAAACAGGTGCTTATTCGCCTCCACCGCCGCGCGATAGTGCATCGGGCGAAAGCCAGGCGGAGTTGCCAGAATCACCACGTCCACATCGGTAGCCAGCAGCTTCTGATAGGCGTCGAGGCCCGTGAACTTCTTGGCCTCCTCCACCTTCATCAGCCGCGCCAGCGATTCATTGATGATCGGCAAATCGATGTCCGCCACCGCCGTCAGTTCGGCATAATCGTCGGCCCGCAGGGCTTGCAGCGCCGCGCCGGAGCCACGGCCACCGGCCCCCACCAGGCCCACCTTGATCGATTTGGTGGCTTGCGCCGCCTTCAGAAAAGCGGGCGCCGCCGCGGCCGTCGCCAGCAGGAAATTGCGTCGTTGAGAGTTCATGGGTTCTGCTTCAAGTATATTGGGCATTGAGCCCATGCGTAACTTTGCCGCACTTTTTTTGCCGTTGGTCCTGTGCGCACAGGATCCGCCGAAGGTCCAGTTCAACCGCCAGATCCGCCCGCTGCTCTCTGACCGGTGCTTCGCCTGCCACGGACCCGACCAGAACAATCGCAAAAGCCCGCTCCGGCTCGACCGTGAAAGCGACGCCAAAGCCGACTTGGGCCAAGGCCGCCGCGGCATCGTCCCCGGTTACCCGGCGCAGTCCGGCCTCTACCAACGCATCACCTCCACCAACAAAGGCCAGCGCATGCCCCCGGGCTACGCCGGCCACGATGCCCTGCCCGCCGAGCAGATCGCCCTCCTAAAGCGCTGGATCGAGCAGGGTGCTCCCTACGAAGCCCACTACTCTTTCGTCCCGCCCCAGCGGCCGCCGGCTCCCACTGGAAATCCGATCGACTATTTCATCGGCAGCCGGCTCGCGAAAGAAGGCCTCAAGCCCGCCCCGCCCGCCGACGCCCGTACCCTGCTCCGCCGCGTCACCCTGGACCTCACCGGCCTGCCCCCCACTCCCGGCGAGATGGAAGCCTTCCTCGCCGACCAAACCCCAACGGCCTACGAGAAAGCCGTCGATCGGCTCCTCGCGAGTCCGCGCTATGCCGAACGCATGGCCATCCGTTGGCTTGAAGCCGCTCGTTACGCCGACACCAACGGCTACCAGAGCGATGGCCCCCGCGACATGTGGCGCTGGCGCGATTGGGTCATCGATGCCTTCAGTAAGAACATGCCGTTCGACCAATTCACGATCGAACAAATCGCCGGCGACTTACTCCCACACCCCACCCTCTCCCAACGCATCGCCACCGGCTTCCACCGCAACCACCGCACCACCGCGGAAGGCGGTATCGTCGACGAAGAGTTCCGCGTCGAGTATGTAGCGGACCGCGCCGAAACTACTTCCACCGTCTGGCTCGGGCTCACCCTCGGCTGCGCCCGCTGCCACGACCATAAATTCGACCCCCTCGCCCAAAAAGACTTCTACTCCATGTTCGCTTTCTACAACAACGTCCCCGAACGGGGCTTTGTTTGGAACTTTGGCAACGAACCGCCTTACATTAAGGCGCCGCTGCCCGATCAAAAAGCCAAACTCGACGCGCTGGACGATCGAATTGCGCAACAACGGACTAAGTTGACCTCCCTCGAACCTGCCATCGCCAAGGCACAATCGAAGTGGACGCCTACGATTGAGCCCTGGAAAGTAAATGAGGGATTAGTCCTCGAAGGCACTAAGGACTTTACATGCGTAGGAAAGTGCGCTCCCTTCGATGGCCAGTCAATGCTCGAGCGTAAGCTCGCCAAGGAGGCACCGGATAAACCCAAGTTCAATAACCAGGATCCCTTTACTTTTGCCGCTTGGATCAAGCCCGAAACCGGCAAAGGGGCTATCCTCTCCCGCGCCGAAGACGAATGGGAAGGTCAACAGCATGGCCTCTATGTCGTCGACGGAAAACTGCGCCTGCACATCGTCTTTCGCTGGAGCGACTTAGGCGCTCGCGTCGAAACTAAAGTGCCGCTTAAGCTAGGTGCATGGCAACACGTCGCCGCCACTTACGATGGCGGCATGCGCGCCGCCGGCATTCATCTCTATGTCGATGGCATCGAACAGCCGGTGAATGTGTTATTCGACAACTTAGTCTGGCCCATCGAAAACAAATACCCCTGGCGCATCGGCGCCGGCGCCAGCTTACGATTTGAGGGTGAAATCACCGAGACCCTCATTTACAACCGCGCACTAGCTCCGGAAGAGGTCGGCACTCTACCGCTCAAAGAAACACCGGCCCAGTTGGTCTCTTCGAGAATACCAGCCGCCCAAGCAAAACTCCACATGGCCTTCCTCGAACTCGGCCTGCCCGCTGACCTGAAGCGCGAACGCGAGGCGCTCTTCGTCCTGGAGCGCGAGCGCAGTAAGTACCTCGAAACCGTCTCCACGGTCATGGTGATGCAAGAAAGCCCCGAGCGCCGGCAGGCTTATATCTTGAAGCGCGGCGCTTATGACCAACACGGCGAACCCGTCTCTCCCGCTATTCCTACGAGCTTACCCGGCTGGCAACCGGAATGGCCGAAGAACCGCTTGGGCCTCGCCCGCTGGATCGTGTCCCGCCAAAACCCACTTACCGCCCGAGTTACGAGTGGCCCCTCCACCTAGAGTTACTCGACTGGCTCGCCGTCGAGTTCATGGATAACGGCTGGGATACCAAGGCGATCCTCAAAACCATCGTCACCAGCGCCACTTACCGCCAGAGCTCCCACGTCTCATCAGAGTTACTCGGCAAAGATCCTGAAAATCGCCTCCTCGCCCGCGGAACGCGCCTGCGGATCTCTCCCGAAATGGTACGCGACCAAGCCCTGGCTGTCTCCGGCTTACTCGTGGACCGCGTCGGCGGCCCTTCGGTAAAGCCTTATCAGCCGCCAGGCCTCTGGCAGGAATTGATTGGCGGCAAGGGCTACACGCCGGACTCCGGCGATGGCCTCTACCGCCGCAGTCTCTACACTTACTGGAAGCGCACCATCGCTCCGCCCGGCATGGTGAACTTCGACTCGCCCACCCGCGAACTCTGCATCGTCCGCGAGGACCGTACCAACACCCCACTGCAGGCTCTCAACCTGATGAACGATGTCCTCTATCTCGAAGCCGCGCGCAAATTGGCGGAGCGAATGCTGGCTGCCGGCCCCGCCGCCGACCAACGGCTCACCTATGCTTATCAAGTAACTTTGGGACGCGTCCCCAAGCCAAACGAACTAACGATTCTCAACCGCACGCTGAACCAGTTTGAACGTCAATATCAGCAAGCCCCCCAAGCCGCCGACGAGTTCTTGAACCAGGGCGATTCGCCGCGCGACAATCGCTGGCCGGCTCCGGAACTAGCTGCTTACACGGCCCTCGCCAGCTTGATCCTGAATCTCGACGAGGTGGTAACCAAAGAATGAGACGCCGAGACATCCTTACCCAAAGCGCCACCGGCCTAGCCGCGCTATCCCACTTACTCAGCGCCAAAACTACCGGCGGTCTCCCCGGCTTTCCCAATCGCCCGCCTACCGCCAAGCGGGTGATCTATCTCTTCCAAAGTGGCGGCCCATCGCAATTCGAAACCTTCGACTACAAGCCGGAACTCGTGCGGCTGGCCGGCACCAACTTACCCGAAAGCATTCGCCAGGGCCAGCGACTTACCGGCATGTCTTCCCAACAGGTGAACTTCCCCGTGGTGCCCTCTAAGTTCGCCTTGAAACAACGCGGCCAGTCCGGTGCCTGGGTGAGTGACTTACTGCCACACACCGCCGCCATCGCCGATGACTTATGCTTCATAAAGTCGCTCCACACGGAAGCGATCAATCACGATCCAGCCGTTACTTTCTTCCAAACCGGATCGCAGATCGCCGGCCGACCCAGCATGGGGGCTTGGGCCGCTTACGGGCTGGGGGCTGAAACCGCGGACCTACCCGCTTTCGTCGTCATGATCTCGCCCGGCAGCGGCGGCGGCGGCCAGCCCTTATACGATCGCCTTTGGGGTTCCGGCTTCCTGCCCACTCGCTATCAAGGCGTGAAGTTCCGCTCCGTCGGCGATCCGGTACTCTACCTGACTGACCCGGCCGGTTTCTCCAAGGATAACCGCCGCACTTACTTAGACTCGCTCAACCAACTCAATCAGCTGAATCTCGAAGAGACCGGCGACCCGGAGATTTCTACCCGCATCGCCCAATATGAGATGGCCTTCCGAATGCAGACTTCGGTGCCCGAATTAGTCGACATGAAGCAGGAAAGTGCCGCCACCCTCAAACTCTACGGCGACGACGTCACCAAGCCTGGCACCTTTGCGTATAACTGCCTCCTGGCCCGGCGGCTCGCCGAGCGTGGAGTGCGCTTTATTCAGCTCTACCACCGCGACTGGGACCATCATGGCGGCTTAGTGAAAGGCATGCCCAACCGCTGCAAAGAGACCGACCAGCCCGCGGCCGCCCTAATTACTGACCTAAAACAACGCGGCATGCTCGACGACACGCTGGTCGTCTGGGGCGGCGAGTTTGGCCGGACCGTTTATTGCCAAGGCGTGTTGACCAAAGACGAGTACGGCCGCGACCATCACCCGCGCTGTTTCTCCGCCTGGATGGCCGGTGGTGGCATTGCCCCGGGGATTAGTTATGGAGAGACCGATGACTATAGTTACAACATTGTCAAGGATCCGGTCCACGTCCATGACTTACAGGCGTACGGCCGCGACCATCACCCGCGCTGTTTCTCCGCCTGGATGGCCGGTGGTGGCATTGCCCCGGGGATTAGTTATGGAGAGACCGATGACTATAGTTACAACATTGTCAAGGATACGGTCCACGTCCATGACTTACAGGCGACGATCCTGCATTGCCTCGGCGTCGACCACACCAAGCTCACTTACCGCTTCCAAGGCCGCTACTTCCGCCTCACCGATGTGCACGGCAATGTCGTGAAGCCGATCCTACGGGGAGCGAACGCTTAATGCGCGCTTGGCTCGCTGGGGCCACCGGACTTACAGGATCCGCCCTGTTATCGCTCCTCTTGCGCGAACCGAGCTACGACCGTGTCGTCGCTTTTGTTCGCCGACCACTCACTATCGTCGACCCCAAACTCACCGAAGCCGCCGCTGACTTTGCCCACTTACGCGAAAACAATCCTGGCTTCGTCGACGCTGCCTTCTGTTGCCTGGGCACCACCCTTAAGACGGCTGGCTCCGAAGCCGCCTTCCGCCAAGTTGACCACGACTATGTCCTCGCTTTCGCCGCTGCCGCGAGGGCGCATGGCGCGGCTCATTTCGGCGTCGTCAGTTCGCTCGGAGCCGATGCCAACTCTCGCATCCTTTACAGCCGCGTGAAAGGCGAAACCGAGCGCGACTTACAGCAACTCGGCTTTACTTCCCTGGCCATCTACCAGCCCTCAATTCTCATGGGCGGTCGCCAGGAGACTCGGCCCGGGGAGCGAATCGCCATCATTCTCATGCAAGCCGCCTCACCGTTGATGCTGGGTCCGATCCGTAAGTACCGCCCGATTCAAGTCACTACCGTCGTCCGCGCCATGCTGCGGCAGTCGCTCGCGGCGCAGCCCGGGGCAGCCATTTACGAATCCGACGCAATACAGACCCTGGGACAATGACCCGTTCCGAACGCTACCGCTCCGAGTTACTCGATAACATCATCCCTTTTTGGATGAAGCATTCCGTTGACCACCAACATGGCGGATTCTGGACTTGCCTCGACCGGGAAGGCCGTATTTATGACGACCGCAAGTACGTCTGGCTAAACGGCCGTCAAGTCTGGACTCTCGCCAAGCTCTATCGAACCGTAGAGCCGCGCGAAGAGTGGCTCGCCGCCGCCCAAGCCGGCGCCGACTTTCTGCCCAAGCCGGCGCGGACTTTCTTCGCCGCTCTGTTTACGACGCCGAAGGCCGCTGTTACTTTTCCTTGCAAGCCGACGGCAGCCCCGCGAGTTACCAGCGCAAACCCTACGGCGCCGCCTTCGTCATGCTCGGCTTACTCGAACTTAGCAAAGCCACGAACGACCAAGCCCTGCGCGATGAGGCAGTAGATCTTTTCGCCAAGATACAACGATGGATCGAGCAACCAGCCTTACTAGGCCGCCCTCAGTTCGGTCCTCCGCCCAGCCAGTTAGCCGATATCTACGTCCTCGCCTTCATGACTCTCGAACTAGCCGAAGTCACCGACGACCGCGAGGTCATGTGGGAGTGCTTAGCGCAAGTAAAAGCCCATGTTCAGCAAGGCGTGTTACTCGAGACTGTCGCCCCGCACTCCACCCCTGAGGGCCGGCTCTTTTGCCCCGGCAGTTCATTCGAGATCGCCTGGATCTTACTCCGCCTTCTCCAATACTTACCGGACCCGGAAATGCAACAGTGGCTGCTCGACGTCATCGAAGCCACCATGGCCCACTGGCAGAACGGCTTCCCTTACTTCATCGATATCGCAGGCCATCCCACCTTGCAGCTCGAGAGCTCCCAGCGCCTCTGGTGGGTGCATGTTGAAGCCTTAGTGGCGCTCGCCACGGCTTACGACCTTACTAAGGACAGTAAGTGGCTCACTTGGTTTGACCAAGTAGATAGCTACACCTGGCAGCACTTCCGCGACGGCGACCGGAAAGAATGGTTCGGCTACCTCGATCAACACGGCTCGCCCGAACTTACACTGAAAGGCAACCACTACAAAGGCTGCTTTCACATTCCCCGCGCCCTACTCTACTGCAGCGAGATCTTCGCCCGGCACGGCCTGTAAGCCTACATATACATTCCGCCATTCACGTCCAACACGTGCCCCGTGATGTAACTCGCCTCTTCGCTCGCCAAAAACTTCACCGCCGCCGCAATATCTTCGGGCTTGCCGAGCCGCTTCAAAGGAATCGACCCCAGTAACTTACTCTTCACTTCCTCGGATAGCACGTTCGTCATATCCGTCTCAATAAATCCGGGTGCGACGGCATTTACTGTAATCGTCCGGCTGGCTAATTCCTGCGCCAGCGTCTTGGTTAACCCAATCAGACCGGCCTTCGAAGCGACATAGTTCGCTTGGCCCGCATTGCCCGTCTCGCCGACAATGCTCGAGATATTGATGATTCGGCCCCAGCGGGCTTTCAACATACTCTGCATGGCCTGCTGGCAGCACAGAAAGGCGCCGGTGAGGTTGGTCTGGATCACCATATCCCAATCGTCCTTCTTCATGCGCAGGGCCAAGCCATCTTTGGTAATCCCGGCGTTGTTCACCAGGATGGTCACCGGGCCAAAGTCCTTCTGGGCGCGGCCGAAGGCTTGGGCGATGGAATCGCTTGAGCCCAGGTCAATGGGCTGCACGAAGACAGTGGCGCCGCCGCCGCGGAGTTCGCCCGCGAAGGCCTCAAGCGAATCCACATTCCGGGCCGCGATTACCACTTTGTGGCCGGTGGCGGCAAGGGAGAGAGCGCAGGCGCGGCCAATGCCGCGGCTAGCGCCGGTGACGAAAGCAATACGTTCAGACATCTCTACGATGATAAAGGCACTGGCCTCCCGAAAGGGGGCATCATAGTAACTAGACATGGCCTACCAAGACCTTCGCGAATTCATCGCCGCCCTAGAAGAAGCTGGCGAACTCAAGCGTATCCCCTTCGAAGTGGACCCCAAACTCGAAATGACCGAGTTCGCCGACCGCGCCGTAAAGACTGGCGGACCGGCCCTTTTATTCGAAAAGCCCAAAGGTTCCAGCGTTCCCGTGCTCATCAACGCCTTCGCCAGCGACCGCCGCATGGAGTTGGCGCTCGGCGTCGGCAAGATGGAAGAGTTCGCCGAACGCATCACCGAGTTCATGGAGATGAAGGCTCCCGAAGGCTTGCTCAACAAGCTGAAAATGCTGCCCAAGCTCGCCGAGGTAGGAGCATTCTTCCCCAAGAATGTTTCGAGCGGCCCCTGCCAGGAAGTCATCAAAAAAGACAATTTCTCCCTGCATGACATTCCCGTGCTCACCACTTGGCCCCAGGACGGCGGCCCGTACATCACCTTGCCGATGGTGTTCTCGAAGAACCCGCGCAACGGCAAACGCAACTGCGGCATGTATCGCATGCAGGTCTACGACGAGCGCACCACGGGCATGCACTGGCAGAAACACAAGCAAGGCGCTGACCACTTCCGCCAGCTACAAAACGCCGGCCAACAGCGCAAGATGGACGTTGCCGTCGCCATCGGCGCGGACCCGGCGACCATGTATTCCGCCCTTCTGCCCTTGCCGCCCGATATCGACGAAATGATGGTGGCCGGATTCTTGCGTCACAAGCCAGTGGAAATGGTGAAGTGCCAAACGGTCGACCTCGAAGTGCCGGCCCAAGCCGAGTACGTCCTCGAAGGTTACGTGAATCTCGACGAACTGCGCCGGGAAGGGCCGTTCGGCGACCACACGGGCTTCTACTCACTCGAAGACGACTACCCGGTCTTCCATGTTACTTGCGTCACCCATCGCAAGAACCCCATCTACGCCACCACCATCGTGGGCCCGCCGCCGATGGAAGATTACTTCATGGGCAAGGCCATTGAGCGCATCTTTATGCCTATACTGCGCATGACGATTCCTGAAATCCACGACATGTGCATGCCCGCCGAAGGCGTCTTTCACAACCTGATGCTGGTCTCGATCCGCAAGAGCTACCCCATGCAGGCGCGCAAAGTGATGCATGCCATTTGGGGCTTGGGCCAAGCCATGTTCACCAAGTGCATCGTGGTGGTCGACGACGACGTCGACGTGCGCAACGTAAGCGAAGTGGCCTGGAAAGCACTCAACAACATCGACCCGCAGCGGGACATCGAATTCGTCCTTGGCCCCATCGATTCGCTGGACCATGCGTCGCGCATGCCCAACTGGGGCTCCAAGATGGGCATCGACGCGACACGCAAGGGCCCCGAGGAAGGCTTCACCCGCCGTTGGCCCGACGTAATGAAGATGAGCCCTGACGTAAAGGCTCGCGTGGATGCTTTGTGGAAACAGGCGGGTTTGAAGTAGTACACTAGAGAGAGTGTGGTGCCCTTAGCTCAGTTGGTAGAGCGCCGGATTGTGATTCCGGATGTCGCGGGTTCAAGCCCCGTAGGGCACCCCATCCCCCCTCCTAGCTAGTTCAACTTCGGCATCTTTGTGATCGGCCGCATTTCCACTCTCCGAAAATAGATCTCCGCACCTTCGCTTTGTAGCTGGATCTTGCCCGCGCGGTGCGACGAGTTGTAGCCGTGGATCACCACCTTGCCGTTCACCACGTAGGTGATCTTGTCGTCCATGGCGAAGATCTCCTGCCGGTTCCATTTGCCCATCGGCGCTTCGACATCTTCCACGCCGCGGAAATCGACGACGTCCTTCCACAGGCGCGAACGGCCGTACCAATTGAAGCGGCCACTATCTTTAGTGACGGGCTTGCCGTTCTGCTTCCAGTAGACTTCGCGGCCGTCCTGCACCGTATTGACGGTGAGCGAAGGCTTGTTCTGGCCGCCGACCAGAATGATGTCGCCGGCGCCGCCCTCGATGATCTGCGACTCAATCGACTCCAGCCACGTATTGTTGTACTTGCCGTCCTCGCCGACGGCGTGGATGAGGATGCCGGAGTCGCGGGCATTTTTGACGCGCGGTGGCAGGGTCTTGCCGCCCCAGCGCCACTCCACAGTCAAATGGTAGTTGCGGTAGGCCTGCTTCGTGGCGATACCACCCCAGTCTTCGCCGGTCACGCGGATTTGGCCGTTTTCGACGGTAAAGACCTTCTTCGGGTCTTCGTACTTCGTCTCGCGCAGCCAGGTGTACCAGCCATCGAGATTCTTCCCATTGAAGAGGGCCATCTTCTTCGCCGGGGTGACGGCATCCTGGGCCAACAGGGTCATGGCGATGAGCAGCAGATTCATTGAACGCAGTGTCTCATAATGTCTTCTATGGTTCATCGCCGACTAATCCTTCTATTGCCCTTTCTCACCTCTTGTTCCAGCGAGCCGCCCAAAGTGGCCGAAAAGCCTAAGGCGGACCCGGCGCCAAAGCCGGTCGACGAGACGCGTAAGTTTCCGAAGACTGACCTGGTGTCTGTTAGGCTCGTCGAAAAAGAACTGCTCGGCAAGGACTTTATGCCGGGCGGCAACCTGGGAGAATACGAACACGGTAAACAGACCTACAAACTCTTTCTCGCCAAATGCTTCACCCCGGATAAGGCGGCGATTCTGCTGCTGGATTTCAAAAACCACTTACAGGATGCCAAGTTCGTGCCCACGTTCGGCGGTTACTATGGCACGGATAATGGCACGCCCGTGTTCACGTTCACTAAAAACAGTTACTTACTCGGCATCGTCGGGTTAGCCGAAAAAGAGGCTGACCCGGTGGCGCGCGCCTTTGCCGGGCGGGTCACCTAGCTCAGTTATTTGGTCGAGCAGAGTGACGAAACGAACCCGGGACTTGTTGATTCTATTGGCGCGCGAGGAGGAGCCCCACCGCTAAAGGATAGCAGGGTGATTTCAGCACTTTGGCGTAAGCGGTTGACGGCACATGAGAAATTCGTGGTGACTAGAAAATCACGCGAAGGACGATTTCAGTTTGGCGGCTGAAGTTGGCTTGGTTCGAGATGCGGCCGAACTGACCGAGGGCGCCGAAGGTGGTGTTGGGGCTACCGAAGACGGGGTGGTTGGCCAAATTAAACGACGAGGCGCGGAGGTTCACCTTGAGTTTTTCGGTGATCACGAATTGCTTGGTGAGCGTGAGATTGATGTTGTTCATGCCCGCGTTACGCAGCCAGCGGACGCGAGCGCCGACGTTGCCAAAGGTGAAGTCGGCAGGTTGGGAGAAGGCGGCGGTATTAAAGTAAGCGCCGATGCCGCGGCCGACGGGGAGGTCCCAGGAGGTGGTGATGGTGAGGCGCTGGGGAACGTCGAAGGAGGTGACGGCGCGCTCCACGCGGCGGTCATAGTTGTTTTGGTAGGGGCCGATGTCACCTTTGTGGGTCGGTGGTGATGTGCACACCGCGGCTGCCGACGTAGCCAACCTGGAGAAGCGACCTGGAAAATACTTCGCGTTGTAAGTTGAAGTTCCAGGTGTGGAGGATCGGGGCGACATCGCTGGGGTCGACGAAGGAGATATTCTGGCCAACGAGCGTGGCGAGGCAACGAGCGTGGCGAGGCCTTGCGTATTGCCAGTGGTGGCGGCGAGGCCCTGGGGGAGGGGGTTGCTGAGGCGGTCGAGGGGAGTAAATCCATCCTGAGAGGCGACAACACTGGTAGTAGTGGAGTGACCGACGGGGTCAACGGATCCGACGACGGGGATGTAATGGAGGGCATAACCGGCGCGGAGAACCGTTTTTGGCATGAAGGTGTAAGCCATGCCGATGCGGGGGGCGAAGTTGTTGCGATCGCCATTGTAGATGCCGCGATCGAGGCCGTTGACATTAGCGTAGGCGAGTCCACCGACTAAGTTCAGCCCGGGGACGACGAGGGGATTTCTGGACGTTCGGTCGAAGCCACGGGTGGCACGGTTGTAACGCTCGGTGCGCGGAGTTTCGAATTCGTAGCGCAGGCCGAGGTTTAGGGTAAGTTTTGAGGTGAGCCGGTAGTCATCTTGGAGGAAGAAGCCGTAGTACTTATTGACGATAGAGACGCCCGTGTTATTGTCGAGCGACCCGCCACCGAGACCGAGTGAGAACGAAGCCAGGGGAAAGCCGGTGTTGTTGGCCGGCGTGAGGGCGGAGGGGCCATTGGACCAGGCGTTGCCATAGGAGAATGTTCCACTGGGGTTGGTATTGCGAAAGAAATTCCCGAAGAGGATGCGCACGTCGGCGCCGACTTTGAGTAAGTGCTTGCCGCGTTGCTGCGATAAGTTACTCTGCATGACGTAAGTATGGCCGACGTCAGCGATGAGGGGGCTATTGGCCAGGCCGTTAAAGCCGGTGACACCGATAGTGGGGAAGGTCTGCTTTTGCACCAGCGACGTGTATTGCGCGGGGAAGCCAAGGGTGGCAAGGTCAAAGCCGCCGGACCAGGGAGCGTTGTCCTCCTTGCCGCGCGCGTAGCCAAAGCGAAGGTCGAAGGTGGTGCGGGAATTCAGCAGGACGGTATTGCCCCAGGAGGCGCCGATGTTGGGCCGGTTGACGATGTTGCGACCCTGGGTGGCGAGGCCATTGAAGTCGAAGGGAAAGACGAGTAAGCCGTTGCCCTTATTGACCCGAAAAAAAGTGGACCAGGCGTCGTTGAACTTATGGTCGAATTTCACTACCGTCATGTCGTAGTTACGAGGCCATTTTCCGGAGAAACCGAAGTTTTGTACCTAAGGTTGGGCGGCGTTGGGCCCGGCGCGATTGGGGGTGGGCCAATAGGAGAAGATCTTCTGCGCCACGGGATCCTGCCGATTGGGCGGGATTACGTTACCGGCGAACGGCGTACGGGTAGGCGTGCCATTGACGCTGGCGACGGAGTAGGGGTCGTAAATGACTTGCGCGACTTCGGAAAAATCGCCCGTTCGCATTTTGGCCGGAAAAATCGCCCGTACGCATTTTGGCAGTCGGGACGGAGAGGATATTGTCCTGGCCATTGCCTTCGCGAGCACCTTCGTAATTAGTGAACCAGAAAGTGCGATTGCGGCCATTGTAGAGCTTGGGAATCCAGACGGGTCCGCCGAGGGTGAAGCCGAAGGTGTTAGCGCCGAAGGCCGCGAGTTTGCGGCCTTGGCCGCGGGCAAAGAAAAGGTTGGCATCGAGGGCGGAGTTCCGAAAGAATTCGTAGGCGGTGCCGTGTAGAGAGTTGGTGCCGCTCTTAATGACGATATTGGTGATACTTCCGCCGCTGCGCCCGTATTCGGCGGACAGGGTGCCCATTTCGAGCTTAAATTCGGCGATGGAATCGACGGACGGAACCCACTGCGAGATATTGACGCCGCGATTGACGTTCACCGTGTTGGAAGCGCCATCGACAAAGACGTCGGTAGCGGCGACCGGTGCGCCGTTGGCGGAGAAGAAGATATTGGTAATGGTGTCGTTGGGGCGAGTATCTTCGCCGTAGCGGTTGTTGACGACGCCGGGCGTGAGCGTGAACATGAACAGAGAGCTGCGGCCTTTTAGGGGTAAGTTATCGCGCACTTCGGCGCGGATGGCGGTGCCGAGGGCGGTGGAGTCCGTGTCGAGCACGGAGACATCGGCCACGACGCTAATGGTGTCGGCGGTGTCGCCGAGGGTAAGTCGCACGTCCTGACGCAAGATTTGAGTAAGAGCCAGGGTAACGCCCTTTTCAATCGAGGTGCGGAAGCCGGCGGCCTTGACCGTAATTTCATAATTACCGGGTGGGAGTAACTGAAAGACGTATCGGCCATCGGAGTCAGAAGTAGTGGAGCGTTCGACGGCGGTGTCGATGTTCTTGAGGTTAATGGTGGCGCCGGCGACGGGCAGCCTGGGTGGGGTCAGAAATAGTGCCCTGAAGGGTGGAGCGGAAGTCCTTGCGCGAATGCGAGGGCCCCCGAGAGCGTGGCGAGCAAGATGAAGCGGTGCAGCATGGCCGAGAATCTTATCACAACCATGTTCCGGAATCACCGGGTGGTTAGGGGCCGCTAAAAAGAAATTCGCCCGCTGAGGATAACAACGCGGCTGCCACCGGAGCCGGTGATTTGGCCGAACGTGTTCGAGTTAATGACGATGTTGGGATCGTTGAAGGCTGGCGAGTTGGTGACGTTGTCGGCGGTCACGCCAAATTGTACCTGGATGCGTTCGCGCAGGGTGATGGTCTTGAGGAGGTTCATGTCGAGCGAGAAATAGCCGGGGCCGTAGAAGGAACGGGCTTGGAGGGTGCCGAGGGTGCCGGGGGCGGGGTTAGTTGCGATGGGGCGGCCGCTGGCGTCGTAGACGGCAAGCAGCGTACTGCGGTCGCGCACGGCGCCGGCGGCGAGGTTTTGTACGTAGGGGTCAGACTTCACCGAGTAACCGGGATAGAAGAACACTCCGTTCCCGCGCTTCTCCACCTTGCCATTGCGCGGAAGGCCGGCCACGGCGTCGACGCTGGTGTCGTCCGAGATGTTATTAAAGGACGAAATTTGGCTTTCCCAACTTAGCGGGGTGCCGGCGAAGACATTGTAGAGGGCGCCGATTTGCCAACTCTCAAGGAACTTGCCCGTCCAGCCCGGGGCGTTGGCCAGCCAGCGGCGTTTGGGGCCGACCGGTAAGTTCCAGGTCCAGTTGGAGCGGAAGACATGGGGGGCGCCGAAAGATAACTGACGTTTGTCGAGCCGACGGTTGCGGATGGTGCGGTAACTATCGAGTAGGCTTTGACCAGCGCCTTCTTCCTCGCCAAGCGCTTTGGCCCAGGTGTAATTCATTTGCATAGACAGGCCGGCGGAGAAGCGTTTAGAAAGGTCGACTTGGAAGGAGTGGTAAGTGGAGTTGGCGAAGTTACTTACTAACTGAGCGCTGGCAAACTGCGGGTTAACGACGATGAAGTTCTCGGGAAGTCCGGCGGAGGAGAGTAAGCCGCCGTTGCGGCCGTTAACGTTTTGAGTATTGATAAATGCGCCAAAGGAACCGACGTTATTGTTGGCCAGGGCCGCTTGCAGGGTGGCATTGGTGCGGGCGAAAGCGGCTCCTGACGAGTTGCCACGGAGCGGCGCAAAGATACGATCGAGCAGAGGAGATTCGCCACCACGCTGGGCGGCGAGATAGGCGTCAAGAAGGCCATTCTCGAAGATATTGCCTTCGTTCACGTTGGTGGCGCGGATGAGCCGGGTGCCTTTGTTGCCGACCCACCGTAGATCGAGGAGTAAGTTCTTCGGGAGCGAGCGCTGTAGGCTCACGTTGAAATTCTGCACGTAGGGGGCGCGGAGGTTTTCGTCGAAAGTGCGGACGGTCTGGCCACGGTCAGTAAACGGGACCGTATCGAGGGGGCGTCCGTTCGTGGGTAGGGGGAGACGAATCGCGCCGAGTGGCGTGTAGGCACTGGTGCGTTGCAGGGATAATTCGCGCAGCCCAGGCTGGTCACCACTAACGACATCGACGAGGCGGAGGGCGTTGCGCTCATAGCCCATGCTGTATCCCATGCGCAGGATGGTTTTGTTTTCGCCCAGCCACGGGAGAGACCAACTGAGCCCCACGTGCGGGGCAAAGTTATTACGGTCGGGCCGGAAGAGTTGGCGGCTCGGGTTGCCGGAGCCCGGGCCGATGGTTTCAACCCGGGTAAGTGCGCCGCCGGCAGCGCCGGGGCGGAACATGGCGGAGTAATCGGTGCCGGATATTCCGAAGATGGAGGAGCTACCGCCGACGAGGGCGGCGGTTTTGCCATTGGGATCGTATTGGACTCCGTAGTATTCGTAGCGCATACCGAGGTTGAGGGTAAGTCGCTTGGAGACGCGATAGTCGTCTTTCACGAAGAAGTAGTACTCGCGGTTTTTCCAGGTCCGTTGCTTAAATTCGCCGGGGAGGAATTGCGGGTTAGCGCCCCCGGGAGCATTGAAGGCTTGAGTGATGGTGCTGACGGAGCCGGCGAGGTTGTTGAGTAAGTTCTCCGCGGCGCCGCGATTGAGGCCGAGGCCGGCGACGTTCCCCATGTTTTGGACGGGTTGCAGTCCGTTGCCCAGGACGACCCGGGGCATGACGTCGAAGGAGTTAAAGCCGTTCGAGGAAACGAACCAGACGCCGGCCCCGGCGCGGAAGTTGTGTTTGCCTTTGAGCCAAGAAACCGTATCGCCCCATTGGTAGTTGGGCGAGATGCGGCCCTGGGGGTCGTTATCGACCAGAATCGGGTCGGTTACGGTGAGTAAGTCGAGTAAGTAGGGTTGGCCATTGATTTTTGGCAAGGCGTCAAGGCCGGTGCCGACTTCCCAAGGCGCGTAACTACGGGAGCGGCTGCGGAGAATACCGATGCTGAACTCATTCAAAAGGCTGGGCGTGATGACGGAGGATATCTTGAGGGCGAAGGCGTTGTCGGGGGAGTCGACGGTGCCGCCCGGAGCGTCGGGGAAGCGCTGGCTTTGGAAGCCATTGAGGCTGAGCGAATCCTCGCGGTTCCAACTGAAGGTGAGCCGGTGACACGGTCGTTGAAGTTGTGGTCGAGCTTGAGGTTGTACTGGTCGCGTTTGGAGCTGGCGCGCTGGATCCAGGCGTAGCCGGCGGTGTTGAGTCCGTCGCCGGTATTGAAGACGTTGGGCAGGGGCATAAAGTTGAGCATCTGGCGCACGGCACCGGAAGGGTCAGGCCCCGGTCGCAGGGGATCGACGCTATAGACGTTGGTGCTCGAAAGGGGGCCCCGGGAGGCCAGAGGATTGCCTTGGAAATCGACCACGGGTTGCGCGGCGCTGGCGTTCGCGTTTTGAACGTTCGGGAAGAAACGATAGATGCCGCGGCGGGCTAAGTCAGTGTAGACGGTACGAGTAACCAGATTGCGCTGGGCGATGCGTTCGGCTTCCCAGAGGAAATGGAAGAAAGTGCGATTCTTACCATTGTATATTTTGGGAATGGTAAGCGGGCCGCCAACGCGCGCGCCGTACTGATTGCGGATCAGGAAATTGCGCGGCGCGATGGGCGTGCCCGTCGAGTTACTGCCTTGGAAGTTATTGAACCAGGTATTTGCGTTAAGCACGGTATTGCGATGGAATTCGAATAAGCTGCCGTGAAAGTTATTGGTGCCGGAGCGGGTAATCATCTGGATTTGTCCACTGCCGCGGCCGTATTCGGCGTCGGCGGGAGAAGTGACGACGCGGAATTCGGCGATGCGGTCGGTGGAGAGAAAGAAGGGGGTAGAGCGGCCTGCGTTAATGCGGGCGTCCTGAATATTCACGCCGTCGACTTGGATATTGAGCGTGCCGATGCGCGCACCGCTGAAATAGTCGCCGTAAGTGCCGGCCTGGGTGGTGGCGAAGAGGATCGCGTTGCGGCTGGTAAGGGGGAGGTCGAGGATTTTCTTTTCGTCGAGGACGCCACCGACGGAGGAAGTGGCTTGGGAGAGGTCGAGCTTGGCTTCGACGGCGACCACTTCCACTTGCTGGCCGGCGGTGGCCACTTCGAGCGTAAGATCCAGGCTGAGGCGGGCGCCCACTTCGAGGCGGATGCCACTGAGGGCGCTGGTCTTGAAGCCATCGGAAACCGCCGTCAGCCGGTAGTCGCCGACGCCCAGGGCGGCGAAAGAATAAAGGCCCTGGGCATTCGTAGTAACGCGAGTGACGACTCCGGTACGGGTGTTGGTGGCTTCGAGGCGGGCGGCGGGGATGATGGCGCCGCTGGAGTCGCGGACGGTGCCGGCAATGGCGCCATCGGAGGATTGGGCCCAAGCGGCGGGAGCCAGAAGCAGTAGAAGCAGCGCACGGATCAGCATTAAAGAAGGATAACTGAATCCGGGAAGAAAGCTACCCCTTGATATTCTACATATCATTCGCCTACCGATATGTAGAACAACATAGAGGGGGGACTTATGGCCGAGAAAGAGTCGGATGACGTTGGGGCCGATCCACGGCTATACCATCTCGCAGCGGATTCAGCAGATCTCCCAGGAACTGCTGCAGGTGCAGCAAGGTATCCGGCGCTGCATCGGCTAAAGCATCGGGGGTGGCTGACCGCGGAAATTCCAGCGTGGCGGGCGGCGCGGCTGGACTCGATGGCGGCGCTGCGAGAGGTAAGACTTTAGGGGGCAGGCGCGAGAGCCGTCCAGCGTTCGAGCGTGAGTTCGAGTTGACGCTTGGAGATGGGTTTGGCGATAAAGTCGTCCATGCCGGCGGCGTAGCACTTTTCGCGCTCCTCGGCCATGGTGGCGGCGCTCAGGGCGATGATGGGCGTGCGGCGCGTGGTCTCAGTGGCGCGGATGAGGCGAGTCGCTTCGAGGCCATCCATCTCGGGCATCTGACAGTCCATCAGGATCAAGGCGTAGGTCTGCTGGCCGGCGGCGTCGCAGGCTTGGCGCCCGTCGACGGCGATGTCCACCACCCAGCCGAGCTTTTCGAGCATCAGGCGGGCCACGAGTTGGTTAGTGGGGTTGTCGTCGGCGACGAGAATGCGCCCCGCGGAGGCCTTCTTGGCGGGCGGCGATGCGGCATCTTCAGGCCGGGAGGGCATCAGCAGCGAGCGCAACAGGTCAGAACGGCGAATCGGCTTGGGGACGAACCGGGTAACGAACTGGAGATCGTCCGGCGTGCCTTCGGCCAGGGGACCCAGAATACCCAGGGGAGAGCACGCGGACCAATCATGCGGGCTGCCGAGGACGATGACCGGGGTACCCGGCAGCAAAAAACGCCAACGGCGAAGGGTAGCCGGATCGTCCATCGCGCCGGCGTCGATCAACAGAGCGGTGGCGCGACCCGATAAGCGGGAGGCCCAATGGGGGAAGTCCGCCAGATCGCCGGCGAATTCTTCCACCTTGCCGCCGGCGCGCTCCAGGTAACTGCGCACGGCGGCGTTCGGTTGGCGGCCCACCAGGATCACCGGGCCGCTGCCCTTCGGCAATCGGTAGGGCTCGGGGTGCAATTTCATCCCGATGTTGAACCAGAAGGTGCTGCCGGCGCCGGGCTGGCTAGCGGCGCCGATGGTGCCGCCCATCAGTTCCACCAGGCGTTTTGAGATGGACAAACCGAGGCCGGTGCCGCCGAAGTTGCGTGTGGTGGAGAGTTGGGCCTGGGAGAACGGGACGAAGAGGCGGTCCAACTGTTCGGCAGTGAGCCCCGTGCCACTATCGCGCACCGCCCAGCGTAAGAAGGCCACTTCGTCGTGCGTGCCTTGGCACGTGACGGAAACCGTCACCGAGCCTTGCGCCGTAAACTTGACGGCGTTCGAGACCAGGTTCAAGAGCACTTGGCGGACGCGGGGTTCGAGACCAAGTTCAAGAGCACTTGGCGGACGCGGGTGGGGTCGCCCACCAGATCGAGCGGAACGGCCGGATCGATGGCGAAGGAAAGTGCCACGCCTTTGGCTGCGGCGATGGCGGCGACGGTTTCGTACGCTTCGTCCATCATCGTCTGCAGGTCAAAGGGCGTCGCTTCGATTTCGAGCTTGCCGGCCTCGATTTTGGAGAAGTCGAGGATGTCGTTGATGACGGTGAGAAGCCCGTCGCCGCTGGTGCGGATGGTGTTCACCATGAGTCGCTGGGGGGAGGTGAGCGGCGTATCGAGCAGCAGCGCGGTCATGCCGACGACGCCGTTCATGGGCGTGCGGATTTCATGGCTCATCATGGCCAGAAAATCGCCTTTGGCGCGGGAAGCATTCTCGGCGCGGTTACGCGCTTCGGCCAATTCGGCGGTGCGTTCGGCCACGGCGCGCTCCAGGTGATCGGCGCTGAGTTTCTGGTCGTGGATGTCAGTGGACGTACCGAGCCATAAGCGGATCTCGCCGGCCTCGTCGAGCAACGGCAGGGCGCGGACGGCAAACCAGCGGTATTTCCCTTGGGCGGAGCGGACGCGATATTGCAGGTCCATGGTCGATCGGCTCAGCACGGCCGCATTCCAGGTGCGGGCGGAGTGCTCGCGGTCGTCGGGGTGCACGGCTTCCACCCAGCCGAAGTCGAGATGGTCGGCCATTTGGCAGCCGGTGTAGTCGACCCACTGCTGGCCCACATAGTCACAGCGGCCGTCGGGCAAAGTGGTCCAGACCATCTGGGGCAAGGAGTCGACAAGCATGCGCCAGCGGGCTTGCCCTTCTTCGAGTTCCATGGTGCGCTGGGTGGCGACGGATTCGAGTTTGGCGCAGTCCATCTGGATGCGGGCTTCGAGCGCCACGCGGTCGGAGACATCCTCCAGCATCTCCAGCCGCACGGGACGACCCTGGTGACGGGTTTCGCAGCTCGCGTGCTGCACCCAGCGTTGCTGGCCATGGCGGTCGCGGTGGCGGCAGATGGCGGGATGCTCAAGGTCCTGCGAACCCTCGACCACGATATCGGCGACGTGGAGACCAAGGAACTCGTCGCGGGACCAGCCGTAAGCCGCAACGGCAGTTTCATTCACGGTGAGGATGCGCCCGGTCTCGAGGTCCGCAATCCAGGTGGGGACCGGATTGGCGTCGAAGAACTCGCGATAGCGCGTCTCGGATTGGCGGGCCTGGGCTTCGGCCGCCACCTGGGCCGTGCAATCGGTGGCCATCATGCCGAGCAGTGTTTCCCCGGCTGCGTTGCGAAAGCGGAATTTGGTGGCGTCGTAGGTGCCCAGTTTTCCATCGCGCCCCGGGAACTGGATCAGCCCCTTCAGCGGCTCCGGCGAAGCCAGGGCGCGCGCGTCGTACTCTTTGAGCTTGGCGACGGACTCCGCGGGCAACAGATGGTGGAGCGAAACGTCGCTCCACGGTTGGCCTTCGCACTGGAGGGCGCGCTCAAAGGCTCCATTGGCGTAGAGCACGCGCCCCTCAGGATCCTTGATACATACCAAAGCCGGGTTGTGATCCATGAAGGCCTGAAACTGAGCGCGTTCGGCAACCAAAGCGTGCTCGGACACTTTGCGCTGCGAGATGTCCTTGTGGGAGCCCACCAGGCGGACGGGGCGTCCCTCGGCATCCCACACCGCAATCGCGCGCGCCAGCACCCAGATGTAATGACCCTCTGCATGCCGCAACCGGTACTCCAGGCGATAGACGTCGTGACGGCGGGCTAGATAGTCGGCCAAGGTTTGATTGACTCGCTCGCGGTCCTCTGGATGGAGGCGTTCGGCCCAATCGTCCGGCTGCTGGTCGCCGGGGTCGAGGCCCAGCATTTCGTGCCAGGCGCCGGCGTGGGTCACCGTGCCGGCAAAAAGGTCGGCGTCGAAGAGGCCGTCCTGATTCGCTTCAAAGTGCAGACGCAAGCGCTCGTTTTCGGCGCGCAGCCGGTTACCCTCAGCTTCCTGCTGGCCTTCCTGCTGGCCTTCCTGCTGGCCTTCCTGCTGGGCGGACGATCGGCGCCAGCGCCAAGCCTGCCAGGCGCAAATCAACAGCGCCCCGCCGAGCCAAACGAAGGCCGTCATTCGCGATTCAGTTCCTGTAACGAACGTGCGCGTCCCATGTCATTCTCTTCGACCAAAGGCCGCTTGATTCCAGTGGTAAATTCAAACAGGCCTCTCATAGCCAGGAGGCAAAACAGATGGAACACACCCGCTGACGAAAGCCCTGGAGGGTTCGCCCTGGCGGAGATCAAGAACTGTGTGGAGTATTGCCGGAAGGTGCTGAAGAGTTAGTACTTCGACCGTTTAATTAGGTTTCGCCAGGTTCTTCGGTTTGCGGCTTACCGTCTATGGCTGGGAGCTGCACTTCAGCCGCGAGGGGTTTCTGAGCCCCATCGAGCCCGAAGCGGAGCCACAACTGTGGGGCGCATTCCGGTTCGTGGGCTGGCTCTTCCGCTGCCCCGCTTGCGCCGCGCTCAACTTTTGCCGCCCTTTCATCCTGTCTCCTGAGAGGATTTCGAGGGGCCGAGCCGGCAACCCATCAGCCAAGATAAAGCTAAGCTAACAAGCTAAGCAAGCTAAGCTAGCTTTAGCTTCTGTCTATATCATTCAAACTAATAGCTTTATTCCCAAACGGGGGCATCCACGCGCATCCCCCGATTTCCCTGTAAGTGCTTAAAATAAATCAGCTTAGGCCCTAAAGTGAGCCGGCGTCTAGATGGATCGGGGGCGCGGGCGGCGGTCCTATCAGAATGCGCTTTTCGAATCAGGTACTTACGCCGAAACGCGTACCGGCGCATGGTAAACTGATGTTGTAGATACCGAGGTTCCGGTCAGAAAGGACGCCGGTCCCACACTGCGCCAATAGAATCAACAACTCCCGGGTTCGTTTCGTCAACTAACGTAGTGGCGGAACGCTGGCTGGGGCATGGCGCCAGCGGGTGGATTGCTCATAGCCAGAAGCGAAGCGGATCAGCTTCAGTTCTGACCAGGCCCGCCCAAAAAAAGTCATCCCCGCCGGCAGCGTGCCGCGCGTGTAACCCATCGGTACGGTGATGGCCGGAAAGCCGGTGATGGGCGAGAAGACCTGGCTGTTGTCGCCGCCGGGCGTGTTCAGGTCGCCAATCAGGCGCGGCGGATTGCTCCAGGTCGGGTAGACGAAGCCGTCCAGCTTCAACTCGTCCATGGTCCCTGTGACAGCATCGCGGAACTTCTGCCGATAAGCTGCCTCGGCTTGGCACTCAGGCGAAGCCGGACCATTGGCCGGGCTCCTCAGAGCCTGCTCCAAACGCACCTGCACCGACGGATGGAACTCCAGGCTTTTTACCGGCACGCCATCGCCCAGGCTGGCCAGAAACTGATTCAGGTCGTATTGAAAGCCCATGCAGGCGTTGCCACCGGCGGCGCGCCGGGGCAGTTCGACCTGGGCCGCATCGACCACCACGGCGCCTGCGCGGCGCAGATCTTCGAGGGCCGCCGCAAAGACGCGCACCACTTCGGCGTCGGTGCCCTCGCGCTCATAGGCTTGGCGCAGAATGCCGAGGCGCGCGCCTTTCAGTCCGTCCTTGTCCAGGGCTGAAGCGTAAGTCTCTTTGGCGCGGCCGTGCGAGGCGGCGGTGGCCGGATCATTGGGGTCTTCGCCCACGATAACGTCAAAGACTTTGACGGCGTCCTCAAGGGTGCGCGCCATGGGCCCGGCGATATCGGCCAGCAGGTTGAGCGGGAACACACCGCCGCGGCTGGTGAGGCCCATGGTGGAGCGGATGCCGGCCAAGGCTTGGTGCGCGGAGGGTCCGCGAATGGAGTTGCCAGTATCCGTGCCCAAGCCCACGGCGCCGAAGCTGGCGGCGACGGCGGCGGCCGTGCCCCCGCTTGAGCCGGCCGTCACCCGGTCCAGCGCGTAGGGATTGCGGGTGTAGCCCGGCAGAATCGAGCTCACCGTTTCGACGGGGCTGAAGGCAAATTCGGCCATGTTGCTTTTGGCGAGCACCAACGCGCCGGCTTCTTTGATGCGGCGCACCTGGTAGGCGTCCTGCTTAGCGACGAAGCCGGCCAAGGAAAGCGAGCCGTCGGCGCTCTGCAGGCCGATGGTGGTGAAGTTGTCTTTCACGATGATCGGGATGCAGTGCAGCGGCCCGGTGAGTCCGCTATGGGCAAAGCGCCGGTCGAGTTCGGCGGCTTCGGCTTCCACCTTGGGGTTCACCAGGATGATCGAGTTGATGGCGGGGCCGTTCTGGTCATAGGCGGCGATGCGGCGTCGATAGTGGCTGACTAACTCACGGCAGGTAAGCTCGCCGGCCTTCATGGCGGCGTGGATTTGGGCGATGGTCGCTTCAGTTACTTCGAACGCGGCCGGCAAGGGGGCGGCCAGGGCGAGCCAAAGGCTTACGAATCGGAAAGGCATTCCCCAAATTAACAAAGAATCGCTTATGTTGGTAAGTTACTGTTTTATGCCGGCTGGGCCGACCCCGTCGTGCCCCCGCAAGATACGATAAGTTACTACAAGGCGTAAATGCGGCG
>Ga0163154_10002902_pt1 | contig 24447 bp, 23 predicted proteins | sample OliLakLV19MP9P1_FD_148649 | JGI IMG/M metagenome (GOLD analysis project Ga0163154, IMG submission 148649) | Freshwater microbial mat bacterial communities from Lake Vanda, McMurdo Dry Valleys, Antarctica - Oligotrophic Lake LV.19.MP9.P1 | ecosystem: Environmental > Aquatic > Freshwater > Lake >... | reverse complement strand
CTCCGACACTCCAATCTGCGAGCCGAAAGGCTAAGACCAGATTGGTACTTCTCCTAGGTCGATGTCTATGAAACTTAAAAGGTAAGAATACCAGTTCTACTCAAAAACCTTTTAAGCGGAGACGACAAGGCGTCTAACTTAAGGCTATTCAGTTATCAGGGCTCAAGTATCAGAGCCTGGAAAAAGCAAAGATTGAAACGCAAGATATTTTGCAGAAAATCTTGCGTTTGTGTGCAAATCAATAATTGGGAAAACAGCAATGTCTTCCTTTTTGTGTTTATGGAGATATTTCCAAGGCTGGTCTCAGGCTAAGGTCAGGTCGCGAACTAAATCAAATACTGCAATTTCAACTTTGAAGTGCTTTGCTAACTTAAGCCGAGCATCTTTAGTAAGAGCGCGCCGCCCTTTGAGAAAATCATTCAAATTCTGTTTAGAGATGTCCGCAATTTCTGCGACCTCTGTTTGCTTCAGACCGTGAGCCTGCAGTAGAGACTCAAGCACTTCATTTCCGGAAATATTATGGAAAAAGTCGCCAACTAAACCGCGCTCGTAGTTTTGAACGAGCTGCACGAGGACTTTACCGTAACCCACCTCGGCTGGCGACAAATCGCCATCCAAGCGCGTGAGCAGAAGAATCATCTCCTTTGCTGCTGTGTGTTCCTCTTTGTTTGAAATTGGCAGGAGGGGCAGGCGCGCCACTAACTCCATGTATTTTGCATCCACTGTTTTCTATCTCGTTTTCGTCAATTATCGCGTGTTTAGTTTCCGTTTGTTGTATTCCGCATGGGTCATGAAATCTATTACTGTGACTACGCCAATTTGGAATGATATTGCCGTCAACAGCCTGTAGTTATTGCCTCCAATGTTAAAGCAGTATTGGTTTTGAGGAATGTAATCAGTGGCTGGAAAGGTAGCTTTCACATCCTGAAGAGAGTTCCAACAAGCTGCTTTCGTTAGTTTAAGCCAACGATCAAGTGCGGGGCGAGAGTTCGGATATTTCTTTGCGTAGCGCTTAAGGTTATCTTCTCCAATCAAATCCATTCAACACCTACAAACAAGCGCATTCTAATGGTACTCATTTTTGAGTACTAAGTCAAGTTTTTCAAATATCTTGTTCCACCGGTGCGGAGCGTGGAATCACCAGTTTCTTTTTCGTCGAAAGGCCTATGCTCATTAGCAGAACTGACACTCCATATGGATAAAATCAATTCGTTTCTATTTCAGCTGTTTTGCTGAGAATTTCCCCTGTTGACGGCACAAGAGGCGCGAAACGCTTCACGAAGCTCCCCTAGTGCAGCAGAATAGGTTTCCAGGGCAATCTTCTCCGCATTCCGTCTGGCGTCGGCGTCCTGAATAGCCAGTTCTTCATTGTTGATCTGGATTTGCTCCAGAAGTGAGCGCATTGACATGATCAATCCTACTAATTATTGATGGTTGATTGAGCACCACATATAGTGATGCAGTACAATCGTTGAAGGCGACAATAGACTGGGCTGAAATAGGCAAAATCGATTTGTTGAATGAATGGTTGTCCTGTTTGTAAGAAAAGAGATGCATAACCGCAATCTACTCTGGCGACCACAGCAAATCAAAGCCTTGAGCTCGCCAAATTGTCACGAATCAATTAAGTCTGCCGCATAAGAATCAAATATCGTTGCCGCCTTAGTTTTGCAAAGGCCGGTAAATTTCGTAGTTTAGAATTGGAAAATATTTGAGAATATTCTGGTTGGAGTAGCAAGGTGAGTGCGGTACGGACAGCTCCTAGCAGAGGGCTCCGCTGGTGTGCCCCACCAACGGTTCAGACCAGAAAGCGCGCAGCGGAGCTGCGCACTTTCTGGTCTTTTGATATCAGCGCCGAGAATGATTCAAGCTAACTTGCAGGTTGGCACTGTAATGTCAGCTACTGGCGGCATATCGTGGTGGCCGGCTAGTGAGAGCATGCAGTCAACACACCAGAATTGTCTGGTTTTTGAGTTAAAGAACCAACCTTCAGATACAGCCATCTCGATGATATTTGCAGATTGAATAGCGCATTCATTCTGGTTGGCAGTGCTGCAGGTTTGTAACTGTTCAAAGAAATCGAAGCACACATCGCACTGGGCAGTAACTAGAATTCTGAGCATCAGTCTTTCCTCCGTTTAACTTAAATCACGCTGACTGACTAGCTGCTTCACCAGCTTGCCATCAACTTCTTCGGCACCGTTTGTTTGAGCCTTGAGCAGCGCTAGACTGCACAAATTGTTGATTTCGCGGGGGACGCCTTCTGAAGCATCAAATATTCTGTGAATGGCATCGTCAGTAAAAACATCTGCTGAGCCGCCCGCGGTCTCAACTCGATGCTTGATGTAGGCGGCAGTTTCTGCAGACGTAAAACCCTCCAGGAAAAACCTGTATGTTAGCCTCTGGTTCAAAGCCTCCAGCCGAGGGTCTTTCAAATGCGCACGCAACTGCTGTTGACCAAGAAGAATGATCGACAGCGCCGAAGAAGTGTCGAAATTAGAATTAGACAAAAGCCTGATATCTTCAAGGGTCTCGGCATCCAGTAGGTGTGCTTCATCGACGACAGCAACTACTTCTCTGCCACCTTGACTGACATTGTCGGCCAGAGCTTGACTGATTTGCATCGCTACCTGATGTCGCAGATAACGCGGTTGTAGCCCCAGTAGTAGCGCAAATCGCTTCAGTAAGCCGGTGCCGTTCTGGTCCTGCCCGAAGTAAATTACTTGGTACTTACTACCGGCCAATTCGCTCGTAAATGACCGCACTGCTGTTGTCTTGCCGATACCTGCTTTGCCTGTCACCAGCGAAAATGCTCTCTGCACCACAGACAGCCTCAGCATCGTTCGGAGTTCCTCAAATCTGGGATATGAGAATAGCTCCTCTTCTCCGACATCTTTGCCAAACCGTATGTCTGTGAGATTACCTGGTGGGTTGGGTGGTTTTTTGCTCATTTCTATCTCCTTGTTTGTACGACAGCTTCAAAAAGTCGCTCGCAGTAAGCTCGCATGTGCATGTGCGCACCAGCAGCATCAACTGTTTGCTCCAGTTTGACCTTCACTTTTTCTGTGTTAAATGGTGCGTGCCTCAAAAAGAAATCAACTAGAAATTCTCTCTGACTCTCAGTAAGAACGCATCCAAGTACTTCGGTAAATAGGTCCAAGAATTCGCCCTGCGTGATTAGCGTACTTGGTGAAACAAATGTGCCGGCGTCCGGCTTCTCCTGCTCTACCAGGGCCATTCGGTATGCCTTGAAGGCAGGGTACGTGGTGCCTCGCGGCTCTTCTTTGGTTTTCCCCGGATACTTGCTGAAGTCGATATTACTGCCGACAACAACCGGCCGAGCTACCTCAATCAGTTTGCCTCTCTGCCAAATCTCTACTTCGGAATCATCATTAAAATGAAAGTGCACCTCTACTTGTTCGCCAGCAAGAGCTAGTGATGCCTGATAATGCAAGTTGTCTACACGCACAGAAGAAGTCTTTCGATTCACAGTCCTCGAACATCGCAGCATTAGCCCACGCCTCAGTTCTACCGGACTGACTCGCTTGATGCGCTCTTTGTCTAGTTGCCACCGTTCCATCGGACTCATCTTGCCTTCCAGCTCAGAGTGCACATTCTTGTGATACTTGCCGCTCAACCAGGCAAAGAAAAAACTATTCAGTTCATCGAGCGTCTTGATTCCCGCATGCTCAGCCACATTGTTGAAACCGGCTTGAACAGTAAAAATGTGACGCTCGATCTTTCCCTTCCCCGGAGGTCTTCTAACAGTGCAAAAAGATGGCTTGATGTCTAACTCCGCGCACAGTAACTTCAATGTGGTTGAGTGATATATCCAGGCATTGTCGCAGTAAGTACGCTCCGGTTTGCCACGCTTTAACAGCGCCTTGCGAAAACAATCAAGTAGACTCGGCAATTTCATATCCCAGTAAAATTGCGCATGTGGCACCACTCGACTGGCATCATCCACGAAACTAATCAGATACGTTTTCTTAAACCGCTTTGGATTGGATGGATCCGGCAACCAGAGCCCGTCTGAGCAATCACCTTGCCAGAGATCGTTGACAAACTTCTGCTGCCAACGCTGAAAAGTTCCAGCCTCCATCTTCGGCCGGTTCTTCTTCGCCCCCCTGCGGTTTAACTGCCGGTTCAAAGTAGACTTCGAAATCTCATCAACATCAGCAGCTTCAATTCCTTCACTGTGTTTTAGTAAGTCTAGAACCTGCGGAATACTCAGCGAACTCTCCTGCTTCCTCAGGCTCATTGCCGCTTGCAGCACGGCCTCACTCAACGCTCGATTGCGACCATATGTTCCGCGGTCACCATCAAACAAGGCATTGAAACCACCTTCTCGATGCTTCTTGATCCACGCTCTTAGTGTCCGCTCAGACACCTGCCACTGCTGGCCATCTGGAGTATCGTAGACACGCGACAAGACTTGCTTGCGCATCTCCGCAAGTTCAGCTTTCTCAAGGCGACCTGATACCAGCGGCGCTATCACTTCCAGTCGGAACAACGCTCGCCTTGTTCGATCATCTAACTCCATCCTTTGCCTCCCCTTCTTAGAGTCGGCCAAAGTCTAGAACACCCCAGAATTTCTGGGTTTTCTTCTCTGTGGAGCTGACAACCGCACCACCTGGCGTAAGAAAATCTGCCGGCCAGTGTCTTTTAACAACCGCAGACTCAAACACCAAAACACAAAATCTACTCCACCCTGAAACAGCACTCCAGCAAATGACTGCAATTTCGCCAGCATATTCAGCTGCTCGGCTTTTCCAGACTCAACCGCCTTGTAGCTGTTTGGGCAGCTCGCCGCCTCCGCCTTCAATAACCCGGCTTCATCTTCCCCTGCTGTCAGGCACATGCCCTGCACTTCTACCAGCAACGCGCCCGCTTTTCTCGCAACTTCTTTGACCCACTGAAACAACTGCGACGGCGACGGCCCAGTCTCTCCAAGTTTCACAACTTCCGAACGGTAGCTCGTCAACCGCTCGGCATACCCATCCAGCCCAGCACCCATCACCCTAATGGTGTAGCGACACCGGGGCACCGCAAACGACGGCGGACTCGACTGCGTACTGCCACAATGCCGGCATTTCCATCTCGGTACTGCTATGACCGTTGACAGCTCCCCCTCTTCTAGATGCCTGCTGTAGCTCCCGTGTGCCCAGTAACAATCACACTCCCGACAATCCCAACATCTCTTTGGCCTCTCGGCTGTCTCTAACTTTCCTGAATTTCTCAAGTTAATGTTCTCAGCCAGGCTAGTCCCGGCTTTCCAATTTATACTCATGTATGTCGCTCCTGATGTTTGAATTGTTTTTCGACAACTCAACTCTGATGTCGGAGCGACACCTTGTCAATTTAAAACGGCAGCGATATTTGACTCAGTCACATTGTCAGAAGGAAGTCTTGCCTGCGCCATAACAGCTGGCTGCTTCCGGTGAAATAATTTTGCCGGGTAAGGACTACCGCCAGGAGCTGGCCAAGCAACAGAGCGGAGTAGATTTCACCCTTTAGCTAGATGTTTTGCCGGTGCCACCACCACTGGCTAGCAGCCAATCAGTTTATGAAAGGAAAATATGATCAACTTCAAAACGGTCTCTGAGACCGTAGTAGTTTCGCGCACCGAAGAGACTTGGGACACTGAACCCCTGGCCCTGGTTGGGCATCTGCCTCTGGGAACTGAAGCGTTTCGCCTCTCGATTTTGGAATCAACCGTGGCCATCGAACGCGGTCGAGGGGACAGGCTAATCTTTGCTGAAGCAAAAGACGTAGAAAACTGGCAAGTGAACGAGCACGGCTTTAAACAAGTCAAAGCCGGTCGCGGCAGAGTGGGCATCGATTGGGGTGGAGGTTTTTGCGGCTCCAGCGCCCGACCCGATTGTGCCAAAATCTACGTGCCATTCACTTACGCCGGCGCTATCGAGATCACCGTCGGCGGCAACTCAAGACTGTTCATTGATTTCGCCAGCTGCAGCAATTTCAGTGTGTACGCTCGCGACCAAGCCAAGGTGGAGTTGGGGAGCGTGTACTGCACCGGAAAACTGGGCCTGACCAGCACCGGCAGTGCTGAAATCAATGGTGCGCTTCTTACTACCAGGGCATTCGAGATCGACTCAAAGGGAGGCATAACCATCAGAAAGGTCTTATGTACTACCGGAGAGCTCGATGTGGAGGGCTGTCCCATGGAATTACGCTACCCCGACGAGCCTTGCTATCAGCACAGCATGAGAAACAGCTGACCTGAGTCGGCACTGTTTCAAAAAAAAGAAAAGAGAAATGATCATGTCCAACATCGACCTGGAGCAGATTTATCAGGCCTGCACCAATAGAACAGAATCAGTGGAGAAGGTTTTGCAGGCATTGAAATATCGCTTGCCGGGTGCATTCGAACAAGCAAGGCTCACGGGCGTTAATCCAGATCTGCTGGAAGTCGCGTGTGATTGCCTTGAAGATGAAGTGGCCAAACTCGCGGTCAAGAGTCTGCGGGCCGACAATTGTACTATCTGGATAATTTCCTGGAAGAAAGGCCACTTTCGTCATCAGCGCATCTTCCGCTTTACCAGAAGAGTCCGTCGCAATTAACATCGCGAACTGGTGAAATTTGGTCGAGAGCCACTGCATGTGGTGACTCTCGACAGGTGGGACTGAAGAATTATTATAAAACCGCCTCTCTACTACACCATGTCTACATTGCAGATAAATTTGCCAATTACAGGATAATGGTGTCGACAACCGACCGCTCAAAGGAGAACTATTTGCAATTTGTGTTGACCTTGCCGGAAAACAGCAAGCAGCCCATTTACAAACAAGTATGTGATGCCTTGCGCCAGGCCATTGAAGAAGGTCGTCTGCGCGCCGGTGAAAAGTTGCCTTCTACACGCGAGCTGGCAGCTTCGGCCAGAGTGTCGCGCTTTACCGCCATTCGCAGCTATGAGCTGCTCACCGCCCAAGGTTTGATACAAACTATCGTCGGCAGTGGCACTTCCGTCACAGAAAAACCTCCCCAGGCAGAGCCCCTGGCGCCACAATTAGCAGAATCGACAGAGGCCCTGGCAAAGCCGCTGTTCTCGTCATTCGGCCAGAGAATGGCCCAGCCGGAGCTGATTGAGGCCGCCGACAGCGAGCTCTGTCAGGAACTCAATTATGGGGCCCCCAGCCTTGAGCAGATCCCGCTCAGGCAATGGCGGGAAGTGTTGAACAAGTGCTCTCGCTTTCAAGACAAGACTCTGTTTCAATATGTCAGCGACCCAATGGGTTATTTGCATCTGCGCGAAGCAATTTGCGCCTATCTCACCCGCTCCAGATCAATTAAATGCACGACCGCCAGACTGGTACTATTTTCCGGCGCTCAGAGCGCAGTAGACATCATTTGCCGTTTGTTGCTCGAGCCAGGTGATACGGTGGTAGTGGAAAATCCGGGTTTCCCCGGTGCCCGCAGAATTTTCAATGCCCATGGAGCCAAAATTATTACGGTTCCGGTTGATAACGACGGCTTGATCGTTGAGCAATTATATAAGCTCGCTGAACCAGTTAAGCTCGTCTACGTCACCCCATCCCACCAGGATCCCATGGGAGTAATTATGTCTATGGCACGCAGGAAGGAGCTATTGCAATGGGCGAAGCAAAGCGGGGCTTTTATTTTAGAAGACGATCATGACAGTGAATATCACTACGGCGAAAAACCACTGGCGTCGCTCCAGGGGCTAGATGGAGCCGACTGTGTAATTTACCTGGCGAGCTTTTGGAAAGTGCTTTTTCCGGTGGTGCGAATGGCTTTTATGGTGCTGCCAAAAAGATTGCAAGCACCGGTGCACCAGGCTAAGTCATATATTGAGCGCGATTTTCCTTTGCTGGAACAAATTGCTCTGACTGAATTTATTAATGCCGGCACTCTGGAGCGGCAAATTAAACGCACTAAAAGTATATACGCCCGTCGGCGAGCTGCTCTTGTTCTTGTGTTGGCAAAACGCTTCAAAGAACTTGTCACTATATATGGTATCAGCGCTGGCATGCACATGATTTTGCATTTCAATCACAGCCTGGCACCAGGCAAAATAATAGAGTGTGCGCAAAAGGCTTGCGTGCCCATGGTCAGCACTGCCAGGCACTATGTTGGTAGTGTCAGAGCCGACGAATTTTTAATCGGCTTTGCCCATCACAGCGAAGAAGAACTAACAGCGTGCATCAATCGTTTTGCCGATTTACTACTCACGGCCCATGCTGCCAGCTCACAGAATTAAGCATGCGATTGAATATTGCTTTGTTCTTTTGAAAATCCTCTTTGTCGCCGGACAGCATATAAATTTCTTCAATGCCCCAGGCCCGAGAATCTTTAGGGGCAAATACACCAGTATATGAGCTCTGCATAGGCTTACCCGCTGCATCTGTTTTCACAGTGCCGTCAGCATTGACTTGCCCAAAATGACCGTCTACAGCCAGAACAATCTTGCCATTGAGATTTTTCAGTTCCATCTTTTCAAGATGAAAAATAGGCGCTCTGGGATCGGGTGACTTATATGGATTGGAAAGCTGATTATCACCGACCAAAGTGGTGCCGAGAACGGCGTCCAGAGCGGTAACCACCTTACGCTCAAACTCTCCCGATTTTGCCCCTTCACTGTAAATAACTTTAGACTCAGATGGGCTCAAACCGCGAGCCATCAATGTCTTAAATGTATTGCTGGCGGTCGACTCTGGCAAATCACGATGTTTGTTGACGCAAATCAAAGTCGAATCATTGATGGAAGGCCGTAAGGTCAGCCGTGGAGTCCTGGTGTGGTCTCCCTCTTGCAGCCGCAACCAGTTGCTTGGCACGCTGATTTCACCGACTACAGAACCTGCCGGCAAAGGCAAAAATGTGAATTTCTCAGCATTCGCCTTAGCAGTCTCGGCTCGCCCCATGATTTGGAGAGTGTTGAAATCTCCAACCATCAGGCCGGGTGTGTGAGAAACATCTCTGTGGGCATCTTTTTCTTTAGTCATGTGATTGAGTTCTCATACAAGTCTTTAATGTCTATCCATTGATCGCTAGGGCTTCCCCATTGATTCGAAACTCTTACCCTGCCGGTCTTTTCGTCGTAGTCTCGAACTGAAACCACGTGTCCTCCCGAAACCGTGCCTGGAGCCCCCGAGCCGAAAGGCGTGGTGAGGCCGTTGACGCCCAGCACAGCCGGTAATCTATGCTGATTTTTCATTTCAATCAATTTGTCATGCAACTGCTGCTGTGTTTCATATTTGACTACTCCGTCACCGTCAGCTCTTTTGCCTGAAGTGAGGAAGAAATCAGTGGCACCGTAAAGTCTCTTGCCGACCTTGTGAATTTCACTGTCATGCAAAGTCGGCTCACTGACAGGAACATCTTTGTATTTTTTGCTCGGCGGCGTGGTGCTGAAATCGTCGTAGCGTTCTTTCTCCATGATTGGCTTGCCATCGCCACCAACTAACCTCTCACCTGTGTCTCCAGGACGGGCCGGATCAGGGTTGCCTTGACGATAATAAGCCGGTGGCAGGCGGCGCTGAGTAGCATCATTGATCATCACCACGTTAAGTAACTGAATGGCGTAGCTGCGATCACCATCGCGAGGGGGGCTGTTGCGCTCTTCCGCTCGCGGCAAAAGACTGCCCGCATCTATGATTATCACTTTACCGTCCGCTGCCGTCCATTTTCCTTCAATGGCGGTGGTGGTAACCATTTCAGCTAGCCTGGAAGGTTGGCGACTGAAGCCTCTTTCCGCGATTGTAGTAACATTGCAGGTATTATGTAGACCCTGATCAACACTCTCATCGTGATTAAGATGATGAGCAAAATTTTCGGCCAGCAGAACTCGATCGGCCTTGCTTACTTTTGCATCTCTGGCAGAAAGCAGTTTGCTCATCTGCTCATAAGTTTTCGCCACTTCTTCAGGTGATAGATGCTCGCGCTTAGCTCGCTCTTCGAACTTATTCAAATTTTCTTTGAAGAGCGCCCGATCTTTTTCTGGTATTTCGCGATCGGCTATTTTATCTAATTCTAGCCGGCTTTTTGCCACCGCCGTCTGATCGCGCGTGCTGTCACGATTATGTTGTTCGCCTGGCCCCCAGTGATGTTCTGAGCCATCAGGCTGGCGCACATAACCCGATTGATCGTGTCTCTCGACTTTGACACCATTATTGGGCCATTTAGTGGTTTTATCTCCACGTCCATCTACAGTGAAGGTGATGCCGGTTTTGCCATCATATTTTTCATCATAATTTTCTTCAGGGTTCCTGCCCCAATGATGTTTGACATAACCGCCCTGACCATCGGGTTTCTGTAAATAGCCCGCACCAGTTAGCGGATTGCTTTGCTTGATGGTGCCATCGGGCCAGGTGGTGGTTTGATCAAGATTTTTTTCATAGCGTGAGACGCTGCCGTCTTGATTAGTTTTAACAATAGCCAGGTCGCGACGAAGTTGATAATTGTTGCCTTTATTATCCGACAAATTAATTTCGAGGCCCAGTGCGCCATCTAGGCGGAAGCGCTGATTGCCAATGCCGAATTGACCATCTGAGCGTTCGCTATGATTAATGCCCCAACGGTCTTGCCACACTTTGGTGCCATCGGCGTCGACTTCATAGTTGTCTTCCGTTTTCGGCCCCCAGGCATGCACAGAGCCATCAGCGGCTTTCGAATAGCCGCGGCCGTCTTTATACTGATGCAATTCGCTGCCGTCAAGCCAGCTGGTTACTTCGGTGCCGTCAGGTTTTTTTTCTACTTTCGCACCGCCGGGAGCACGAGTCCAATTATCTTCGAATTTTGGTCCCCAGTGTTTCTCTGCGCCGCCAGGCTCTTGGGTAAAACCAGTACCGTCTTTATAGTCTGTTCTCTTTGAACCGTTCGCATAGATGGTCAATTTGCAGTTGTCGGCGGCCTTAGGGCCCCATGAATCTATGCTGACAGTACCGTCTGGGCTTGTCTTCTGTATATAACCCTCTTTGCTCTGAGAATTTTCTACCCGAAAAGTGCCGTTGCCGAGATATTTGTAAGATTGGTTGGTATCGTCAGGGTTAACCAGTGAGAAAGTGCCGTCTTTGTGCACCGCCGGCAGAAGAATCTTCTCTCCTGGTTTTGGATTGTCGGTGCCCAAGCCACTGCCAAAGACCAGCTCAGCGTAAGCCTTAACAAAATCAGGGCTTGCCCCTTTGCCCAGCTCTCTTTTGGCGATGCTCTCAGGCGTTTCGCCAGGTTTAACGCTGTATTCGCGCTGTGTAACTTCTGCCGACCCACGCGTCTGGGCGTGAACTTCGGCTTTCTTTTCAAGCTGATTGCGAGTGGGTGAATTGTAGAGATACTGCAGGTCAGCGTGAGTGCCTAGGTCGCGAAAGGGATTTGTGCCCTGATCAGCGTGGTTAACAATTCGCTCAGCGGAAGCTGCTATGTTCACTAGATTTAAGTGGTCGCCTGAGGACGAAACAGAATCGTCGCGAACTTCCAGGTTGCGGGCAGGGGTACTGTTTTCGGTTTTTTCTCCACTATTTGCCAAAATCGGCCTCCCGGAGTCAATCGTAAAACAACTGCTTATTCAATACCCAATTACCTCTGGCTTCAATCCCCGAATGGCTTAAGCCTACTGGCCGGCGATTTCAGATACTGTGATTGTTGCAAGAAACTATTTGTGATCATCATAAAATTTGTTTGCAATCCTTTGGGTTGCTTTTTGTTGTTGAAGGAATCAGTCCACAAGCGACGGCAGCGTTGCAGATCGCTTCGCACAGAGTGCTTACTTCACTTCGTAACGCTGGCCGTTAATGGTGAGCTCCAGCAGCCCAAGCAAGTTGATATTGCGATAGCCGGCCTTGGCCATATCAAATACAGACAGGAGAGCCTGATCAGCTTGATTGTATGCCTGCTTGCCCCCTTTGAGATGGCTCTTCACCTGGAAGCGTGCCTGCATGTCGCGGCGCTGGCCGTCGCTTCTCTTGGTGAAGGAGACCGAAAAAATCTTTCCCTTACCGTTCTCGCGGTGAGCCTTGAGCAGCTCGATGGCCTCGCTGCGCGAAATCTTGGTGGAGGTGCGTGTGGTCGACATTGTTTTTCCTTATGAGTCGTTAAGACTCGTGCTCACGTACGCCATTGGTGGCGGGTCTCGCCAGGAGACCCGCTTTGCTAACTTTTGCTAACGGTCACTACGCCGTTCGACTAGTTGTCGCCGACTTCGTAGAGGAACTGAGTGCCGCCAATCAGTTTGCGATTGACCGACGTGCTCTGGATGAGTACATCGTATTTAGCGTCGCGACTGAACTTGAGGCGCACATCCGCACCGGTAGGCGCAGAAGCGGGCAAGCCAATGCGCTCTCTGGCGGCGTCGCCGCAATAGAAATCACCGGTCACTTTGTCTCGCAGAATTACTTCTTTGAATGATTGAACCGTCTCGGCAGGTATTTCTCAGGCCAGAGAATAAACGTGATTGACGAATGGTGCGGTTCCGGCATTGAGGCTTGAGCGCTCAGCCACCAGGAGCAATCCGCTGCTGATGGCTCTTGCCTCCTCTTCTACAGTGAGCTCAGCCCACATTCCATTCATCACCTTGCCTAACAACACTGCGTCGCCTGCGTGGCAGTAAATCTTGCGCTCGCGCAAAACCGCAGTGAGAACGTCATCTTTTTCCAGCGGCACAGTGCGCGCAAGAATGAGGGAGACGGCCAGGAGGCGCAAAAACCAGTAGGGGTTTGGCGCTCGGCGGTCGATTTCAGAAATGGCGTCAAAAAAGGCTAGCTCTCTGACCTTTGCTTGGAAATCAGCCGGCAAACCTTCGAACACCTCAGTGCTGGAAACTTCGCCATCGCGCAAAGAGCGGGTGGCGAGCCAGGGTTTGATGCACCCATCGATTTCCCTCAATAACGATTTCAATTTCCGTTCTTCACTATCTAGCATTGAATCTCCTTTTCTCTTCAGCGCGGTGCCTTATTTAAGGCTCAAACTCGTCAAGGCGAATCTGCAGGGCGTTCACTAGTGACTGTGTTCCGCCGCAGGGTCAAGATTGGCGGCCAGGCCGACTAAGTATCCAGCCAGGCGCGGCAAGGCCTCAGCGATGTAATGAACGGCACCAGGAAAACCAACGGCGTCGTCAAAGTTGCCGCCGCTGCTGTGTAAAAGATAATATAACTGGGTGCAATTCTCTAAACCAAGGGCGTATTTGAGAAAGCCTTGTTGCCTGATCACAGGCGAATATGAATGCCCCGTGGCCATACCATCGAGATTGACGGTGACCACAATGTAGCCGCTTTCATTGAGCCGCTTTTGTGAGGTGGTACGCTGCGATATGACCAGGCCGAGCTGGGCTACCTTCGCACCGCGCCTTACCGAATAGCCAGCCTGTAGCGTCAGGGCAATCAAACCCAGGCCGCCGCCAGGAGAGAATTCTTCGCAACCTGGTGCCAAATTACAGGCACAACTCTGGATCTCGCGGTTAAAAACTACCACTACTGGCGAAGGTATCGGCAGTTTATAACAGATGGGAAAATCCGATTGCTCTGTGATTAGTCCAATATTTACGTGCTCCCCGCCGCTGTCAATTTTTGCCAGAGCAAGCATGCCGCGCGCCACAGGCTGTATGCCGGCGGCAAGATCGCTCAAGCGTGCGCGCTGGTTCCATTCTACAAGCTCTTGATCAGCGGCCAGTTCTCCCTTTTCCGCCTTAGTGCGGTTGTAAAACGAGTCATTGTCTTTGATAACACCTGCAATCATCAATTCATATTGCGAGCCTAAGAGCCCCTGATCCAGCATCAATTGCAGCATCTGCGGGGCTGTAGCTGTTTCAATTACCAACATACTGATCTATTTCCTTTCAACACGACAAAAACTTCTTGCTCTATCTGGTTGTTAGGTTGGGCGACGTCGCCAAAAAATTTTGCATTTATAGCGCCTGATAATCAGTAGCACTGGTCGTTCGCAAGAGGTAAAATCTCAACGCAAGGAGAATAAAGCTAGGTGTGCGACTTAAGTTATCGGGTTTAAAACTAAAAAGGAGTGTGGGGGATTTACTCTGTCCTACCAGCTAAGGCATCGCTGTTACTCTGTTCTTGAAGGGTACGTAATACTTTCTGCTGCAGATAATCGAGAATAATCTCGCGAGGCTGAAAGTGGCTAGTTAAAACCAAGGCCAAGTGGTTTGGTTATTCACGTTGATAAAAGCTTAAAATTGAAAGGGTGGTCAGGAGTAACCCTATCTAATGTCTTTAGACCTTTGCACAACTTGCCACAAACCACCAGTTGCAGCCAATGCAGGTTCAATCACAGCCTATTTTTTTCAGCAAAATTATTGTCAGTGCAAAAGAAATAGTTCTAGACCGACCATCACTCCAAAAGTCAAAGCGGTTGAGGCCAACAGTCAGAGCAATTTGATTTGTGCCAATTGCGGCAAAGCCAGACCAATAGAGAGAAAAGTGGGCTCTTTCACCAGTTTTCTTTTTAAAGAATTGCGCTGCCAGTGTCCTCCTTCTTTGCTTGCTCATGCTAAAGCGCAGCCAAAATGTACAGATACGCGCACCCGCGCAGCTACTCGGGTAGCGCAAAGGCAGCGTTTCAGCAAAACTTTGAAGGAGCGCTCGGCCGCAACCGACGCACTAGCTTCGCAAGAAATTTTGGATACTGATACTATTATTGGTGGCACCTTTAAAATCAGGTCGCTCCTCGGTGTGGGCGGCATGGGCAATGTTTATTTAGCCGAGCATACGGCTCTCAGGCACTTTTTTGCTTTAAAAGTGCTGGCCCCCGGGCTGGTGAATGAACAAAATTGGTTGCGCTTTCAGGCAGAAGCAAAAACGCTGGCGGCCCTCAATCATTCGACATTCGTCAAAGTTTATGATCTGGGCATTCACAAGCAATTGGTGCCTTTTTACACAATGGATTATTTAACTGGTAGCAGCCTGGAAGAAATTCTGGTTGCTAACGGGCCGATACCTCTCGAACAAGCGCTGGATATTTTTCTCGAGGTGCTGGACGGACTGGCATATGCCAATAGAAACGGCATTATTCATCGCGACATCAAGCCAGCCAATATCATGCTTTGCACCGTAGACGGTGCTAGCACCGTTAAAGTGCTTGATTTCGGCATTTCAAAATTAATTGGCCGTGAGACCATCAACTCTCAGAGCCTGACCACCGATGGTGAAATTTTTGGCAGCCCTTATTACATGAGCCCTGAACAGTGCTCCGGCAAGGCCGTAGACAATCGTTCGGATATTTACTCGGTGGGCTGTGCTCTCTTTGAGAGTCTGACCACATTTGTGCCTTTCGACGGAAAAACGTCTATTGAAATTGCTTTGAAACACCAGGAGGACGAGCCGCCTTTTCTGGCAGATCTAATGCCTGACAGTAGTTTTCCAGCATCGCTCGATCTGGTGATTGGTAAGTGTCTGGAAAAATTACCCAACGAACGCTATCAATCGGCCAAAGAGCTGGCAATTGATCTTACTCGTATAAAAGAAGGCAAGAATTTGCTCGCGTACTCTCCGGCCTTTGCGCCCAGGCATAAATCAGGTGACGATCAGGTCGACGAAGAGCAAAGAAATAAAATTATCGGCAAAAGTGTAACCGCGGCGTTTTTGGCTGTATGTACCGCTCTGGCAGGCAGTGCATACTGGTGGACCATGCAAAATGACAATCGAGCAAGAAATGAGCCTTTGCTTGCCAAAGCGGCAAGTAAACCCCTAGTTAAGCTCCATGCCACCGATACCATAACACTGGGGAAAATGTTAGCCAATCAAGACTTCATCAAAATAGCTTTGACCAATCAAGGTAGTTCCGAGAAAATAACGGATCCAGACGTAAATGCTACCACTAAATATTCGACGATTAAAACCATCAACAATGTGTCATACCGCTGTTTTAACTTTCCCAAATCTGTTTCCATTGGCTTTATATGTCGTGCCGATAGTAGAGGCATTTCAGAAAATGCCACCGGTGACGTGCTTTATCCCAAAGAATGGAGATTTATTTTTACGCCAGCGCGTATTACCAGTCAGCATCCAGAATATCTCAAGCGCTTCAGGCCCGGAGAAATTAAAGAATTGCACCTTTATCCTCCTGTAGACAATGACAAAATAATGGCGGCTGCGTCCAATATTCCCGCTGTAGAATACTTGAGCGTTAAAGACGGTGTAGGCTTTACACCAAAATGTGCAGCCTCACTGAACAAATTCAAAAGCTTGAAAATCTTCAATGGCTCCGCCAGTAGTATCACAGGCACCACCCTTGCAAAAGCAAACTGCTGGCAGCATATTGAGAAAATTTATTGGAATAAAGCGCTGAAGCCCACAGCGATGTTGCAAAAGTTGCAATCGTGCCCAGAGTTAAAAGTGCTCGGTATGAGAGAAGCCAATTTGACCCACCGCGACTTCCAACTAATCGGCAAAATTAACAGCTTGAGACTGCTGGAGCTAGCGCAAAACCAAGTGACCGCAGATGATATAAAAGCGCTCAGCGCCCTCACGAACCTTACATACTTTAACCTGGAAGAATGCGGTCTTACTAACGCTGCTGTGCCGGAGTTAAAAAGATTGCCCTCACTGCGCGAGTTGCAAATCACCGGTGACAGCTCGATAAATATGCCGAAGCAACTGTACCAGACACTAAAGAAAGAACTGCCGCACACTCACGTGCATTGAGAAGCAAAGAATTCTACACCCTTCAAATTAGCGAGCTTTTGTATACCATCTCGCACTTGCAGATCAAACGAAACTTCCTTCATTTCAATTCTGGAGAACTCAACCAAACCAGCTCTACCAGGCACGTCTTCGCCAACTCTAATTAAAGCAGGGCTATTGAATTTGACGTCAAAGTGGTTGCCTCGCCTTTCAATAGACTGGACGTTTTTTATTAATGCGGCAGTTTGTGGGTCAATGCTGCCACCGGCAATAATTGTGGCTACATCACCAAGCTTTTCCGTTTCAACTTTTCCGTCAGGGAGTTTGCTTGCGAGACTGAGCAATTTGTCTATATTATTGGCGGTGAGATCTCTTGTCTGATTAGCGCAAACGCTCTGGCGAATTTTCTCTACGGCCAGATCTTTGGTGAAAATCAACAACTTGATTGACTTTATCAATGAAAGTAGGTGCCACTCGATAGACAGGTCGGCAGATTTCGACATGTTGCAAACTCCGGTCGGCGGGGGAACTCCATCATAATCCCTCAGCGGCGGTTGAGAAAACATAAGTAAATGCGCTCAGATAGGTGCGTAATAACGCACTTAAATTTCCAGTGGCGTCTGATTGTATTCCTTATCCATCCAGGCAAGCATGTCGGCATTGGGCTCTAGCAGGTCTTCACCCAGCAACAACCCACGCATCAGCGCACTGCACACCACCCTGGTACGCGGATTAAGAATCTCCAGCCCCGCCGACTCTTTCATATAATCAAGTTCGCCTTTAAGCAGCCGGTCAAGCAGGGCAGAAATTCTCTTCTGCACACCCCGCACACTGATATGACGGCGGGCGGCGATGGCTCTATCGGTCAGTCCGACTGCGATATCGAGCAATGTCTCATACTCAACGTCTGTAAGCGAATCATCTTTGCAAGAAAGACTTTTCTTTACCAGCCGCACCACAGGGTCGATGTACGAATTTTCTCGTACTAAAACTGTTTCAATCGCAAAAGCCAGATTGCTCTCACTTTCGCTTTTGAGAACGTACCCGTGAATGGCCTCATCAGGCAAAATCTTGCTTATCGAGCGCACATAACTCTCTTTATGAAACTGCGACCAGAAAATAATTTTCTGACCAGGCTGTACTTTCCAAATTTGCTCTGCCACCTTGACCCCGCTCATGTCAGGCATAGAAATATCAAGAATGATCAGGTCTGGCTTTAGGCGGAGCGCTAGCTCCAGACCTTCCTGACCAGAGCCTGCCTCTGTAATTTCGGCGCCCGCGCCGAGGGCATCCATTACCACAGCTCTGGAGTGCTGTCGCAATGCTGGAATGTCATCCACTAGTAATACTCGAGACAACTATTACTCCTTATATATACGCCGGCTTTTCGTTCAGGCTCGCCAACTGGTAACATACATGGTGGTGTCAAAAATGATAGAACAATGATGGGAAAATGCAGTTAAGTGCAGAAGAGCAGTGCAGTCAAACTGCGCAAATGAAAAAAGTGAACGTTGCTGTGGTGGCATCTGCCGCAATCATTGCAGCTCTTTTTTCGCTCATAGAGACAGTATTTTACACTAAAAAAATCGCATTAGACATGCCTTTGCCGGCAATGCTATTTTCGCTTTTGCTCACACTTGCAACCTTCTGGATGATGCGCCGGACAAGCAGCAAAGCAATGCCGCAACTTTTGCTGAAAATTAGCCTTGTTGTTTTTTTGGCGCTATATTTGCTTGAAAAATTTCTCTCATTTCACGTGCCGTTGGCGGGCAGCATTGCCGCTCTTCTGGCTGGCTCTGGAGCAGCGTGGCTGCACCGCTGGCACCAGCAAATGCTGGAGAGCCAAACTACATATTTGACTCTGCACCGCGCCGCCGAGACTGAGCAGCTTCAAACCAGCCTGGAGCTCGTGCGTCAGGACGAAATTGACAGGCGGATGTTGGCCGCAGACCTGCACGACCAGGTACTAAACGACCTCAAGACATTACGCTCACAATTGAGCGCGCAAAAAACCGCACTTAAAGAGGAGTCGTTTGAGGCGCTCGATCTGCTGGTGAATAAATCGGTAGCAGATGTGCGCGAGGTTATGGATAATCTGTCTCCGGTGGATATCGAACATCTTGGCCTGGGTGAAGCACTGAGGTCACTAATTGATCAAACTGCCAATCGCCAGAATCTGAAAGCGACTTTTGATCTTGAAATTTTCGAAGCCGAGCATTTTGGTTTGCATAAAATAGAAGCGACCCTAATTTACAGACTGGCGCAAGAGACGCTCAATAACATTATCAAACATGCAAAAGCAGACAACATCTCACTGCAAATCAAGATTGAAGACGAAAAATTGATCTTTAAAATTGCTGATGATGGAGTAGGTATGGATCCGCTCAAATTTCAACAAGAGTCTCGCGGACTGCGCTATATGCGTCAACGGGCGGCGTTGGCCGGCGCCACGCTGGCCTGGCGGGAGCGGCGCACGGGAAAAGGCACTGTCGTCGAGATCAGTGTAGTTCGCGCTTAGCACTTAGCACTGAGCACTTAGTACGTTATTGCGCACCACTTGCGCAGATTTACTGATGGATTCAAAACTGCGCTAGCGCGAATATGGAGCCTACACTTCATCAGAGGTTTGCCCCATGTCAAACAGCACCGGTAGCCAATTTGAACAGCTTGAAACCGTTGGTCAAAGTCAAGCCTCATCAAGCTTGCAAGACCAGGTCAGCCAAATTCGGCAGGAGCAGCTGGACGAGCACCGTTCATACCAGCTGACAGAGCGGGCCAAAATCGGTTCCCTGAGTAAAGATGAAAATATTGAAGGTATGGCTTTGAGGTCTTTTCCTGGCAATAAAGAAGCTCAGTTACTGGTGATTGCCGAACAAAATGGTAGATTGACTGAAAGCGGTGCCCTTGAACTAAATGCCTGGCGCAAATTTCCACAACAACAACAAGTTCGCGAACGTGAATTGTTCATAAAAGAATGCGGCAACCTTTTAAATAAAGAAGAAGAAGGTGAATTGACGGCCAGAACGAAGTTTCCAGGTAATGAAAGGGCTTTAGCGCTCTTTAAAAAGCAATCTGGTGGCCACATGACTGAGCAAGAGCAACAAGAAATAGCCGCACTTTTAAAATCAGTCGAACCTGCTCCTGTTCCTCCAACACCTGACGTCACGGAGCGGGGAGAATTTCAACCGGCACCACTGCTACAGTCACTCGAAATGACAAATCCCTATCCAAGGCTAACGCCTTTCGAGAGAAAAGAGAAAAACCAGTCATCGCCATTTAGTGACGTTCTCGCAGAGGGAAATGGAAACTGGGCGCCGTATGATGATATGTCTACTAATTCGTTTTCTCGCGCGGTGAACAGCCTGACGGATGCGACACCAGGATCGACGCAAGCTGCTACTGCCCTCGGCTTTCAGCCAAACCAGGCAGACTACACCACGAAACTTCTGGAACTTTTTCCTCGCGAGCCTGAAATTGTGCGACTTTTTAACCAATATTTGTTGGGAAAAATTTCAAAAGACTCAGAAGACTATCTGAAGTTGGTGAAAGACCTTTTAGACTGCGCCAACCACAAGTGAGGGAAGCCGAAAATGACGAGCGCGAATATCGCCGGCGCTGTCTGGCTGCTTGCGGGCGGGTTTACCAAGGCCATTTAAATACTCCAACCAGCTGGCGGAGATTTAGCCAACCAGTTTGAGCTACGCCACTCTTTAAGGCCTGCCTGTGCGGTTTTTCGCAAGTCTTAATTCGCTATATATTTTTGCTCTTTTCTCTATTTTTACGCCTAACTTTGTCCAAGTATTCGTCGCACTGTATACAGTTACATAATCGCTCCCCCGCGCAATTACGAGAAATCTGCTAGCACATGTCTCAGGACTTACTCAACGAAGACTTCAACTGTCTTCCTATAACAGATGCAGAATTAGCTAAACTTGCTCGCCTCAACGAGTCTAAGCTGGGCCTGGATCACGATTGGATTGCCGAATATGCGTCACAAGTGTGGAATGCTTCTTCGACGACTAATGAGAGCGCGGGTTCAACTACACCGAAGTTTGACGGCGTTAGCAAAGTGCCATCAACACTGTCCCGTATAGCTGCAGAAGGCAGTCAAATCGTTGATTCCGAAGCCTTCCAAAGTGTTGTCCAACAGGTGAAGGGTGCCGCCGATAGAACACTTGGACCATCGCTTGAAGCTGTGCCACCGGTGACAGAAATACTTTCTCGCGGCCAAGTCGAAGTTACTAAAATTGCTAACTCCGAATCTTTCCAGAATGTTGTCCAACAAGTTACCAGAATCGCCAACTCTGAATCTGGCCAAAATGTTGTCCAACAAGTGACCAGAATCGCCAATTCTGAATCTGGCCAAAATGTTGTCCAACAAGTGAAGGGTGCTGCCGATAGAACACTTGGACCATCGCTTGAAGCTGTGCCACCGGTGACAGAAATACTTTCTCGTGGTCAAGTCGAAGTTACTAAAATTGCCAATTCCGAATCTTTCCAGAACGTTCTCCAACAAGTGACCAGAATCGCCAATTCTGAATCTGGCCAGAGTGTTGTCCAACAGGTGAAGGGTGCCGCCGATAGAACACTTGGACCATCGCTTGAAGCTGTGCCACCGGTGACAGAAATACTTTCTCGCGGTCAAGTTGAAGTTACCAAAATTGCTAACTCCGAATCTTTCCAAAATGTTGTCCAACAAGTTACCAGAATCGCCAACTCCGAATCTTTCCAGAATGTTGCCCAACAAGTTACCAGAATCGCCAATTCTGAATCTGGCCAGAGTGTTGTCCAACAGGTGAAGGGTGCTGCCGATAGAACACTTGGACCATCGCTTGAAGCTGTGCCACCGGTGACAGAAATACTTTCTCGCGGTCAAGTTGAAGTTACTAAAATTGCTAACTCCGAATCTTTCCAGGGTGTTGTCCAACAAGTTACCAGAATAGCCAATTCTGAATCTGGCCAGAGTGTTGTCCAACAAGTGAAGGGCGCCAGCGACAGAACAGTGGGCCAGTTCGTGAAGCTGTGCCACCGGTGACAGAAATACTTTCTCGTGGTCAAGTCGAAGTTACTAAAATTGCCAATTCCGAATCTTTCCAGAACGTTGTCCAACAAGTTACCAGAATAGCCAATTCTGAATCTGGCCAGAGTGTTGTCCAACAAGTGAAGGGCGCCAGCGACAGAACAGTGGGCCCAGTTCGTGAAGCTGTGCCACCGGTGACAGAAATACTTTCTCGCGGTCAAGTTGAAGTTACTAAAATTGCTAATTCCGAATCTTTCCAGAACGTTGTCCAACAAGTTACCAGAATAGCCAATTCTGAATCTGGCCAAAATGTTGTCCAACAAGTGAAGGGCGCCAGCGACAGAACAGTGGGCCCAGTTCGTGAAGCTGTGCCACCGGTAGCAGAACTACTTTCTCGCGGTCAAGTCGAAGTTACCAAAATTGCTAACTCCGAATCTTTCCAGGGTGTTGTCCAACAAGTTACCAGAATAGCCAACTCTGAATCTGGCCAGAGTGTTGTCCAACAAGTGAAGGGCGCCAGTGACAGAACAGTTGGGCCAGTTCGTCAAGCTGTGCCGCCCGTTGCACAAACGCTCGCTCGTGGCAGTCACGAAGTGATTAAGGTTGCACCGACAGAGTCTATTCAAAATGTCGTCACGCAAGTTAAGGTTGCCGCTGAAAAAACTGTAGCCCAACCGTCGTCAAATTCCACCACGGACAAAACAAGCCCACAGCCGACGAAAGCTGCACCTGAATTTGCTCGTAACAAGCCTGACCTTTTGTCAGGACTGACCCGCAAACCAATTGAAGTTGCTGCACTCTCTTTCAAACCAAATGAAATCCCAAAACCAGCAGCGGAGACTACAATCTGGACTGCAAAAATCGATGCTGTTAGCAAAGAATTAGCTCAGCAAGTAGAGAAAATTCCTCTTGATCGGCGCACCACATTTACTAGCTCATTAATCGAATTTGCAAATAAATTGCCCGCCAGGTCTGAAGTAAACACCGTCAAACTAAGCAGTTTGACTCAAAGCCTGCCTTTAGATCTCCGCGAACCAGTGGAGGCCCTGGTCAAAACTGCACGCAATACCATTACTTTGAATGTGAACAACAAATCGATAGCGGTAGAGACAAAGTTTTTCTTTGGTGTAACTAAGACCAATTCATTCTCAGAAGCAGATTTACACCTTGGCACTGTCGCCAAAAAGAACGATTCGGCGCCTTACGAGTCTAGGCCGGCAGCTTTCAGCACCAAGTACGTAGTGCCCACAAATCGCACCAATAGCGAAATATCTTCCGTTAAAAGTGCCGGTTCTTCACATGGATCTTTCGCAGGAGATTTACATCCTGCTTTCATTGCCGATCTGGCCGCCCCATTTAAATCAACTACATCGATCGCTGACGCAGCAGTCACAACTAAAGATGGCATCGACAGCGGCCGTAGGTGGACTACCGAAAAAATAGTCGAGCAAGAGGGTGGAGAAGATGACGTCTCTGATGATGAGACCGAGCCGAAGCCAGCAAAGAAAAAGCGAATTAATTCAAGCAAAGACGACTTAGAAATCACCGGTGTTGAAATTGCTCTGGTCGGCGCGCTAATTGTGGCCGCTGTAGCAAAAATCCATCCTGATGCCGCGCAGCAGAACGCCAATGTGCTCGGCATGGGCAAAGTGCTGTACCGCCCTAAACACCTGGTTGAACGCCGCGACACTTTGTTCAAACTAGGCGAAGACGGTTTCGGTGACGCTCGAATCGGTTGGCTAATTCTCGAACTCAATGCCGGCTCGTTCAATCAAGAATGGCGTGGTATAATTTGTGTGGTTACCCTTAAAGCAAGGCAAGAAATAGATCTCCCAGTGATTCAAGATATATCAGAGTTTAAGCAGCGCATGGATAAATACGAAGGCAAAACAATCGTGTCGATTGTCACCGAAAATGCCTTTGACCGAGAACTTATGCACAAAAGATTAGGGGATGTAGTTTGAATAATTTAGCGATTTCGTTAAGGTGCTTCTATATTAAACGATAATCCTACTGCATTAATACTGATAGTATCTGTGGTAGGAGGCGCTATCTGTCTGAAGAAACAAGTTTTGCTGATGTTCTTTGGGGTTTGTGAATGCTATTGTGGACCGGGCAAATGCGAATGTGTCTGTGGTTGTAAAACTCCAGAATGTCCCTGCTTTCGAAAAGACAAAGCCGCATATTACGAGCGTTATCGGCGCCGTAGCCATGGCGGCGGTAGTGCCTAATAAACTACGGCTGGAGCGATAATATTTTCAGCTAAGGCTCTATTGAAATTTCCGTCAACAATTGCTCTACGGTAATCTCTCTGAGATCATCCGGCAAGGCCACCAACACTACAGCTACGTCTAGTGACCGTACAGCGCTATTTTCATTTAACTGGCCGATTCGATTTTTGAATTGATCAACAAACATTTGTCCATTTGCCTGAGAAGTTTCAGGCAAAATAAAGACGAGTGCGTAATTCTTGTAATGGCAAGCAAGATCTGAAGGTCTCAACATGGTGGCCAGATCTTTCGCCAGCTTGATCAGTTCACGATAGCGCAGACCAGCTTCAGATTGAGGAAGGGACAACAGCAGCAGTGAAAATGCGCTTTTGTGCTGCCTGAAGCGGCGCAGTTCCAGATCTAAAAGAAATTGAAAGGCAGGGTAGGAATACATATCCGAACGCGGATTGAGCAGACCATAAGTGTCCGTCCCAGCTAAGACGTGGTTGTAGTTCAAGTGCGATGGTGGTTTCCTGATTTGAGTGAGCTGGCTGTAACGAGCCGCCGCACCTAAATCAGGAGATTGAGCAAATGGCTAAGGGAAAGAAT
>Ga0163154_10002899_pt1 | contig 24467 bp, 27 predicted proteins | sample OliLakLV19MP9P1_FD_148649 | JGI IMG/M metagenome (GOLD analysis project Ga0163154, IMG submission 148649) | Freshwater microbial mat bacterial communities from Lake Vanda, McMurdo Dry Valleys, Antarctica - Oligotrophic Lake LV.19.MP9.P1 | ecosystem: Environmental > Aquatic > Freshwater > Lake >... | reverse complement strand
GCGTAAAAAGAAAACCTATATTTAAAGTAGGTTTGGGGCACAGCCCCAATCGAGGGCTTCGCCCTCAAACTCCCCCACACTAAGTTTCTATAACTTTGAGTGCGTAAGTCCTAATACTAGGTTTTTGATGTCAGTTTTTTAAAGAGATTTTTAAGGAAATAGAGGCATAAAATCTCGATTATTTGAGATTAAGGCGATCGTCCACCATTAGTTCACCATTATCAAAGATAAGAATTAAAGTGTATTCATAATTAATCGTTCATGTTCAGATTTCGAGGTTAAAGTTTCAAGCTTAAGGTTCAATTGCTTGCTCGCGCTAGATGAATTAGTGAAAAATTTTGGTACATTAGCAAGGTAAAATCTGCTTTTTATCCCCAAGGAATCCTTTAATAGTGAATTTAAACTTGTCAATTCCATCTTGGTTCAAATCCTACTGGGAGCATAGCCAAATTTTTTCAGTCTTGAATAGGTTAGCAAGGTGGCAGCAGAGCAGCTATTTTGTGGGAGTAGGCTTGATTGGATCGCTTCTAGTTGGGCTAATAGCATTTTTACCATATCTATCTAATAATCAATCGGGTTTGTTTGCGGTGGCGATCGCTATTTTGTGGATATTCATGTGGTTGGGCGAGTTAGCATCAAATGCCTCCTTCAAAACGCCAATGCACTTACCGTTAATCTGCTATTGGGGCATTGCTACTTTAGCGACAATATTTTCGCCTGTGCGCCGTGAAGCCTTGGATGGATGGATAAAGCTAACTCTGTATTTCTTGCTATTTGCCGCAATGAGCCGAGTTTTAAGTTTGAGTTCTAATTTAAGGTCTTATCGAATCGATTGGCGATCGCTTTTAATTAGCACCTATCTACTCTCGGCTTTATTGGTGGGAATCTATGGCTTACGACAGTGGTTTTTTGGTGCAGATGAATTGGCAACTTGGACAGATCCGACTTCAGAGCTATCAGGCACTACACGGGTTTATAGTTTTTTGGGCAATCCAAATCTACTATCTGGTTATCTTTTACCTGCGATTCCGTTTAGTGCGATCGGGATGATCCTGTGGCGCAGTTGGGGGGTGAAGTGTGTGGCGGGAATGGTTGCTATCGCCTCATTAATTTGTGTGCGTGAAAGCTACAGCCGAGGAGGATTGTATGGTTTATATGCTGAGGTTTTGGCTTTAGTGGTTTTATTAATTTACTGGTGGAGTAGCCGACATAAGTTACCTAGATGGGCAATTCCCGGATTTGTGGGTGGTACCTTAGCAGTTATGGTTTCAAATATTTTATTAGTGCCATCCCAGCGCATTCGATTCTTTAGTGCTTTTCTGGGTAGAGGCGATAGTAGTGGTAACTTCCGCATCAACGTCTGGGCAGCAGTGGCAGAGATGATTAAAGCTCGACCAATTTTGGGTATAGGTACTGGTAACAGAGCATTTAATAAAATCTATCCCATCTTTCAGCGTCCGGGCTACAGTGCTTTAGGAACTTACTCCGTGCCATTGGAGATCACGGTGGAAACCGGCATTTTGGGCTTGGCTTGCTATATTTGGTTTGTGGTTGTGGTTTTACGTCAAGGTTGGAAACAATTAAATTATGCCCGTCAACACGATCGCAGTGCAGGATTATGGATGGTGGCATCGTTTAGTATCATGATTGGCATGATGGTTCACGGATTAGTAGATACGGTATGGTTTCGTCCTCAAGTACAAATTTTATGGTGGCTGGCGATCGCCTTAATTGCCAGCTTTGGTGATTATATTGATATTCCTGTTACTTCTCATGACGAAACTATTGAAGATTAGTGTATGATTATTCAAATATGGCGGTGTAGCCAAGTGGTAAGGCACGGCTCTGCAAAAGCTGCACCCCCAGTTCAAATCTGGGCACCGCCTCTTAATATTCGATCTTTATATTCGATCTTTAGATCTGAGCTTAAAATCAGACCTTTCTAAAAACTTAAAGCACTTCTTTTACATACTTTTCTGACATCTAGAAACAAGTCGAAAAAGTTATATACTAATTCTTTCGGCTTATTGTTTCAGCTAAATTACCATGACCATTTCTTCTCAAGTTTTAACTTATCCAGTTCTAGGAGCTAGACGAGCCAGTAATTTTATATTTGCGGTAATTGTGGCGATCGGGGCAGTGGGATTTTCTTTAGCAGGTTTATCTAGCTTTTTTCATGTAAATCTTTTACCTACCGATACTCCGCTCGAACTCGAATTTGTGCCACAAGGTTTGGCATTAAGTTTTTATGGGATCGCTGGTACTCTCTTAGATATTTATCTCTGGGCATCGATCGCCCTTGATATTGGCAGTGGTTTTAATGAATTTAATTTAGATACGGGTAAGTTTAGAATCTTCCGTTTAGGATACCCCGGTAAAAACCGAGAATTAGATTTTAGCTATCCGAACGCCGATATTCAGGCAGTAAAAGTAGAAATTCGCAATGGCTTAAGCCCCAAACGCACTCTAGGTCTACGCTTAAAAGGTGGAGGTGAAATTCCTTTAACCGAAGTAGGTCAACCAATGTCATTAAACGCGCTTGAAGATCGGGCGGCACAATTAGCTAAGTTTTTATCAGTTCCGTTAGAAGGAATTTAGAATCAAAGTAACTACGATAAAAAATATAAAGGAATTTAATTCATGATAAATATAGGCTTTCGTAAATTTTTTCAGGTGTTTTGTGCTTTAAGTTTGTTTATTTTAGTTGGCTGTAGTGGGCTAAGCGGATCTTCCAATGCCAATAATGGCAGTCAGGATAAAAGTGATTCGCTAAATTCAACAATTAGTCAAGTGGTTAGCCCCGCCTTTGCTAAACTTCCGACTTTAGCAGGTTCCGCAACTGTGGAAATGAAATTAAAGAACGGCATTGTAGTTATGGAAGTGGATGGTACAAATGCGCCAATTACAGCAGGGAACTTCATAGATTTAGCCAAGCGCGGAGTTTACAATAACCTCACATTTCACCGTGTGATTCGCGAACCATCTCCGTTTGTGGCACAGGGCGGCGATCCTTTGGGGAATGGAACGGGAAGTTTTATCGATCCTACTACATCTCAGCCTCGCCTAATTCCTCTAGAAATCACTCTAGCTAAAGATCCCAAGCCTCAATACAGTAAAACCTTCAAGCCCGATGAATTAGTTAAACTTCGGCATACTAGGGGGGCAGTGGCAATGGCGCGATCGCAAGATCCAGACTCAGCTTCTTCTCAGTTTTATATTACTTTAGCCGATGTAAATTTTTTGGATGGTTCCTATGCGGTGTTTGGTTTTGTGAAAAGCGGCATGGATGTTGTAGATAAAATCAAGCTCGGCGATCGCATTGAGTCTATGACCGTAACTACGGGGCTCGAAAATCTTAAAATTCCTACTAAGTAAAGATAAAACTTGCAAGTAGTTATAACTGGGATTGGATTGGTTACTAGCCTTGGTAGCGATCGCCAAACAACATGGAGTCGATTATTAGCTGGGGAATCGGGAATCAAGCGCGTAGATGCATTTTCCCTTGCTTCTGTCTTTTGGCATCCTACTTTGTGGCATTCTACAGAGGAGTTTTATAACTTACCAAAAGTTGAAGGTTTCTTAAAAAAAGCAGTTAACGAAGCTGTAGGCGATGCTAATCTAACTTTACCTTTACCCGATTGTGGCTTAGTTATCGGTTCGAGCCGTGGGTATCAAGCTGAGTACGAGCATTTGGTTAATCCTACTAATTGGTTAAATTTATTATCACTTTCAGGGGCGATCGCCGCTTATATTCAAACTAAAAATACAGTCTTATCATCAATGGCAGCCTGTGCTACGGGTAATTGGACGATATTTCAAGCTTACGAATTGATTCAACAAGGACGATGTAATGTGGCGATCGCTGGGGCATCAGATGCAGTACTTACACCTTTAACGATCGCGGGATTTCAAAAATTAGGAGCAATGGCAAAAACTGGACTTTATCCTTTTAGCTTAGAACGGGAAGGTATGGTTTTAGGTGAAGGTGCCGCAGTGTTAGTTTTAGAATCGCTTACCTCTGCCCAAAGCCGAAAAGCTAAAATCTACGGGCAAATTTTGGGTTGTGGCATTACGAACGATGCTTTTCATTTAACTAATTTCGATCCAGAACATCCGCAAGGGGCGATCGCCATTAATGATTGTTTAAAGCGATCGGGTCTATTGGCTCAGGATGTTGACTTTATCAGTACACATGGGACAGGTACAACCATTAATGACGCTATGGAAGCTAGATTAATTCAAAAAATATTTACTCATTCTCCCTATATTAGCGCAACCAAAGGGGCAACGGGTCATGCTCTGGGCGCAACTGGAATGATGGAAGCAGCTTTTTGTCTGTTAGCTTTACACGAACGAGTTTTTCCACCTTGCGTTGGGATGCGATCGCCCGCCTTCGACTTGAATTTTGTTAAAGATAGTTGTCGTAAATCCATACAAACTGCTTTAAATTTGAGTTTTGGCTTTGGTGGACAAAATACGGCTATTTGCTTTGCTACGGTTTAGCCTGTAAATAGTTTGAGCTATACTGCAAATTTAAAAGCCTAGGAATTTTCTAATTTAGGTGAGATGTATGGAAGAGATCGCCGATTTAAAGACTAAAAATATTAGTATCTGCACAGAGCCGATTTGGAAACTGAATATCGACCAATATCACGCCATGATTGCCGCAGGGATTTTAGACGAAGATGCTCAACTGGAATTATTAGAAGGCTTATTAGTTTTCAAAATGCCGAAAAATCCTCCTCATCGCTTATCTACTGGGTTACTTCAAGATGCCATATTAGCAATTCTCCCAACTAACTATCACCTCAATCTACAAGAGCCAATTACTTTGCAAGACAGCGAACCTGAGCCAGATTTAGCAATTGTACGTGGACAGAGATTAAATTATCGCGATCGCCATCCCCAAGCACAGGATTTAGAAATAGTAATTGAAGTATCTGATGCCACTTTAGAACGCGATCGCACCTTAAAAAAAAGGATTTATGCCGAGGCAGGAATTTCAGTTTATTGGATTTTGAATTTACGAGATCGGCAATTGGAGGTTTATACACAGCCGAGAATAGAAGAATCAGAATATACCCAATTCCAAATTTTTACAGAAACAGAATCTGTAACCTTAACCATCCAAGATCTAGATTTGGGTAGCCTTTGGGTAAAAGATTTACTCTAAGGGTTGGCTGAGAATTGCTAATTTATAAGGAAGATGTATGGAAGCGATCGCCAATTTAAAGACTAAAAATATTAGTATCTCCACAGAGCCGATTTGGAAACTGAATATCGACCAATATCACGCCATGATTGCCGCAGGAATTTTAGACGAAGATGCTCAACTGGAATTATTAGAAGGCTTACTAATTACCAAAATGCCGAAAAACCCTCCCCATCGTATTAGTACTAAGTTAATGCGTGCCGCCCTAGAAAAGCTAGTTCCTATAGGTTGGTATGTGGATTCCCAAGAACCGATTACCCTGATCGATAGTGAGCCTGAGCCAGATGTGATGGTCATTCGTGGACAAACTACAGATTATCGCGATCGCCATCCCCAAGCACAGGATTTAGAAGTAGTAATTGAAGTATCCGATGCCACCTTAGAACGCGATCGCACCATGAAGCAGAGAATTTATGCAAGTGCAGGAATTTCAGTTTATTGGATCTTAAATTTACGAGATCGACAATTGGAAGTTTATACGCAACCTAGAATGGAAGAATTAGAATATACACATTTTCAGATTTTTACAGAAGCAGAATCTGTAACCTTAACCATCCAAGATCTAGATTTGGGTAGCCTTTGGGTCAAAGATTTACTCTAAATTTTAACCGCACTAAAAATTTCTTTAACTACTCGATCCATTGTGGCAGTGCCGTTTAAACGATCGCGCATTTGGGCATAGTCTTTAAGAGTTTGTTCGCGCTTAGATTCATTCAAAAGTAAATCTAAACAAGCTGCAGAAATGCGATCGCCTGTGGCATTATGTTGTAAAAATTCGGGTACGATCTCTTTCATTTCGATTAAATTAGGTGGTGCCATAAACGGAATTGAGAACTTCAAAACCTTTACTGCCAGCCATGCTGTGACTTTACTAACTTTATAAACTACTACTTGCGGCACATTTAATAAAGCTGCTTCTAAATTCACAGTTCCCGACTTGCACAGTACTAGATCCGCAGCCCGCATCAGTAAGTGCGATCGCCCTGAACTGCCTGAAATGATAGTTACTGGAAGATCATATTTTAGAAATAACTCTTCAAACTTGATGCGGTAACGCTCCATTGACAAAGGTAGCCAAAATTTAACCTGTGGAAGTTTTGCCTGAATCTTTTGTGCTGCTTCTAACATCACTGGCAGTAAATACTTGATTTCTTGCGATCGCGATGCGGGTAATATGCCTACGACCAAATCAGATTCAGAAATTCCCAACTGGGTTCGAGCCTCAGCTTTATCTGGGAACTTGTCCATTACATCCACCATCGGATGCCCCACCCACACTACATTTGCACCACGATCTTGATAATATTTTGCCTCTTGCGGGAATATTGCCAAAATTTTATCTGTAAAATCCACAATATCTTTAGCCTCTTTGCCGCCCAATTCCCATACCCAGCCCGGAGCTTGAGGAGCTATGTAGTAAATTACTGGTACTTTTAACTCGGATTTAGCAAATTTACCCAATACTAAATTAGGAGTCACATAGTCAATCAAAATCACTAAATCTGGCGGCGATCGCTTGAGTTTTTGCTTTGCCCGCCACTGAATCCAAATGGTCGGAATAATATATGGGAGTGCCTCAAGTAGACCAATAGAGCCAATGCCCACAGTATTTCCTAGCATAGTTGCACCCGCTTCTGCCATGCGATCGCCACCCAATGCCGTAACTTGTAATTCTATGCCCGTAGATTCTGCATATTTAAACAAAGCCTTAATTAACAAAGCCCCCTGCCAATCGCCCGAAACCTCACCCGTACTGATGAAAATCTTCAATGTTTTACCTTTAATTCTCATTTCATATCTTAGTTGGCAAAATACATTTTAATTAACTTGAATTTAGCTCCATAAAAACTTATCGAAAAATTGGGTTTAAAACCCCGTCCTTCTAGGACAGCTTTATATTCTAATCTAACAATTAACAGATGAACTCGTATGCTACAATCGAGTAGCTTTCAGGTTAAAAATCCGCCATCTTGTGAAAATTCTGCTGAAATAGTGCAGCACTAGAGAATGGGAAATAAAAAAGGGCAAGAGCTACCGAAAACTCTATAAACAGGGCAGTACGTCTTCACAGACTGAATGAAACAAAAAAATATCTCAAACGTAATGTAGAGCATACAGAAATGTACCCTGAAATGGGTAAACGCTTGCGGAGTTATCCGTTCGAGGATAACTAGATGACAACGGATATTCTAGTAAGTTCGGATAGGACATGATTTGTAAGAGGTTGAGTAGGATTACCAAAAAATACGAAATCAGCCCAAGAATCCCGTTACTTCAGCGAGGGGAATGTCAAAATTTCTCAAAACTTTTATATAATAGGCGATCGCCTGAGATCGAGATATAATATTTGGGACATTTAGTATTAATTTTTTATGTCTGAACCTACAAATCAAGAATTAAAGGAACTAATTCTTAACCTAGAAAAAATGCTCCTCAGTCTAGAAAAAACAGTTCAGAACTTAGACAAAAAAATAGACATCCAATTTATTGAGTTAAAAAGTGATGTTAGATCGGTGGAAGAAAGATTAGGTGGCGAAATTAAGCGAGTTGAAGAAAAAATTAACGGCATAGATAAGCGGATTGAGAATGAAGAGTTTATTAGTCGCGGCGCACTTACTGCCGTATTTGTCAGCGTTTCGGCGGGAGTAATTAAATTTCTGTTTTCTAGTTCTGTTCCATAGCTAGATTCACAAAGGCGATCGCTGAGGTAAAAAAGTGATGCTAGGTTTGCTGAAGAATGACTAAGTGCGGAGTTAAATAAGTAGCTTAGAGCCTAGTAGTAATGCTAAAACCGTGGGAATCGGTGCCGCAGGTATGTAAAAGTTCGTAGCGATCGCCCAGTTGTTTGACCTGTTGAGTTTGACGAACGCTGGGTCTCCACGGCATAGAATTTGTATAACAGTAGTAGGTTTCAATCCCATCAATACCCAAAGCAACGGCAGCAGAAACTAATTCTTCGGGCGATCGGCGGTAGCGGGCGGGATGGGCTAATACGGCAATACCTCCAGCTTGATGAATTGCATTAATTACACTTTTTGCTTGATAGTCAATTCCTGCCGTAGTCTTACCTTGTAAATATGGCTCAATCAAGGAATGATTGGGATCGAAGCTGTAGCCTAAAATGTGGACTTCGGTAAATAGCAAACTTGCATTAATTTCAATCCCAATATAAAGTTTGGGTAAGTCGGCAATGTGTGTAAACTGTTCTAAAAGTTGATGCGCTTGGTAATAGCCCTGGACAGTATGGTGATCGGTAATAGAAATATGTTCGACTTTTGAGGCGATCGCCTGTTTCACGATATCTTGAGGCTGCATCTGTCCATCAGAATAAACTGTATGCAAATGAAAATTTAACAAACTAGGGCAGCTTTCTGAATTTACTGAAGCAAAAACCTGTCGTAATCTAGTTGCTGTAAGGTATGAGGATAAGTGAATTTGACTTATCATAAAAAGTCCTGTCAACTGTCTATATATTAATTTATCTTAACTTAGTTAGTACTTAAATTAGGAGATTTAATAGGGATTAATATGTAATTGCTTGATTTCTTAATTTTTCTACTTAATTTTTTAGTTTAAAGGGACTAGCTAGAGGTTCTCCGATAAAAATCCCTTGTCCGGGTTGCTCTACACTTTTCCAGTAAGCCTCAATCAAGCGATCGCCTCGTAAATAATCAAACATCAAGATCCCTGGGTTTAGAAACTTTTGGATAAAATTACAAGGTTCAACTACTGTGCCATAGCTCCCTGTAGCGAGCTTGGTAAATTCGGCGAGAGCTAGTTCCGAACCATTAGGATTAAAATTTACCCCGATGAGATTTTCGGTCGCGATTCCTCTTTGTTCTTTGTAATAGTTGGCAACTCTGACGCTCAAGGGATCGGCTTGGTTGAAAATTATGGCTAGGTCGTGGCGATCGCTCTGAGATGGATAAAAACATTGCCATCCCATAGTTAAAATTAAAACTAAAGCGAAAATAGTAACTAAGGCTTTAACTGTTGTTTTTGCCAAGGTAAATCACTAGCTCCTTGTAAGATTAAATCTTTAATAATTTGAGCCGTCACTGGTGCCATCAACACGCCATTACGATAATGTCCAGTAGCAAGCAGAATATTGGGGCGATCTGGGATAAACCCGATAATCGGCGAACCTTGGAATTTAGGTCGAGGGCGATCGCCTGCCCAAGTTGATAGGATTTTAGCCTTACCAAAAGCAGGACAAAACTTTGAAGCTCGCTCTAAGAGTAAATTTATATTTTCAGCCCTAGGTAAAACCTCATAATCAAACTCTACTGTTGCTCCGATCGAGTATCGATCTTCTCCCAAGGGCACAATATTCAGATCTTCACTATGAACTATGGTTTTTAGGTCAACTTCGGGGAGATAAACTTCAATTGCCTGTCCGCCTACAGGGAAGAGTACTTCGGGTTTACTTTTTGATTTAATTACTTGCTGAATTAACGGACTAGAGCCTAATCCTGCCGTTAGAATTACCCAGTCAGGAGCTAATTTTTCTAACTCAGTTAAGTTACAAACGGGGCGATCGCACCTAAATATCACTCCATTTAATTTAGCGGCGGTGACTAAAGCTCGAACTAAAATATGCGGATTAATAGCCCGATCGTCAAAGCTATGCAAGGCTACCTCTGCCTGAAATTGGGGATATTGCGATCGCAGGCTACTTCGATCTATCCACTCCATCCGAAATCCTTGAGATCGTCTAAGGGTAATTAATCCTTTCCATTTTGATTCAAGATCGCCTTCAAGATTATTAATCAGCATAAAAATGCCCTGACGATTGTAGGGAATATTAATGCCAGTGATAAGCTCTAATTCAGGAACTAAAATTTCATAACGCCGCAGACTAGCTAATCGTAAAGTAGTTAAAGCCACATTATTATTAGTCGTGATACTACAGGCTGCCATCATTACGCCAAGAGCAGATTTGGTTGAACCCTGACCAACTTGAGACTGAGCTTCTAGTACTGTAACTTCTAAATTAGAAACCAAACTGAGTTCGTAGGCGATCGCGGCACCGATAACTCCACAACCTACAATTACAATCTTAGAGGAAGACATCTAATCTAAGTTCCAGTTAAGTTCTAGTCCGTTTGCGCCTAGATTCGGCAGGAGATTGAATTTTAACTTCGGTTATTAGTGGTTCTATCACTTCTTCGGTTTCCGTTATTTTTTCATTTTTATCATTCAGATTGAATAATGTAGGTTTTAGTTCGGGTTTTACTATTTTGATAACTTCCGCATTAATATTTTCATCAATATGGGTTGAATTAATATCTATTGAAACGATCGGCTCAGGCGAATTATCAAACTCCGATCCCAATTCAATTGGGGATTCCACTTCCGAATCAATTGGGATATTAGGTACGGCAATTTTAGGTACAGTTCCGGGTAATGCCACCGACACGATCGCCGAGCGTGCATCCTTAATTTCTCGATTAATCAATACTAAAGGTGAAATTCCCATCAAGGCATAAACTTCTTGCTCTTCCAATGTCATCTCGACCGTAATCAGTTCTGGAGCTTCTAGTTTGGGACGCGGTACCGCCCGTTTGACTTTTTCGGCGATCGCTATCACTTCTTCAACTACTGGTTCGGGAATAACTATTTCCACTTCGGTTGGTACCACAGATAGCTTTAACTCTTTAGAATCTGTTCGAGGCTCTAGTCTAGATTCTAATCTGGTCTCTGGCTTGGGTTCTAGTTTGGGTTCGGAGCGTTTGGGCTTTTCTCTGGCTTCTCGCACTACTTCCACAGGGGAGAGGGATGGGCGATCGTTGGTAGGACGTTCTAAATCCCGCGTCCGTCTTTTCCGTCTCGAACCGTTGCGATCGTTATAACTAGGATGACTAATTAAATTAGCTTCACTGCCACCCGTCAGATCGGAATAAGGATCTTCACTATCTAAATCTAAATCGAGCTTAGTGGAGAGATCGAGCTTTGTTGAAAGACGGGAGTCTCTAGAAATTGCCTCTGCCGATTGCAATGCAGTTTCACCGGGTAAATGCACCAAATGCCCTAAGCCATTACAAGTGGGACAAGGACGACCAAATAACTCATAAATACTCTGTCCCTGACGTTTGCGGGTTAGTTCGACCAATCCTAATTCGGTTAACTGGGCAATTTGCGGGCGAGATTTGTCAGATTGTAAAGCCTTAGAAAATTCTTGCAATAACTGCATTTGATCTTTTCTAGTATCCATGTCGATAAAATCAACCACGATTACCCCTGCAATATTTCGTAACCGCAGTTGCCGAGCTACCTCTACGGCAGCTTCACAGTTTGTCCACAGAACGGTTTCACGAGAGGTTTGAGACTGGGTAAACGAGCCAGAGTTGACATCAATTACGGTCAGAGCCTCAGTTGGAGCAATGATAATATAGCCGCCCGAAGGTAAGTCTACACGCGGACGTAGTGCTTCACGAATCGCCGCATTTACCCGAAAATATTCTAAAATCGAAGTGCGTTCTTTGTGCAAATCTAGGGCGATGTTAGCAGGAATATTTCCATCTACCCAACTAAGTAAGTGATGTTTAACCCGCTTTAGTCCCTCACTTGTATCTGTAACAATCCGATTTACTTCATCAGAATAGGCATCGCGCAAAATTCTTTGAATAAAGTCATTATCGCGATTTAGCAAACTAGGATAACGGGTAGTACTTGCTTCTTGTTGAATACTTTCCCATTGTTTTTGCAGATTATCTAAATCTTCAATAATCATTTCTTCTGGCATATCTTCTGCCTCGGTACGAATTAATAAACCCATACCTGCGGGCTTAGTTAAAATCCCTAAAGCTCTTAACCGATTGCGTTCTGCCTCGTTTTTAATCCGTTTAGAAAGGCTTACTCCTCGACCAAAGGGCATCAATACTACATAGCGACCGGGCATGGACACATTACCTGTAAGTCGTGGTCCTTTGTTACCTGTAGGCTCCTTCATGACTTGTACTAACACTCTTTGTTTCGGAGTTAGCAATTCGCTAATAGAGCCACCCGATCGCCTCAGTTTTAAAGGTCCTAAATCGGTAACGTGAATAAAGCCATTGCGATCGCCATCACCAATATTTACAAATGCGGCATCAATACTAACGAGGATATTCTCCACAACCCCCATGTAAATATCCCCAACTTGATGGGTACCTGTCGCAACAATAATTTCTTCAATCCGATCTTCACTAAATACAGCAGCCGTTCTGTACTGCTCCGCAATAATAATTTGCTTGGGCATCCAAGTTCCTCTAGGGTTTTAACAGTGGTTTTTAAACAGTTTTTGATTAATCCAAAAAGTCTAAGAATCAAGATAAATAACTTTTTTAGTTAAAAAATTACTTATAGTTAAAAAATTACCTGCTCAAATAGATCCACATTTTTGTCATCTTCTGAGACTTAAACCAAAAATCTGTTTTTTGTAAACGAGTAATTGGAAAGCTCTGCTTCGTCAGGCAAAACTGATACTCAAGCAAGATGTTATTGGCTTATACTGAAATGCTTGGGCAGGATTTGGAAATTTTCCAATTAGACAAGCGTAATTCTTTAATTCTTAGACTAGATTCTTAAACAAGGTACTTTCTTGTACGCAAACAATTAACATTACTGAGCTTTTGTTTGGTAAGTACCCTCAATCGGTATTATATCCTAAGAATTTAAAGTTACTCAAAAACTTATTTAATCCAAGTCACTACTTGATACTTTTATTAATAAGAATTTTGAGCAGTAATTTAAAGAATAATCTTGCAAATATTTTTTGAGCAGCCATGACCAGATTTCCGATAATATTACTAAGTGCCTATTAAGCCTTTTACCTATTAAGCCTTTTATAAGTGCGACTAATTAAATTTTTAGCTAAATTTTGGAGACTACCCTGAATACTCGTGTTATCTTAGTTCGCCACGGTGAAAGCACTTCTAACAGTGCGGGGATAGTTCAAGGTCGTGGTCATAGCGATCGCCCCGATTTGCAACCGCCTTTAACGATAAAAGGACAACAACAGGCAAAGTTAACTGGTCAAGCACTGGCTAATTTGACTATAAATGCGGCATACTGCAGCCCCTTAGTTAGAGCTAATCAGACAGCTAATTTGATTTTAGAGAATAGATCGATAGATCTAGAAATATACGAAAACCTCAGAGAAATTAATCTGCCCCTGTGGGAGGGTATGACCTTTGCTGAAGTGCGATCGCAGTATCCCGAACAATACGATAACTGGCATCATGCTCCCGACCGATTAATGATGTCTATGCCCAAAGGGAAATTAGAAGGTAAGGACTTCTATCCAGTCATAGATTTATTTGAACAAGCTCAAAAAGTTTGGAAAGAGATTCTCCCTAAACATCAAGGGCAAACTATTCTATTAGTCGCACATAGCGGCATTAATCGGGCTTTGATTGCTTCGGCACTAGGGATAGATCCATCGCGTTATCATTATCTGCATCAATCTAATTGTGGGATCAGTATCTTAAATTTTAAGCAGGAAGATCTGGATCGAGAATCTAAATATACCGCTCAGTTGGAATCTTTAAACCTTACTTCTCACTTAGAGGCGATTACTGGAGATATTTTACCGCCTACCAAAAAAGATCGTGCGGGAATCCGACTCTTGTTAGTGCGTCATGGCGAAACTGATTGGAATCGGGATAAAAGATTTCAGGGGCAAATTGATATTCCGTTAAATCCTATGGGTGAGATTCAGGCTCAAAAAGCGGAGGAGTTTCTCAGTAAAGTTAAAATCGATTTAGCTTTTAGTAGCTCGATGTTGCGCCCCAAACAAACTGCCGAAATTATTCTGAAACGGCATCCAGACCTTGATTTGAAATTACTAGATTCGCTTAAAGAGATTTCTCACGGCAAATGGGAAGGTAAATTAGAAGCAGAAATTGCCGCCGAGTTTGCAGGAGAGTTAGAAAGATGGCAAAATACTCCCGAATCAGTACAAATGCCTGAAGGCGAAAATCTGGATGATGTCTGGTCGCGGGTAAAAGTCGCTTGGTTTCAGATTATCGATGCGGTTCCTAATGGTGAAACTGCGATCGTTGTCGCTCACGATGCTGTAAATAAAGCAATTCTTTGTCAGTTATTTAATCTCACTCCAGATCGCTTTTGGGCATTTAAGCAGGGGAACGGTTGTGTGTCAGTGATTGATTATCCTAAAAATTCCGATACGCTTGTGCCTGTGTTGCAATCGATGAATATTACTACACATTTATCTAATAGTGTCTTAGATAGTACGGCGGCTGGAGCTTTATAGGTTTTTAGTTGGTTAAGGATTAGTAATCGTAGGGATTTTTGGGTGTGGCGATCGCCTCAATACTAACAGGCTGAATAGTTAACTGACGTTTGCTATTTATAGTTTCGGTGATCATGGTTCCAGCTATTTCAAACCATTGGTCGGCGGGATAGCTACTGCGATTTTGGCTAAGTTTAACGGGTAGGCTCACAGGGTAAACATCGGCAGCACAGCAAATAATAATAAAACGAGAAATTAACATCACTTGCTCAGAGAGTTCTTGGGGATGGACAGCAAAGCCTTGAAGTTTCACCTTCTGTCCAGTATAAGCATCAGGTTCTGGATAGACATTTAAGGTTCTGACCCATTCAATTAGCGATCGCTCCTCAGGTCGATTACTAGCTCGAAACGATTGAGGAACCGATCTAATTGCCCCCAGATTATCCCCTACACCCCTATGTATAGCTACATCACTGGCAAAGGGTTTAGGTGTGATTACCAATCCTAGAATTGCTGATGCCAATAATAAACCACCACTTAATCTGCTGGGAAAAAGATTTGTGTGTTGCTGTTGGCTATATTTGGATTTTGGGATTTTGCTTAGTTCCCATGATTTAATTCCACCTATGGCAAGTAATAAAAAACCTGCAATTACAGTAAAGGGAATATAGTTGGGATGAATTAAAACATAAAGTTGCCCAGATAACCACAGCTTAATTATTAAGATTCCCCACGCGGCGATCGCTACTAATCCTAAACCTGTTGCCGACTTAAAAAATATCATAAATCTATATTTACCACTATTAATTCTGTTAATTTACCTTTCTTTGCAACTTCTGCGATTGTCATGTTTCTAAAAATTTTAGTCTTTGGGTTTTAGGCGATCTTGCTATTCTAATTGGTAGCTATTTATTATTAACCAGTTTATTAACCAGTTTTTTATGGTTGGTGCTAGGATCTTTGAGTATTTTTTTATGGGTATTGAATCTAGTGGAATTAACCCGATTATCAAGTGACGGACAAGTTCCAATTCCCCAATCTTTACGCATTTTCCAGAATTGGCAAGTAGGTCAAGAACTCACTGCTATCAATTTTGGTGATGGCATTCTTCTAAAACCTAAAAATCCGTTTACAGTGACAACTTTAGAGCAGGTTGGAGGATGTTTAAAATACCAAGGATCTCCAAAAACCCTAGATGAAATAGAAGATGGAATCCGTACAGGAGTCATGGAGCATTGGCGTGATTGCAGTTGATACAAATGTTGTTGTGCGTTTATTAACAAAAGATCACGAAGAACAATACCAAAAAAGCTTCATGCTATTTCAGGAGCAAAATGTGTTTATTGTGACATAAGACTTCTATTTATGTTTTCAAAAAACTTTGACGCTAGGGTATATTTATGTGGCATTTCTTAATATTTAGCTGAGAACTTATGAAATTATTTGCAACTATATTGTTTGCTGGTATTACTTGCTTGCCATTATCGGCGATCGCTCAAGACGCATCAATGGAACCACAGAAATTAGTGAGTCTCTTACGGGAAGGTGGATATGTGATCCTAGTTCGTCATGCAGCAGGCGATTCAAGTCAAAAAGATGCTGAAAATATTCTTTTTAACGATTGTAAAACCCAACGAAATTTATCTCGACAAGGCAGAATAGACGCTCGTGCAATTGGACAGGCTATTGATTCATTACAGATTCCAATATCTACCGTACTCTCTAGCCCTTATTGTCGAACAATGGATACAGGTCGGTTTGTGTTTGCCCGTGTCGATCGCTCGAATGAGTTGAATTCCGTTAAAGATACCGAAGAGGATAAACGCAAAGGTGCTTCACTTTTAACGCCTTTATTATCAACAGTTCCTATTACTGGATCGAATACAGTTTTGATTACCCACAGTACAAATATTCTGGCAACTCTTGGCTTTGTCCCTGCTGAAGGTGAGGCAATAATTGTTAAACCCGAAGGCAATAGCTACAAGCAAATTGGACGTATCCGCGCCCAGCAGTGGAGTGAAGTTAAGCCTTAGATTTCCGAAGAATAAGAAGGTTTGTATTCTTGATTGATAGGATTAATAAATCTAGTAACAGCCTAGTTACTTAGAATAGGGTTAAGGGGTCACCCACCACTCGTTTAAAATATCTTAATCATTAAGGCTATGACTATAGCAGGGTGAAGATAGAAATGGTTTCATCCTCACCCGAACTGACTTTATACTGATTTTACTAAGGTAGGTATAAATTTCGTAGTTGCTGTGCCAATATCAGAGACTGCTCTAAGCTTTCCCAATTTCCCGATTCAACTTGAGCAATTAAATCTGCCAAAACTACTTGATATTGTCTGAGACTATCTAGTAAAGCCATTTGATTATATTCAGCAATTAAGCTTCCTAACTGGGGATTACCACCACCAACTCGGCTAGTATCTTGAAATCCCGAACTTGCTAGATGTTGGGACAGTTGCGCGATCGCCCGATCTTTTTCTCTTCCACAAGCCAAAATTAAACCCGCACTGACTAAAATTGGTAAATGACTGATCCATGCCACTGCGCGATCGTGGGTTTCTGGATCGCACTCATAAACTACTGCCCCCACTGATTGCCAAAGCGATCGCAAAATATTAAATGCCTTGGGATCGGTATCAGAATTCGCAGTTAAAACGCAGGGACGATCTTGAAATAAATTTTTTTGAGCCGCACTGATTCCGTTGAAAGCAGTACCCGCCATCGGATGTCCGCCGATAAATCTGGAATGAAGTTTTTGTGCTTTATAAACGATCGCTGACTTGACAGAACCAACATCCGTAAGAATTATTGAAGAATTAAGATGGGGAGCGATCGCTTCAATAGTGCTTAAAATGGCATCAATCGGCGTACAGATAAAAATCACTTCGGTTCGATCTAGATCTTTAATTTCACCTAGTTCTAAACAAGCAAAATCCGCTACTCCCAGAGATATAGCTCGATCGCAGGTTAATTGATTACGGCTTAGTCCCCATACATAATGCCCTTGCGATCGCAAGTCTAAGCCTAAGGAACCACCGATTAAACCTAAGCCGATGATACCGATGTGCATTTTAAGACCTTAATTAAAAATTAAAGTTTATTTAAATTCAGTCCTGCTTCTTTGGCAAAAGCGGCTAAACCTTTCTTCTGTAGAGTTTTAATCGCCTTGGTAGAGATGCGTAAAGCCACAAATCGCTTGCCTTCTGCCCACCAAACTCTTTTATTTTGAAGATTGACGTGTTGCAGACGCTTGTGCATTTTGTGAGAGAAAGAGATAGAAATGCCGTTATTGGCTTTCTTTCCAGTAAGTTGGCATTGACGCATGATCGACTATTCCTAGATTTTTAGTACAGCTTATGATTATACAGATTTTTATCGGAAAATTGGGTTTAAAACCTCGTCCTTCAGGACGACTTTATATTCTGATTTAACAACCAGTAGAACCAATCTTATTTTAGAATGAGCTACCTAAGATTTAATTTAACCATGTTAGTCCTAGAAGCTAAGTTAAAAGGTAAAGCAGAACAGTACGCATCAATAGATGAGGCAATTCGGACTGCTCTGTTTTGTCGTAACAAAGCTTTGCGGTACTGGATGGATAATGAGAAAGTGAACGGCTACGACCTCAATAAGCAGATGGCTGTGCTGGCAAAAGAGTTTAACTTTGCGAATAAGTTAGGTTCTCAAGCAAGACAGTCAGGCTCTGAGAGGGCATGGTCTAGCATTTCTAGGTTCTATGACAATTGCAAAAAGCAAGTATCAGGTAAGAAAGGATTTCCAAAATTCAAGAAGCGTGGTAATTCAGTTGAATACAAACAAGCTGGATGGAAACTTTCTGAGGATCGGAAATATCTAACTTTGACCGATGGTTTCAAAATTGGCAGATTGAAATTAGTTGGTTCTCGTGACCTTAATTTCTATCAGGTCGAGCAAATTAAACGAGTCAGATTGGTTCGCCGTGCTGATGGTTACTATGCTCAGTTTTGTATTGAGGTTGACCGCAGGGAAGAATTAGAACCTAGTTGTAAGACCATCGGTTTAGATGTTGGATTAAACCATTTCTATACTGATTCTAATGGTCAGACAGTTGAAAATCCAAGATACCTTAGAAAGTCGGAACGTAAACTTAAAAAGTTACAACGTAAAGCTTCTAAGCGTAAAAAGGGTTCAGCTAATCGCAGAAAAGCGGTTAAGCGATTAGCAAGAAAGCATTTGCAAGTCAGTAGACAGCGTAAAGATTTTGTAGTTAAAACTGCAAGATGCGTAGTTCGGTCAGCAGACCTGATTGCCTACGAAGACTTGCAAGTGCGGAATATGGTTAAGAATCATAAATTAGCCAAGTCAATCAGTGATGTAAGCTGGTCAATGTTTCGGCAATGGATTGAGTATTTTGGCAAGGTATTTGGTAAGGTCACTGTTGCTGTCCCACCTCACTATACAAGTCAAAACTGTTCTACCTGTGGAACATTGGTTAAGAAAACTCTGAGTACACGTACCCATATTTGTAAATGTGGCTGTGGATTAGATAGAGACTTAAATGCTGCACTGAATATACTGGCGATTGGATTAAAAAATACGGTAGGGCATACCGAAATTTCTACGCCTTTGGATGAGTCCGACCTCTGCCAAATAGATGTAAGTCTATCTGGTAAGTTGTCTCGTTGAATTAGGAATCCCCGTGCCTTAGCACCAGGAGTGTCAATTGGCTATAACAATTTTTATTTAAATTTTCAGTATGCAATTTACCAGCAAAAGAATTGCTATAACTGAGGTAAGTCCAGCGAAATTTATTAAAGCTAAAAGCTAAGTTAAATCTATGCTCTTCCATCCTCCCACTTTTAGCCAACGCTCTTTAACTACTTCTAAAGGTAAGATCAATTACTACGAGAGTATAGATCAAACCGCAGATATGGAAACCCTCGTATTTTTGCATGGTTTTGGCGGTGGTTCTTCATCTTTTGAATGGTCTAAGGTTTATCCAGCCTTTAGTAGCGATTATCGAGTTTTAGCTCCAGATTTAATCGGATGGGGTTTATCCGAACATCTTGCCCGCGATTACACTTCTTATGATTATCGAGTGGCGATCGCTGAATTTTTGAAAGCTACTTGCCCCAAACCAGCTATAGTTGTTGCCTCTAGCGTCGTAGCAGGGTTAAGTATATGGCTATCAGTTGAAAAACCTGAATTATTTGATAACTTGATCCTAATGTGTCCTACAGGATTATCTGACTTTGGTCAATCTTTTAATGGTCAAGCATTTCAGCTTCTAGGAAACATTCCCGTTGCCAGTTATTTGCTCTACAGTCAAGTCATCGTCAGTCCTCTATCAATTCGGGCATTTTTAGAAAATGTATTGTTTCTTAACAAAAACCGCGTTACCCAAGAAATGGTGGATGCTTACTACTGTTCGGGACAACAACCCCTCGCTGAATACGCCGCATTTTCATTTTTGAAGGGTTACAACAGCTTCGATCTAGCAAGATTTATGCCAAAACTAACTAAACCAACAGCAATCCTATGGGGCGAAAAAGCTAACTTTGCTTCTCCCAATTTAGGGCAAAGACTGGCAGAACTAAATCCTGAAGTTAAATATTTTCAAGTTATTCCAGATACGGGCACCGTCCCACATTTAGAGTTACCTGCTGTGACAATTTCGGCAATTAATAAAGCACTATCTACTTTGGTATGAGGCTACTTTGGTATGAGCTTAAAAATTTTCCTACTAATTTCTAACTAACAGCTTGCTCGCAATCGGCTTTAATTTGCGCCTTTAAATTATCCACACTTCCAAATTTTTGCTCTGCCCGTAGGAATTTTATTATTTCCACTTTAATCTCAGTTCCATATAAGTCTCCATGCCAATTTAAGATATGCACTTCGATCGATCGCTGATTTTGCATATTTCCTACAGTAGGACGAATGCCAATATTCATCACGCCATTAACTTGATTTCGATCGGAATACTTATTAAATGGAATCGAAGCCCCAGTGACGCGTACGGCGTAAACTCCATCTCTAGGCAGAAATTTTTGAGGATGAATCTGGATATTAGCAGTAGGAAATCCAATGGTTCTGCCAATTTTTTGCCCGCTAATTACGGTTCCATTCAAACAATAATTGCGCCCTAATAAACTACTGGCAAGGTCAATATTACCTACAGATAAAGCATCTCGAATTAAAGAACTACTAATCCGAATCCCATCAGACATTTCCTGTTTAGAAATGATATGCAGGCGATCGCCCCAAACCTCGGCTAAATCTTCAACCGATCCACTACGCTGATAGCCAAATTTAAAATTAAAGCCCACACTTACTTTCTGAGCTTGAAGTTTGTTAACTAAAATCTGCTCGATAAATTCTTGGGCATTAAGCTTGGCTAGATCGGCATTAAAAGGTAACAGGACTAGCTGCCCGATCCCCATCTGTTTTAAGTAAACAGCTTTTTCGGGTAGAGGCGTGAGTAAAAGCCTTGGAACTTTACTAAAAAACTCTTGGGGGTGCGGTTCAAACGAGACAACCGTAGATATTAAGCTAGATGAAGGGGTAAGGTCTAAAATTGGCGCAATAACCCTTTGATGTCCTTGATGCAAACCATCAAAATTACCCAGAGCGATCGCTGTAGGTGTAATAATTTGGCTAATATCAGAAATCAACAGCACGACACTTTAGTCTATGTAACTTGCTTTTCTAGCTTACTTGAGGTTTGGATTGGCGAATTGTCACTTTAAATTGGTAAATAAAACTTAAAATCTAGATTAAACCTAAAATAATTAAGCTTTAATGTCTAACCTATCCCATCAAGTTCCCGATCGAATTAAGGTTACTGTAAAATTATTTGCCGCATTTCAAGAAGCAGTTTCTAAGCCAGAAATCGACCTTGTTTTGCCGTCTCACAGTCCAGTATCGGCGGTATACGACATCCTAACCTGCACTTATCCCGCTCTCGATCGATGGAAAGCAGTAACGCGCTATGCTATAAACCTTAACTTTACTGATGAGAGTACCATACTCCAAGATGGCGATGAGATTGCTCTGATCCCGCCTGTAAGTGGAGGTTAATTTTTTAAGTCTATTAAAAACTACAAGCCTAAGCCTCTTGATTTAAGAATGGTAACAATGCGATCGCTCGTGCTTGTTTGATCGCTTTTGTTAAATCTCGTTGTTGTTGGGCAGTTAAGCCAGTGATACGGCGAGGTAATATTTTTCCTCTTTCAGTAACAAACTTACGCAGCAAATCAACATCTTTGTAGTCAATTAGGGCTGTAGGTTTAATTGGAGATAGTCTTTTACGAAAAAAAGCCATGGTAGTTATTTAATTTCTTTGTGTAAATTATGTTTATTGCAATGAGTACAAAACTTTTTAAGTTCTATTCTCCCAGTATCGTTTCGGCGATTTTTGGTGGTTGTGTAGCGGGAAACACCGCGAGATCGCTTGTCTATATTAGTGCGACACTCGGTGCATTCAAGGGTAATGATAATACGAACGCCTTTAGCCATTGTTTTAGCCTAAATCTTTAATCTTAATTATTTGAAAGCACGGTCTAATAACTTATCATGCTTCAATTAATTCTGCAATCCTGAATAATCCCAACTCTTCCTATCGGGGGTGAAGCCTATGGTCTTATTTGGTCTTATTGAATACGATGAGATATTGACTTATTAATACATCTAGTGTTTGATATTAGCTCATTAGCTACTTGCACACTATATTTATGTAATTTTCTATGGTCGCTCAAATCCAAACTGTTCAAGATGTCAAGTTGGTTTTACCTTTGCCTTCTAGTTCTACACCATCGGCTATTCAAGGACTTATTCAAATATTTACGGCTCCCGAACGTACATTTTATGTGGATGTAATTGCCCAAGCTATGAGATTAGGCGGACAGGGGACATCAGTATGCATAGCTCAATTCTTCAAAGGTGGAATTTTTCAAGGAGTTAAAGCTCCCCGAAAACTAGGACAAAATTTAGAGTGGTTGCGCTGCGATCTTAGCCGTAATATTAGTGTAGATACTGACTTAACACAGAATGAGTTTGAAGCTATTCTCGATTTGTGGAGTTACGTTAAATATTTGATTTCAAATGGAAATTACGAATTAGTTATTTTAGACGAACTTAATTTAGCAATTGAGCGATCGCTAATTTCCGAATCAGAGATTATAGATACCTTAAAAACCCGTCCCCATAAACTTGATATTATTCTAACTGGAGCAAATATACCTGATAGTCTTATTAACATCGCCGATCAAGTAACAAAACGCCGCCGCTAAACTGAGTAATTTAGTATAAAGAGTGATTAGTAAAATCCTCAAAACAAAATTAAATAAAGTCCTGAGATCGCTCCCTCCACTATTACGAAAGTCATCAAGTATTTTAATTGCAGTTTCTGGCGGTCAGGATTCTTTATGTTTGGCGCAGTTGCTAATTTTTGCGCGGGCTAAATGGGACTGGAAGTTAGCGATCGCCCACTGCGACCATAAGTGGCGGATTGATTCCACTGACAACGCGCATCACGTTCAAAAACTATCTAATGGTTGGGGGTTACCGTTTTATCTGAGAACAACTGAAATTGATTTAGTTAGCGAAGCGGCAGCTAGAAACTGGCGATACAAAATGTTAGCTGAGATGGCGATAGAAGCAGCTTGTCAAATTGTCGTTACTGGTCATACTCAGAGCGATCGGGCAGAAACTGTCTTGTATAACCTTGTTAGAGGTAGTGGAACTAACGGTTTACAGTCTTTAACTTGGCAAAGATTTCTCAGCTCTAATATTCAATTAATAAGACCGTTACTAAATATTAGCCGTAATGAAACATCTGAGTTTTGCCAAGAGCTAAATTTACCAATCTGGCAAGATCATACAAATCAAATCCTTACCTACAGACGAAATCGTATACGCGAGGAATTAATTCCATACCTGCGCCAACATTTTAATCCTGCTGTGGAAAAAGCTTTGGCTCAAACTGCCGAACTTCTAACTGCTGATGTAGATTATCTGGAATTGCAAGCCAGTCAGTTCTGGGACACCTGTGAACCCAAAATTAATCGCGTCGATCTGCTTCAACACCATCTAGCAATCCAGCGTCGGGCTACCCATCAGTTCTTAAGTTATTATTTACCTCAGACTCCTGATTTTAATGATGTTCAAAGATTTTTACAATTATTAAGTGCTCCAGGGCGATCGCAGTCTTCTCCATTTATAGGCGGCTGGAAAGCTGAAGTTGAGCATCCATTTATTTATTTGCGCCAAGGTTTTGTATCGAGTTAAACAAAAAAAGAGTCTCATTAGAGACTCCAGAAAATACTATTGAGTTGAGAACCAAGAATTAACCGTTGATAGCAGGAGCAATTAAAGCAACAGGAGCTACTTCAGTCGCAGCCAAGTCAAGAGGGAAGTTGTGTGCATTTCTTTCGTGCATTACTTCCATACCTAGGTTGGCTCTGTTAATTACGTCAGCCCAGCTTGGTACTACATGTCCTTGACTGTCAGAAATAGACTGGTTGAAGTTGAATCCGTTGAGGTTGAATGCCATGGTGCTGACACCTAAGCTGGTGAACCAGATTCCAACTACTGGCCATAGTGCCAAGAAGAAGTGTAATGAACGAGAGTTGTTGAAACTTGCATACTGGAAGATTAAACGTCCGAAGTAACCGTGAGCGGCAACGATGTTGTAGGTTTCTTCTTCTTGTCCGAATTTGTATCCGTAGTTGGCAGACTCGTTTTCGGTGGTTTCACGGATTAAACTAGATGTTACTAACGAACCGTGCATGGCGGAGAATAAGCTTCCTCCGAATACGCCTGCTACTCCTAACATGTGGAAGGGGTGCATGAGAATGTTATGCTCGGCTTGGAATACGATCATGAAGTTGAAGGTTCCAGAGATACCTAGTGGCATGCCGTCTGAGAATGAACCTTGTCCGATGGGGTAGATTAAGAATACTGCAGTGGCTGCGGCGACTGGTGCGGAGTAGGCTACTGCAATCCAAGGTCTCATGCCTAGTCTGTAGCTTAG
>Ga0163154_10002898_pt1 | contig 24469 bp, 19 predicted proteins | sample OliLakLV19MP9P1_FD_148649 | JGI IMG/M metagenome (GOLD analysis project Ga0163154, IMG submission 148649) | Freshwater microbial mat bacterial communities from Lake Vanda, McMurdo Dry Valleys, Antarctica - Oligotrophic Lake LV.19.MP9.P1 | ecosystem: Environmental > Aquatic > Freshwater > Lake >... | reverse complement strand
CTCGCGCGCCCCAAGGAAAACGAAACATCGGCGGGCTACCTTCCTGAAGAACGCGCGTGGATGACTGAATTTATTTCGGCCGGATATTCGGATGTCTTCCGTAAAAAGACGGGGGAAGAACCTCATCATTACACATGGTGGACATTTCGCGCAGGCGCCCGAAAAAGAAACATTGGTTGGCGCATCGATTACACAAACGTCAGTAATGATTTGCTGGATAAAGTTTCAAATGTCGAAATCCACCCATCGATCCTCGGCTCAGACCATTGCCCGGTCAGTCTTCAATTAAATTGAGGATCGTTTCTTTTTACTCTTCGTCGAAATATCCGCACGTGGATTTTCAAGGGTCACGCGAAGTCCACTGGAAATGCGAAGGTCGGGATTGGGAATCAGAAACTTGATGCGCACTGTTTTCGTCACGGGATCAGTCACGGGTGAAACATATTCCACCTTCGCCGACAAAGTATCACGCCCTCCATTTATATAAAGTGCCTTTGTCATGCCTTGACGAATATTTACCAGCTTTTCAGGTGCCACAAACATGTTCACAATGAGAGAGTCCAGCTGAACCACCGTAATAATGACCCCCGTCGATGGTGTGACGCTTTCCCCTACATCCTTTTTGATTTCGGTAACGATACCATCCACCGGGCTGATGATCGTTCGACTTTGAATCTGAGCTTCAGCTCTTTGAATTTTCAGCTCTTCGATTTTAAGGTCAGATGCCGCACGATCAATTTCTTGAGGGTTTGATCTTCCTTGAGCTTTTAACTCGTCAAGTTTATCCATCCGAAATTTACGCTGGTTAAATAGCTCTTTTGAAATAGCGAGCTCCTTTTCAAGTACACCCACGTCCAATTGAGCCAAAACCTGTTTAGCGGTTACTTTCTCGCCCTCTTTCACCTTTATAGTCGCAATGACGCCAATCTCAGAAAAAGACATATTAATCAAATGCTTGGCCTCCGTGTATCCAAACTCCTCACTGGCGTGAATAACGCTAAGGAATCCGCACGAAATAAATAAGAGAATAATAATCAGGGTACGGGGGAGCACGGCGAGCAACATAATGCGTATATAAACGAAACGCAAGTGGGTCAATAACCTGACTCCTAAATGCCAAGGCTCATTCACGAAGACGAGCATTTAGGATTTGTCTGTGTTCGCAGGCTTCATTTTCTGACCTTTCCTTAAATCTGTGAGAATCTGCGGTTCCAATATGCTGTTTAAATACTATCTCTCAACTTATCGAGCCAACGCTCTCTTGAAGAAGATTCAAGCCGCATACGCCCGAAGAATTCTTCCAAGTGATCCTGGAGGTCCTTGACATCGCCCGCACATCCTTCCGGTAGTCGTCCATCTTCAGCGGGCTTTAATCCCCCCCATTTTTGACTCAAAGCAGGATTATACCGCACAATCAGTTCATCTTCCGCAGAAACAAAAAACTGACCTGACCCTGGGTCACCCTGACGCGCGGCACGTCCTATCAACTGCCGATCGACACGCCGTGATTCCTGTCGCTCCACCCCGATAACATGCAGGCCGCCAAGTTCAGCCACACCGGTTCCCAGTGGGATGTCAGTCCCACGCCCCGCCATATTTGTAGCTATCGTGATCGAACCGCGAAGTCCGGCCATGGATACGATTTCCGCTTCTTCTTTATCTTGCTTTGCATTGAGCAACCGAAAATAGACCCCACTCCTTTCCAGAAGTGTCGCGACTTCTTCACTGCTCGCGATCGTGCGAGTGCCGATCAAAATGGGCTGACCTGTCCCCGCTCGTCCCACTACGGCCCTGATTAGCGCTTTCAACTTCAACTCCGGAGTCATAAAAATTGCATCCTCCAGCTCCTTCCGTTGACTAGGTCTGTTCAAAGGCACAGTGACAACCGATTTTTTATAAACGACCCGGAACTCACGTTTGTTTTCTTTTGCTGTCCCTGTCATTCCACAAAAATGAGAATACAACTTATAAAATTCAGATCTCGAAATCGCCACTTCAGAACTTGTTTCCTGAGTGATCGTAATCCGCTCTTTCGCTTCAACCGACTGATGCAGTCCATCCCGCCACTTCCGGTCTTTAAACAAACGCCCCGTGTTCTGGTCAACCAATTGAATGGCTTCATCAATCACCACATAATGCACATCGCGGTTCATGAGGTACCGCGCTTGAAGAGCCAAATCAATATAAGTATGCCATGGACGAACCATTCCCGTGGTGGGATGAATGGACCGATCCTGATAAATAAAATCATGCCCGGATTGGGTCAGGGTAATATGGTGGTTCTTCCTATTCCAATCATAATGTTCCTCGTCCAATTTCAGCACATAATCGCGAGCGATTTGAAATGGAAGTGGCGCAGGATGTGGACCATTTCCAGAATTTGAAATGATCAAGGGCATCAACCCTTCGTCAATAAGCACACTATCGATCTCATCAATAATCACAGCCTGATGACCCCGCTGAACAAGAAAAGGAGTCGCATCAGGTTTATTCATCAATTGATTCCGTAAAGCAACCCCTGGGCCGGGTTTCATGCGTTCTAGAAGAACCAATTGGTCCCGAAGATAGTCAAACCCGTATTCATAGCCCGTTCCGTATGTGATATCACAATCGTACGCCTTCTTCTTTTCTGTGCGCAATGCAGCATCTTTTAAATGCCCCACCGAAAAACCCAAATAATTAAGTAAAGGAGAAAGGATTTCACAATCGCGTCCGGCCAGGTAGCTATTCACGGTGCAAACATGAACACCTTTATCTTGCAGCGCAAAAAACGCAGCTGGGAAAGCCCCAATCAATGTTTTCCCCTCACCCGTCGCGACTTCGGCCACATTTCCATCGGCAAGGCATAGTCCTGCTAAAATCTGAACACGATAAGGATTTTTCCCAAGCACACGAACAGATGCCTCTCGGATCAATGCAAATAACCAGGCGATAGTGGGACGTGACTCGGAGAATGAGAGTGGTACACCCCTAAATTTTTGGACCTCTTCCCGGATTCTTTGATCCTCCATTTTAAGAGTCTTTTCGACATGAGCGTCGATCATCAACAGCATCGACTCGTAACTATCTATCGAGCGACTTCCGGAAATGATCCCCCCTGTAAAACTTGACAATGTATTTATAACCGAGCCAAAGGACATAAGGTTTTAATATAACGCGTTACCACAACTTGCAAAACCGTAATTTACATGGAAGAAAATGAATGTGATCCGCACTAAAATGCTTCATTATTCATCCATTCTGCGGAGCTAGATAATCTGAAGTTCCACCTTCAAAGGAGATACGTTCATATGGAGACCCATTTGAACTAACACGCAAATGCACAGGCAATGGAGTCGTAAAGTTTTTTAACAGTGAACGGTTTTTGAATAACCTGAAAAACCCCCAACTCTTTAAAAGTTTCTACTGAGGCATTATTTTGACCCGTGACAACTATGCACAGAGGCCGAGCGACCATGGTTCGGCTTTGGAATGCGCGGAGAAACTCTATCCCGTTCATCCTCGGCATCTGAATATCGGTGACGATTAGATCAACATTCTGCTGGTCGAGGACTTTGAGTGCGTCCTCGCCATCACAGGCTAAGAACGTTTCAAACCCTTTTACCTTTAGCGCGTCGGCAAGGAGTTCTCGAATCGGTTGTTCATCTTCGATAATTAATACTCGTTTTGGGACATCAAGAACTTTCAGTTCCTGCAAAGGAGGGACGTGGACATCATTTACCAATCGATTCATTGGAAGCCACACTGTAAAAACCGTACCTTTATTCAATTCACTTTCTACCGTCATTTCACCCATGTGCTCTTGCACAATGGTGCTGCACACGCTCAACCCTAGGCCGGTACCCTTTATTTCCGCTTGCGGGTCCAAACCATCGGCGTTAACACCTTTCGTCGTGAAGAATGGATCAAAAACAAACCCCATGTTGCTCTCAGAAATTCCGCACCCAGTGTCCTCAACGGTGAAAAAAGCCCGCTCTCCCACAACCCCACTAGAGACAATTATTTTTTGATCTGCTTTTTTATGTACAGCATGACTGGCATTGATGAGAAGATTCATCACCACATGTGAAAGTTTATCAAACTCCATGACGAACTGATTAATGGGAATGAGCCTCAATTGGACATCTATCCCTTTAGTTCGGAAATCTTCAAAAATAAGACGTACCGTTTGTTTAAGCATCTCATTTAAATCAGCTGACTCCGCTTGCCCTTTTCCCTTACGAGCAAACGCCAGAAGACTCCGGGTGATCGTCGTGGCTTTGAGCGTAGTTTCCATAATGAGATCCAAACGATTCCGCGTTTTCTCACATGGAGTGTCATCACGCAAAATGGCCTCTATGCACCCGATAACGATTGTATGGAGATTATTAAATTGATGAGCTGCACCTGATGCCAGCGTACCCACAGCCGCAAGTCGATCCGTGCGCATCACGAGAGCGTCCTGCTTTTTAAGTTCCGTGACGTCCTTTCCAATTCCCACCAATCCAATGCATTTCTTCTCAGTATCATAGAGGGCCAGTTTGGTTGAAAGCACGCACCTGCGCTGTCCATCTTTTTGCTCTGTCCATTCCTCAACATTTTGAATACCCACCCCCGACGTCATAATTTCCTTTTCCCGCGTAAAAAACTCATTGGCCTTTTCGAAGGTGAAAGTATCGAAGTCACTGAGCCCAATCATTTGATCGGCACTTTCCAAACCGGCACCCCGAGCTGATGCAGTATTGGCCAGAAGCACTTTTCCTTCCGTGCTTTTTACATAAATGTAATCAGGGAGCTGATTAATAACGGCGCGTAACAATTCGTGTTTCCGTGTCGACTCCTCTTCTGCCACTTTGAGTTCCGTGACATCCCGCCCAATACCCACCAATCCAATGCATTTTCCATTCTGATCCAATAATGGGAACTTAGTCGAAAGAATACACTTACGTTTGCCATTCACCTCAGCATTCCATTCGGGGAAATTATAAATGGGCTTTCCGGTTTTCATGACTTGCTGTTCCACTTTTCGGAACGCATCGGCACTTTCTTGATCCGCAAAATCGCGGTCATTTTTCCCTATCATTTCCTCAGGAGATCGAAGTCCTGCCGCTTGTGCGCACGCTTTATTCGCGAGGACAACCCGGGAATCAAGGTCTTTAACATACAGAAATTCAGGAAGTAAATTGATCAAGCTGACAATTAAATGGTGCTGCTCGGTTTGATCTTTTTCCAGCTTCTTGCGAAGTTTAATTTCGTCCTTAAGGGTTTTATTTATGCGCGACAATTTTGCAGTCCGTTCCTTAACCTTACCCTCCAATTCCCGATTAATTTCACGTAGTTTTTCTTCAAGTTCTTTTAAATACGTGATGTCCCGGCTTATTCCAAAAAGTCCCGTCACTCGACCCTTACCGTCACGAACCGGAACTTTGGTGACCAAATGAATACTTTTGCGCCCGGATTGGTCCACAAATGATTTTTCAGCCAGAGCCATGGGCTTTCCCGAGATCATGATTTTTTGTTCTTCGTCAAAGAAGGCACGGGCTTCCTTGGAGTTTAAAATTTCAAAATCACTTTTACCCTGAAGGTCAGAACCCTTCTTTAAGCCCGCTGCTTTTGCCGAAGCGCTATTAGCGAAAGTGACACGACTTTGCCGATCTTTGATAAAGATAAAATCAGGCACACTATTGACCACCGTTTGAAGGAGTCTTTCCTTCTGATTAAGAGCCGCTTGGAGATCCCTCGATTTTTTACGTTCAAGGCGAAGTAATTCTTTGATCGAGGGTGCTGTCTTTTTTAGGGTCACTTTTTTAAGCATAGTCGACATTTCCTTCATCAATGAATAAAGTGTGAATGTCGATTATCATGCCACTTGAACCTTTATAATGAAAGGTCAATAAAAAAGTTTCCTTCTTCTCTTTTGAACGTTGATGGCCGAGCAGACAACACCTAAACGATCAGTCCACACTTTCGGGGATAGGATCAGTGTGAGCTTTTTTCGCCATGCGCTCCCTGATTTTTATAATGATATTTAGCGTAATAGGGTACACCGCCAGCGAAAGCAGAAAACTTGTTAGAAGCGATCCGACAAGCAAGGGGGCACCCACACTTTTCATGTTATGCCAGAGATAAGTCAGGTTTAATTTGTCAGACGTGAAAAATTCTGGAGGCACTTCGTCCTTGGTCCTTAGCAATATAACGCCTACCTCATATTGAGGATACATGGCCGCAATCGGAATAATAATTAGAATCGCGAAAAGCCCCATGGTGATGAGTGCAGCGGTGATATTTCCACGCAGCAAACGAGCAAGCACCACGGCGATAATGGTTTTAAAAAAGAAAAAAGGTGTAAACGCCGCAAACACAGAACAGGTCACCCCCATAGCAATGGAATGGGGTGTATCATTGATTAATTTAATCTTTTCTAAGAGGGCTTTGACTTTTTTCTTCATGGCTGCACGTTCCATCGCCTCAAACCTTGAGGGGCTAGTCGGACGGGAATAACCCTATAATCATTATTCAATTTTTGTAATTCGTTAATAAATTCCTGTTTCGAACTCGTATCCGCTTTAAGCAAGAGCGTGACCGAACCTCCAGCGCCCCCAGCACCATTCACCTTATAACCGGCAACGCCAAACTCGTTGGCAAGTTCCAAGACCGATTCCGCAGATTTCCCTACCAGATCCGAGTGCAACATTTTTTGGGCCGTAGTGTTTGAAATCATAGCCGATCCGAACCCGTTCAAGTCACTTCGTAATAAACAATTCTTTCCCTCAATCGCAGCTTCCCGTAAAGGCTGCAACAGTTTGCGGAACTTCGTCGATGTTTCAAGGCGTTTGATCACGTATTTATGGACTTCAGATGAGGAATGAGGTTTCCCAAGATACACGAGAAGCAACCTATTTTCCAATTCCCACATGACTTTTTCAGGAAGATGCAAAGGGGAAACAGACGCCTCGGGGTATTTGTTAATCTCAATAAAATTAATTCCTCCGTATGCCGAGGAAAGTTGATCCTGTATGCCGGCCTGATATTTTAAAATTTCAGTCTCCACGTAATGCGCATTACGTGCAATTTCGTGGCTTGTCAATGAACCGCCTGAAATCAGGTCTAAGGCACCAATAATCGCCACTGAAACAGCAGCAGAAGTTCCCGTAGATGCCCCCGCAGGTGCTTCTGAGTGAATCCAAACATCCAAGTGCAGATCCGCTGGCACTTTAAACAATCGAAAGGCTGCTTCGATCAGAGGATGTTTGGTCCATTTGGATGCATTGGAACTGATTCCATAAGTGTCCTTATAGTTTTCCACATGGATGGTGATCTGATCTTCACCTTTTTTAATTTTACCAGTGAGAACTAAAACCTCAACGGAAGGGAAAACCGCGATGTTCAAGACGGCACCCTTTCCTGCGAACCAAGTATCAGTCCAACCTCCCAGGTCACAAATACGGATAGGGGCGCTACATTTTATCAGCATTGTCGTAGACGGTAGGATACTACTCTTGTAACGAGAAGTAAAAATTGCGCTGACGGTTTTATTGCTTTTTCCAAAGGGCCAAATGCTTTTTCCAGAGCGTTTCGGTTTCACCGCGCAACAGGCAGGCATCTTTCCATACATTTGGAAAAGTACTCAGTCCGTAACCGCCGCGTGGTCCTAATTCGGGACACACATAAAGGATTTCGCCTCCCTTGGCTCCCGCAAACCAGCACGCAAACAAATCATCCACGAATTGCAGATAATCGGTAAATTCTGGAGTGATTTTGCCTTTTCCATTTGTCACGGGAATCTGACAGTGGTGCCCATTAAAAGGGCGAAAATGCATCTGGCGCGCGACCCGAACAAGTTCTGGATGTTCCAACAACCTCTTCGCGTAGGGTGGCGAGAGGTGTTTAACGAGAGCAAAATGAGAGTAATCGAACGATAACCGAAGTTTTTTGCCGGTAGCCTCCTTATACCTCTTTGCAATTTCCCACGTTTTTTCTGGTGTTTCAGTGCAGGTATCCCGATGCACTTCGAGATCAATAGTCAAACCCAACGTTTCTGCGACTTCCACCATTTTAATCCAGACTTCCACAGCCTCCACAGGAAGGGTATCATGGTCGGCCAGTTGAACATTGATCCGTGCAGGCTCAGTATCCGCCGCCATTTCAAGACGATCCTTGAAAGTCTTAAAATGCGCATCGATATAACACACATAAGTCATATCCAATGCCTTGCACAACTTCGCGGCCTCCGGTATGACCCCCCAGCCCACCGCGTCAAACCCTTCCTTCTTCGCTTGCCTAAACCGTTGCTCCATCGTCCACTCTTTTTCGGAAGATGGCTGACCTAACATGGTCCAGACATTAGCAAACTGACGGAGTTCCGGTGGTTTAATGGGTTTACGTAGTGGCATCAGGGTCCTTTACTTTTTTTTAGACCAATTTTTTAAATGCTTTTTCCATATGGTCTCTGTTTCCCTGCGTAACAAGCAGGCATCTTCCCACACGTCGGGGAATGTTGAAATACCGTACCCACCTTGCGGACCAAACTCCGGACAAGCATACAATACTTCACCGCCCTTGGCTCCTTTTAGCCAAAGCTCAATAAACGCATCTACAAATTGCAAATAATCTTTAAACTCCTGTGTCTGCTCGCCCTTTCCATTGGTCGCTGGAATCTGACAGTGATGCCCGTTAAATGGACGGAAATGAACCTGACGCGATTTTTGGACTAAATCAGGATGCGTGAGGAGGCGAGGCGCGTAGGGATGTGACAAATGTTTAACGCACGCAATGTGAGAGTAATCAAAGCACAACCGGATCTTTTTCTTCTTCGCCTTAAAATAGCGATCTGCAATCTCATACGTTTTTTCCGGCGTTTCAGTGCATGTGTCGCGATGAACTTCGAGGTCAATTTCAAGACCCAATTTTTCTGCCACTGGCTCCATCTTCATCCACACCTTCACCGCTTCAGCAGGGAGCGTGTCGTGATCACACATTTGCACGTTAATCCGCGCGGGCTTTGATTGAACAGCACTTTCCAGCCGTTCTTTGTAGGTCTTCATGTTACCATCGATATAACAAATGTAATCAAGACCGTACTTTCCGCACAACTCAGCCACAGGCCATGCACCACCGCCTATAGCTTCAAAGCCTTCCTTGGCGACCTGTTTGAATTTTTCTTCAAATCCCCATTCCTTATCCTTCGTTGGATACTGGCCAAGGGTCCACAAATTCGCAAACTGCTTTAATACGGGAGCTTTTTTCATAAATAGATTGCCGTCCCTTTTCCCTGATACGCCAAAAAAAACAAGGACAAACAAATAATGCTTAAATCAACTCCAACTCCCGAACCGGAACAGGCCAATGCCGCACCTACCGATTACCCATGCAATGTTTGCGTCGGGAAAGGGTCAGGTAAATGTCAGGCCCATGGGTGTGTAGAAGGGAAACTTGAATGCACCGATCCATGTATAAAACCGAATAAAGGCAAGTGGGAACATTTAGAGGTAGCCGGGCACGACCCTAAGGAACTCTGGCAGAAATTTTATAATAAAGGGAGCACCACACTGTATAGGGGGTGGAATCAGGGGCATTATGGTGAATTAATAAATTATGATGCGAGTGGCGCTCCAGTCAATGCTGGGAAGCGCCCAAAATGCAGTGGGTCAATGAAGGTCGCGTGTCAAGCTTGCGAAGGCAAGGGCGAGAGGGACAATGCCGGGTTTGTAAAGGCACTGGCAAAATTTCTTCACGTCAATCTGCAAGTAAAACTTCCGGATCAGGCGTGAAAGTCATTAAATTAAAAAATGGCACGGTCTTTCAGGGAAAAATCACTATTGAGGATGCCCAGACAATCCAAGTTCAGACTACAGATGGCAAACTCGTGGATATCGATAGAGCAGATCTGGAGAAATAAGCAAAGATTGTTGCTTCGCACTATTCTAAAATCAGCCTGTATATCGCTTAAAGCTTGAGACTCAAAAATGCTTGGATCTCGACACTATTAACGCGCTTTATTCTCTTCAGTCAAAAAGCGTTACATATTCTTAAAAAAAAGGCGGCCCCTTTGAGGCCGCCCAAAACAATTTCATCAAACGAGGAGTGTATTGTTCCTCACGATTTTTTAATTACTTTTTCTTAGGTCCTCGACCTTTAAAGGTCAGTTCTGCAATGCCAGATTTATCAAGTTCGCCGAGTCCCACAGTGACCATCTTTTTATATTGGGCAGTCGTGGCTGTGGCGAGAGGCACGGTGAGCCCAGCTTTTTTAGCGAGTTCAAGGGCTATCCCTGAATCCTTGGCTGCGTGCGATGCAGAGAAGAAACAAGAGTGATCACGATTTTGCATGTCTTCACCGTCGGTTACTAGAACGCGAGAGTTGGCGCCGGTTTGCGAAAAGATTTCGCGCACCATCCCGATATCCAACTTTAGAGCGTCAGCCAATCCAAGTCCTTCAGCTAACCCAGCTGTATTGATGTTCATAACCATATTGACCAAGGCTTTAACTTTAGCTGCATCCCCAGTCTTACCGACAAAACGGAGGCTCAAGCTCATGGCATTCAGAATGGATTCAACTTTATTATAAACGGCACGGTCCCCACCGCACATGAGATAAAGTGTTCCGTTACGGGCTTGAGTAATGCTTGAAGCCATACACGCTTCAAGTGATAACGCCCCGGCTTTTTTGGCGGCTTTCTCTACTTCGAGATGAATCTCGGGAGAAAGGGTTGCACAATTGATGAAAATCTTACCTTTGGCACCCTGGAGTAGGTTATCACCTTTACCTAAGAAAATCGCGCGCATCGCGACGTCGTTTGTGACAACAGTAATAATCACATCAGCAGCAGCCGTGACATCGGCCAACTTGGAATGCGCTTTGGCACTTATTTCCTGAGCAAGTTCTTTTGCAGCTTGTTGGTTGACATCAAAAACAGAAGTCACAGTAAAACCTAGATCATTCAAGCGCCGGGCCATGTTAGCACCCATGCGACCTACACCCACAAAGGCAACGCGACGAGTTGAAAACCTGTTTTCCTCAAAGTCGATGACATCCACCATGCGCTTAATTTTAGCCTCAGACTTAACGGTGCCTGGGTACGCCAAAACGGATTCATTAAACTTATCAACGGCACCATTCTTGGTCTTCGAATTTTTCTTAACCCAACCTTCGATTTCAGAATCACTCTGGAGCGTTGCGGCGGCCTTAATAAAATCAGCCTTTTTTATCCCTGAAACCTTTAAAAACATTCCGTCGAAGCCTTGACCGAAATTTGGAAGGTATTCCTTAGGAAGTGTGTTCTTTGAGAACATTCGGGCTTTGTCAATAAAGCGGGGAAGGTGAAGGTAACCAGCCAATTTTTCTTTGGGGCTGCGTGGATATTGAGTCGCGGTCATATAATAGTGTTTGAGTTTTTTGTTTAAAAATTTTAGCGGGGATTAACCTAGGGAACAGCTTTGCAATGGGCAATAGAAATATGAAACCTCAAAAATCGTCACGTTTCTTTTCACTCAAAGCGATAGCATTGTAGCCCCCTTTAAGTTTGTCGTAAATCGCCAGACCAAGGAACGCCGCAATGAGGAGCACCGGTAATAAAGCTACATACTTTAATGTCATAGCCCCGCCCATCGCCTGAACTTGAGCCCACACACCAGCTTCGGTCGTGCCTGCAACGGCACCCTTAAGTTGCTCGGCGCTGTAACCAGAAGGAATGGCTGTGGCAAGTTTCTTGTCGTATATTTTCCCCATGACTGGAAGTATGAAAGCAACGGAAAGCATTCCTGCGCCCCCCATAATCGCTAACCCAAGCGCGCCTGTTTGAGGTAGACGTTCCGCAACGAATCCCAACATGGTCGGCCAAAAGTAACACACTCCCAAGGCAAATACTGTCGCCGCGGCGAAGGTCATTACGGAGCCTTTCGCGTATCCCAACCAAAATAAACCAATCGCAGCGAGCACGGAAGAAAACAGTAACATTCGAGTTGGCGAAAGTGCATGCACAACCGGTCCGGCAAACTGACGACCCACGGCCATGATTCCATTAATCCACACCAAGACTAAAATACCCGAAACGCCCGCGGAGAACGTCAAAATATTCGGGATCCACTGACCAGGCCCCAGTTCGGTCGAACCTGTCAGAAACATACAGGCTACCATCACCAAAAAAAGTGGTCGCAAACAGTGTTTAAACATCGAACCTGTACTAACCCCTGATGTCACCCGCTCGGTTTTCGGGAATTTTTGCCCCACAAACAGTGCTCCATATATAGCGAGGGGAATGAACATTGTGGCCATTTTAATCTGCCACGACACTTCAGATTTGCTTAACGCGTAACAAAGCAACCCACCTATTACAATTCCACCCGGAAACCAAACATGGAATTGATTCAGTTTTTTGGTTTTTTCAGTGGGATAAACCGATGCCACTAGTGGGTTACATGCCGCTTCAACAAACCCATTCCCAAGCCCAATGGCCAGAGTTCCCATAAAAAGGAAAGTATAATCCTTTGCGAAAATGGTCATTATTATTCCCACCAAATGGCCTAAAAATGCCAAGCCCAACAACCGGCCAATTCCGATCACATCACAGAGCGGACCCCCAAAGATCATGGCCAAGGTAAACCCCCAAAATGCCGTGCCTGCTATATAACCCAATTGTTCGTTGTTGAGTTCAAATTGTGTTCCGAGCGGACCCATGATATCCCCGCGAATAGCAAAACTCATCGCGGTGACAATCAGGGCGATACAACTTCCGAAAAAAAGTCTAGAACTATTAAACTGGCTGGAGTGTCCATTTTCAACAGGGGAGGATGTTGTGCTCATAATTTGGCACGAAAACATATCTAAAATTGTGACAATCGCAATGCTTTAAAATGGTGTCATTTAAAGGCATAACTCATTCACCTTTCACTTTGGAGCGAAAGGTAGTCGCCTTATCCTTGGTATTCGACTTTGTTCGCAGCAAAGAAGGGGTTGTGAATTTTCTCGGATGCGACGGTGGTTAACGGGCCGTGGCCAGGGCAAAGAATGGTTTTATCCGGTAGGGTAAGAATTTTTTCGCGATTATTTCTGAGCGCGGCCTCGTACGAAATATTACCTCCGCCCATGGATCCAGCAAAAATGGAATCACCGACAAAGGCCAGTAAAGGTTGTCCCGGTCTTTTCACGACATAAGTGATACCACCCGGAGAGTGACCCCATGTTTCAAGGCATGTCACTTGCATGTCGCCGGATGTAAATGAAAAACCTTCATCTGCAATCGAATCAGCTCCTTCAATGGGTTCTTTCTTCCCCACAACAATCCGCCCCGGTTTGCCTTTGTGGGTCAACCGATCCAATTCCATGACGTGGTCGTTGTGGATGTGCGTCAGGCAAAGGGAATCCAATGTTAAATTTTCCTGGGATAACGCTTCTAACATAGGGTCAATATCAGTACCCGTATCAAAAGCTAAGGTAACCCCGCCCGGTTTGTCCCAGACAAGATAGGCGTTGACCAGAAAATCGCTGTAAACACTTCGAAACATTTTAAAGCCGGGGATGTCCTTGATGACAGGCCCTAAGTATTTACCCTTCCCTAACGCAACTAAAGCCGCAGCATCCAGCCTTAAAGGTTCGGCGCATTTTACCAGTGCACTTTCGATAAACTCGCCTTTGCGCAGGCGTCCAATTTCATCTAGAGAAACCCCTGCTCTTTGAGCTAAATGTTCTGGGGCAAGACCGAGGCCTTTTAACGATTTATTCAGAACATCGGCAAATGTGTCTTCCAGTGGAATCATGATCCTGTCATATCCTAACAAAGCTCAACGAAGTAGATTTCTAATCGTTTTCCTTTAGGGCACGTTCCGACTTTTCTCCCCTATGTAGAGCAAACCTGCACCGATCAACGGGGCCAAAACGGGATCGCGCGTAACCAAAAGTTTTGGTTTAGAAGGCAGTTCATCCCAAATTTCACTCAGAATGGGTTCAATCACATCAAACGCACGTGAAATCTTCCCTCCAAAAACCACGGCTTCAGGTTTAAATTTTTGAACGACCTCAAAAAGCCCTTTTCCAATATGCGTGGCATAATCGCCAAACGTCATCGAAGCCGCACTTTCTTGGTTGCGTGCAAGCGCAGACATTTCCTTGATCTTCACACTTTGACCTGACTGACTCGCGTACGATTGCTCAAGAAATGTTTCAGATACGAACTCGTGAAGGAAAGCGTCTGCATAGGACATATCCCTGACGCAACCCTCTGCAGGTACTCCCCTTAATTCGTCCGCCTCTCGCAAGAAAAGAGGCCTGCTAAAGAATGCCCCGTCGATGGTTCTTCCCAAATGAATACCGATGACTTGCGAATACTCTTTAGCTCTTCCTCCCACGACCTCTGCACATAAAAAAGCCTGAGCTTTATTGTAAAAACGGACGTCGATATTAAAAATATGCTTAAAAGCAGTGGTTACTTGATCGCGCAAATTCACACCTGCTAAACTCCCATAATATAGAGGGTCCACGCCCTCAAAAACCCCCTTGGAAAAACGCATTGGGGCCGGAAATGTCATCGCCACTCGGAGAGCATTTTGACCTTGGGGCCAAAGGTGTTTTATTCCGGCAACAATCGAATCAATAATTTCGCGACCTTCAGCAGAAGGATTTAATGCGAGCCCGACGGGCTTAGAAATACTACCTGTTTCGGGATCAAAAACGGCCCCGGCTAGTCCGGTTGACCCTGTATCCAGACAAATGACTTTTTCCTGGGGCATGAGAGTGGCGCGAGTTTAATCAGTCTTCCGCAGGGGCGCAAGCCTTGCCTTCACCCCCTTTTAATTCATTCCCTAAAATCTGCGAGAATCTGTGTTAATCGGCAGTTCCATCGCCCTGAGTTTAGTTGTCTATTTTTGCGTCTTTTGCGCCTTTTCGCGGCCAATCTCCTAATCCCAGTTATCCATTTTTGGCTTTCTTAAAATCTGAATCTGCGGCCCATTGCCGTGCTATTTTTTCCCCTTACCGGCGTCGTCGAACCAGCTCCCTAGAGACCCAAATGAACTGGATCCACCACCGCTGTGGCTCCCCATTGATTTTGAACCACCCCCACCCGCTGCTACCGTTTTGCGTTCGACTTTCACTGCCCCAATCTCTGGATTCGATTTCATCGATAGAGACACCCGTTTACGTGGGATATCCACTTCCATCACTGTCACCGTGACATGTTGCTGGACCTTGACGACTTCAGCGGGGTTTTTCACAAAATTGTCCGACAATTGGCTGATGTGCACCAACCCGTCTTGATGCACCCCAATATCTACGAAAGCACCAAAGGCGGTCACGTTCGTCACAATTCCGGGAAGTTTAAGACCAGGTTTCAAATCTTCCATCTTGTTGACTCCCTCAGTAAAACTAAACGCTTCAAACTGCTGACGCGGATCTCGTCCAGGCTTACTCAGTTCATTCATAATGTCCTGTAACGTGGGTAATCCCACTTGTTCAGTGACGTATTTTTTTAAATCAATTTTCTGACGTAATGCGGAGTTCGTGAGTAAATCCTTAACCGACGCGCTCAGGTCTTGTGCGATCTTGTCCACAAGCGAATATCTCTCCGGATGCACCGCACTTGAATCGAGCGGATGCGCCCCGTCACGAATCCTTAGGAACCCCGCAGCTTGCTCGAATGCTTTTGGGCCAAGGCGCGGAACTTTTTGTAATTCTTCCCGAGATTTAAACGGACCGTTCTCATCGCGATATGACACAATATTAGCCGCGCTTTGGGCGTTTAACCCCGAGACATAACTCAGCAACTGCTTACTGGCGGTGTTTATTTCCACCCCCACCCGGTTCACGCAACTCGCGACCACGTCATCAAGTGTCCGCTTTAACGCATTCTGATCCACGTCATGTTGATACTGCCCCACGCCAATCACTTTTGGATCGAGCTTCACTAATTCGGCTAAAGGATCCATCAATCGCCTTCCAATCGAAACCGCCCCTCGCACCGTAAGATCGTGTGTGGGGAATTCTTCACGCGCCACTTCAGAGGCCGAATAAATAGATGCGCCGCTTTCATTAACCATCACAATAGGAAGGCTCGGCGGGAGTTTGAGTTTTTTAACAAACCCTTCTGTTTCGCGTCCGGCTGTTCCGTTCCCGATGGCGATGGCTTCGATTTTAAATTTTTGCACCAACGCCCGAATCATTGTTGCGGCTTCAGCCATCTCTGACGTGGATTTTTCCGGATAAACGACTTCGTTAAAAAGCAGTTTACCCTGCCGATCCAAACACACAATCTTGCAGCCGGTCCGGAATCCTGGATCGATTCCAAGTACTGCCCGTTGTCCGAGCGGTGGTGCCATCAGGAGTTCCCTGATGTTTTCGGCAAAGACTCGAATCGCCTCTTCATCGGCCCGCTTCTTAAACTCGATCCGCGCTTCGGCTTCCATGGCAAAACTAAGCAATCGCTTATAACAATCAGCCACGGCCTCGCGCACCTGTTGAGCGGAAGATGAATTATTTTTAACAAATAACCGCTCCAAAATTCCAGAGGCCTCGGTTTCCTCTACGGATATTCGATAATATAGGAACCCCTCTTTTTCTCCACGGCGAATGGCCAAAATGCGATGAGACGGTGCGGTTGCGGCCTGTTCACTCCAGTCAAAATAATCTTTAAACTTCGCTCCTTCGGTCTCCTTATCGGGAGCTCCCTTGGACTTCATCACACCCTTGGTAATGTAAAGTTCACGCATCTTTGCACGTGCGACAGCATTTTCATTGACCAGTTCCGCAATGATATCACGCGCCCCAGCCAATGCTTCGGAGACGTCCTTAACTTCTTTAGTTGGGTCAACAAACAGCGCGGCTTCCTTGGCGGGGTCAACCCCCTCCTCCTGCTCCCACAACTTCAGCGCGAGGGGTTCTAAACCTTTTTCCTTGGCGGCCATTGCGCGGGTTCGCTTCTTTGGTCTGAACGGCAAGTACAAATCTTCCAACGTCGACAAAGTTTCAGCGGCATTGATCTTGGCCTTCAGCTCTTCGGTCAATAGGCTGCGTTCTTCCAAGGATTTCAGAATGGAGTCTCTGCGAGAATCGAGTTCTTTTAACTGTTCCAATCGATCGCGTATATTCGCGACCTGCACCTCATCGAGCATCCCAGTCATCTCTTTGCGGTATCGCGAAATGAAGGGCACGGTGGACCCCTGCTCGAGTAATAGTGCCGTTGCGGCCACTTGTTTTATGGTTACAGATAGTTCCTTAGCAATTTTAACGATGTGTTTCTCTTCCAACATGATCGCTTATCTAAAGCCTGATTCCTACATCCTCAAATCCTTTTCCATGTTGGATGTAAAATAAATGATACGCACTTGACAAACCAACCTTTGATCAGCTCCAGACCATCTTGTTTTCACGTTGTTTTGTGTGATAAGCCTGCGCCCACCTATATTCATTTCCCATTTTCGTTTCTAGGATTTTTCCGGAGGGAAAGGCTAACAATGGCCACAATCCCAATCAGCGCCCATACCACATTAAGAAATGTGGACGGGTACGCCTCTTTATAAAAAGTCATGATCGCCAGTAAAATTCCGCCCATGACGTTCGTCCACTGGAACCAAAGGGAATCAGCTTTCCATTTCTTGATGGTCACCAAAAAATAGGCTGCCAATACACAACCGGCCCCCAACCATCCGATTACATTTAAGATAATTTCCTTTTTATCCATACTAAAAATGATTTTGCCTTAACTCCCTCTCTTTGTACAGTCGCGCACTAAATTGAAAGATTGTTTTATGTCTAATCCCATTATTTTTAATCACGCTGGCTTGAACGTTCATATAGACATCGCTGAATCAGGTGATGTCCGATTATTGCATTGTTCCCCCCTTCCCTTTGATGTCGATTCTATCCCTGAACCAGCGCGGGGCGGATACAGGATGATTGAACTGCACATCACTGGTTACGATCAGCATGGGCACCATGGATCGCGGCATACAATGACGAATCCGGGCATGGCACTCAAATACGACAGTCACACGTTCAGCGACAACAAAGGTATTCGCACGTTCCTGCTTAAGTTAAAACATGAGAACAAAGTCGCTGTGACCCTTCATTGGGATATGTACGCGGGGTCGCCCATCATCAGAAGTTGGTTGGAAGTGACGAATACTCATTCTGAAATGCAAACGCTCGAATACGCGGCCTCATTTGTCATGCATGGGATAGGACGCGCTGGGTTGCGGTCATGGGCAGAAAAATGTGAGGTTTATATCCCGCACAATACATGGATGGCAGAAATTCAATGGAAAAGGTTTACCCTCCCGCAATTGGGTCTGAACCCAGGTCTGTGCGGCGTAAAACGTTTTAATGTCGTCACTACGGGTTCATGGTCGTCCTCCGGACATTTACCCATGGGCCTGATCGAAAACAAAGATAGCGGCGAAACTCATTTCTGGCAGATCGAACATAACGGATCATGGCACTACGAAATTGCCGAAGGCGCAGGCGGTCTTTACCTCCAATTAAGCGGCCCGACAGAGCATGAAAACAACTGGTGGAAACACCTGCAACCGGGGGAAACTTTCACCACGGTCCCGGTCGCGTACGGCTGTCTGGCGGGTGATTACCATGCTGCTTTTTCCGCGCTCACGACTTACCGCCGACACATGCGCAAGCCACACAGTGATATGGCTAACATGCCTATCATATTTAACGACTACATGAACTGCCTTTACGGGGATCCAACAACCGAAAAATTGATCCCGCTTATCGACGCTGCCGCAAAAGTGGGATGCGAATACTTTGTCATCGACTGCGGTTGGTATGCTGATAACTGGTGGTGGGTAGACGTCGGCGAGTGGCTTCCTTCGGCGAAACGATTCCCGGGCGGTATTCAGGAACCGCTTGATTACATACGCAAAAAGGGAATGACCCCAGGTCTTTGGCTCGAAATCGAGGTTGTGGGGACAAATTCCCCGCTTGTTAAACAATTGCCCGACTCATGGTTCTTCACGCGTCATGGCAAAAAAATTATCGATCACGGTCGGTACCAACTCGATTTCCGGAATCCGGCAGTGCGAGAACATGCCGATAAAATAATCGCGCGGGTTGTGGGTGATTACGGTGCCAAATACATTAAGATGGATTATAACATCAACGCCGGACCTGGCACAGAACTAGACGCCGATAGTATCGGGCAAGGTTTGCTTGAACACAATCGTGCTTACCTCCTCTGGCTCGATGGCGTGCTTGATCGATACCCTGATTTGGTCATGGAAAACTGCGGCAGCGGAGGGTTGCGCATGGATTACGCAATGCTCCAGCGCCTTCCCATTCAATCGACTTCAGACCAAACGGATTACAAAAAGTACGCGATCATTGCTGCGGCCGCTCCGAGCGCCGTCACCCCTGAGCAGGCGGCGGTTTGGTCTTATCCATTGCGAGATGGAACGAAGGAAGAGGCTATATTTAATATGGTCAACGCCATGCTCCTGCGCGTCCACCAAAGCGGGCACATGGGCGAAATCGCTGAGGATCGTCTCTCGCTTGTTCGGGAAGGTCTCGATGTTTACAAACAAATCAGGACCTACCTCAAGGACTCGCTCCCCTACTGGCCCACGGGTCTTCCAGGGTTCGGCGATGGTTGGACTTCTCTCGCCCTGAGCACTGGTAGTAAAACATTCATCGCCGTTTGGCGCCTCGATGGAGCAAATCGTTATCAAAACTTAAATCTCCCTTTCCTCAAGGGTCGCCAAGTTCAAATAAAAAGGATTTATCCGGCCTCCACTGAGTTCAAAGGTGATGTCACGTGGAATCCCCTCACTGGAATTCTTACGGCCGACTTCTTGGAAAACAACACAGCAAGGTTGTTTGAACTGACTGTCTAAATAGGTACTGGGAATAAAAATTTGAACTTCCTCAGAAACCATTTTTGGCCAGGGGTGATCGGGCTGTTTTTTATTCTGGCAGGGGCAAATCATTTTGCTCACCCGGAGCCTTACATTTCCATGATGCCTTCTTATTTGCCATGGCCACGGCTCCTCGTCGAAATCAGCGGCGTTGCAGAAATAGTAGGTGGCATTGGATTTATGATTCCACGATTGCGTTTCATATCCGCATGGGGATTGATTGCCCTCTTGGTCGCGGTTTTCCCTGCAAATCTAAATGTAGCTATTAACGGGTGGCCCAGCGTCACCATTCCGCAATGGGTTTTATGGGTCCGGCTTCCTTTTCAACTGCTCTTTATTTGGTGGATCTACCTGTTGTGCAATAGTGGACGCCGCCAACACAGTCCCTGATTCGTTTTTGCCCCTTTTCACAGCTACTATCTGTGTTCCATGTTACCACACCTTCGTGGCTTCGTGTGACCAAAAAGCTAGCAGGACTGAGCCATCCACGCGAACAGCAGCGAGGAGGCTGACTTTACACTTCTCACCTGACTTGCTATTCCTGATGCTATGAGCACCCCAAAAAATGAGATTTCACACAATCGATCAGGGCTCCCTTATTTTTTGTTATACTTGGCTTGTATCATTTATGCGGTCGTTCGGTATGTTGCATTTTCCCCTCAAAACTTTCAACATTTACCCGTATTCGTTCTCAATAAAGCATTCTCGATGGGTGCAGCTTTGTGTTTTGCTATCGCCTTCTGGTATCAATGGCGTGGAACTGCCATCTTAAATAATGGGACTGATCCTTCCAGGTGGTTTCGGTCAGGGGTTTTTGGTTCTGTCGCGCACGTTCCTATGTCACTGGCGATTCTCAACCCCAGTTATTTTAAGGCGTTCTTCATCAATGATCGAATGACTTTTATTGGGGAGGCGGTTTTCCTCTTCGGCGCATTAACGCTGGCCGGGATTTACTTTTTGACCCGACCTTCTTGGTCTTTAAGGCATAGGTGGTGGATTTCTTTGGGCACCATTTCAATGTTGTTTTGCCATACCCTTTGTATGGGGATCGCCCGCGGTTTTAATATGAACCGAAGCTACGCTTATCTTCCCCCCATGTGGCTCATATCTCTTATCGGAACCACACTGGGCGCTGTCTTCCTGCTCCTCAGTCGCCCGATTTCACAGGACCCACCTCAAAAGTCGTAAGCCAACGCTTATCCCACCCGCAACACGAGGGGTATCAGGTCAGCTGGATTAATCATTTCAAATTGTTCGCTGCCTTTAATTCGTTTTATCGCTTCAGAAAGGTCGGTCAACTTAATCGGCCCCCATCCTTGGCCGTCTACGCCATGCATACAGTAAAAGAGGAGTTTGGGTTTAATGCGCTCAGCTTGGTCAATGGTCTCCCGAAGGTGACTTCCGCAATCACCGGGCCCAAAGGTGGTCACACGTAGAATCCGCGAGTTCAAGTCCGACTCCGTGTTCATCCCTGTTCCACCTGATCGGATCCCCGCAAAATGTTCAAGTATCCAAGGGTTGACTGATGGCAAGTCCGTATTGAAAGGATAATGCCAAAAACTGCGATTGGGGTCGAACCCCTCTAATTCGCTTCGATAAATTTTAATACACTCCAGCACATCCTCCCGTGCTTGATCTTCTGTCTTCTCCGAAAAGTTCGAATGATCCAATCCATGCGGCTCAACGGCATGCCCCCGCGCTACGAGTTCGTTCCAAATTTTCCAATCTCCCAATCCAATGGGCTCCCAATCTGAAGGCGGTCTTCCAACGCAAGCGAATAGAGCCCGTATCCCAAATGACTCGTACAACTCAGCTATCCTGCTGAAACTTTCCTTAAAGTTATCATCAAATGTAAAACAAACTTTGGTTTTCATATTCCCGCTGTTGGCCCTATTTTCAAATTTAGGCAGCCATAATGGAGATGCCTAATTTGCCGAAGTCTCATTATAATGCACTCGACCTTCTGTAAGTGGCTCATAACAAGCCAAATTTAACATTTTTCTTGCCTTTTTGGACGGGGCTTCAGAGGGCGTAGCAGGCGAAATTTAAAGTATCTACATTTTAGGATCTTGCGGATGGTATGACTGAGTAAACGCGAACGGGTTTCGTTTTGCCTTTGACTTCGACCTCACCCAAATCTGTAAATAAAAATTTGTCCCTAACAGCTGCGTGAGTCGTTTCGCCAATGATAATGGTACAATCAAATTTACGCGTCAGTCCTTCGAGGCGCGAGGCCAGGTTTACTTCATCGCCGATAACGGTGTAGCTCATCATTTGCGATGACCCGGTGTATCCGACGAGCATCTGTCCTGTGTTTATCCCGATGCCCATGCGCATTGGCTCACCCCCGTCCTTGGCTGTGCGCTGGGCGAGTTCATCGACCGCCTCAGACATCTCAATGGCGGCTGTCACGGCGCGTTGGGCATGGTCCGATTGCGCTGCGGGTGCTCCCCAAAATGCCATGATCGCGTCGCCTATATATTTATCCAATGTCCCGTCGTGCTTGCGTATGATGGGGGTTAAAACCTCAAGTATTTCATTTAACCGAATGACCACCTCTTCAGGGGAACACGACTCGCAAAAAGTCGTAAAATTACGGATGTCAGCAAACAACACCGTCAACTCTTGTCGCGTACCGCCGAGCTTTAGATTTTCGGGATGTTGGAGCAAGGTCTCGAGTACGTTCCTCGATAGTAGATTGCTAAAGGTCTTCTTGATAAACTGTTTCTCTCGGTCTTCCCGGTTCAATCTATATGCGGAGACTCCTATGATCATTCCAATGGCCCCGGTTAATGGGGTGGCCAAGGGGATCCAAAGGTTTCCGAAAACAAAGACGGCCCATATCAATGCTACAAAAACAATGACGATGCCCATCGATACGGGTATTCCCATGGCAGGCGACAAGTGCCTCACCGCAGCGAAAATAATCAGGAGAGCGCTAAACCGTAGGAGGACTTCGAACGGTATCGGGATCTTGGTCAGATAGTCGTTCTCCAGAATGTTCGTAATAGCCGCTGCGTGTACGGCAACCCCGGGGCTATTGGTTTCAACCGGGGTCGACAATGTATCCAATCCGGTGGCAAACATCCCGACGACCACTATGACATCAGAAAAAACGTCACCCGGTTTTGGGCTTTCTAGTAAATCTCCTGTCTCCTCAAACGCGATAGGCTTAAACGTTTGAACAGGTCCGCGAAAGTTAATCAGGAACCGACCTTCGCTGTCGATGGGTATGTACACCACCCCTTCAGGTCTTGGTACAACCACTCGCCGACCCCACTCAACTGTGACTTGTTTAAAGTCCACTTTCCATTTCGCTAGTACTGCGGAGAGTGCAAATGAGGGCAGAATATGTGATCCATTTTTAATGACCAACGGCACGCGTCGCGCCACGCCATCACGGTCCCTGAGAATATCAACAAATCCGGGTATGATTTTTGGTTGTAGCTCGGCAATCGGCAGGAGCATTTGATATCCGGGATGTGTTCCTTCCTCTTTTTGAGTATGGGGTTCCAACCATTTATCCAACGGTCCTTCGTCCCTTGTCACGGCGCTGGCCATGACAACAGGCGTTTTCAGTGTCGTAACTGTCTGTATAAACAACGAATCTGATAAGGTGTTCTCGGTGTCTGGTTCGGTAAAAAATATATCGAGCGCGAACACGGCTGGGTTCAGTTTATCCACTTCCTTGAGAAACGTCGCTTGTACCATACGCGGCCATGGCCAGCGCCCCACAGCGGCTATCGATGAATCAGTGATCCCCACTAACACCATCCCAGGGGCCGGGCTTTTCCTGGGTTGTCGAGTTTGAAACCGAAGATCAAGGGTTTTAAGCTCGAAATTCTCAACAAATGGAACGTGATCCAATACAAACGTCAGGAGTGTCACCCCTATGGAGAACCCCACGGCAATGAGTGCGTACGTACTTCCAACCAATTTTTTAGACGCCATGAATTAACTGACTCTAGTCAGACCTCAGCTGGGAACAAATCATTTTTGTCGTTCTATGCGTCTGTGCTGGCATCCTTCCGCGATGCGTTCGTCGTGGGGAGGCTAGGGGTCCCGTAGTGTCGCTCACCTCGCTCAACAACCGGCTACAAGCTGGAAAGCCTCCGGCTTCTATGATTCGGACCCCCGGATGTCGCCATGATCTTTCTCCCAAACACATCCATGAAACATGGACACGGAGTTTCCGTGTTTCACATGCCGGAGGTATGAAAGCTTGTAGGCGGTGGTTTAGCAAAGTGACACCACTGGATCACCAAATCAATATGAGGCGCACCCCAGCAGGGGTGCCAGCCATTTCCGTTTATGCCATCGACACACACGAGCCTCCATTATCATCATTTTTACGCCGCCAAGGTCGCAAAACAAAATAAACCCCAACGAGGTTGCTGCTAATATTTGGCGAAATCATGTCTCACCTCCGGTGGGGTGGATAAAAAATAAAACTCCACGTTCCAAGCGTGGATATCCGATGCTAACCCTAGGATTTAAAGTGCTGCCCTGTTGAGGCATTCCGAACACGCTAGTGTAGTCCGTCATAAGTGACATAACTTATCAAATGTCGCCGGACCGCGTTATTTCGATGATGTCAATTGCAGGTGCAATCTTTTGGCGCAACCCCTTTGGGGTTGTGC
>Ga0163154_10002882_pt1 | contig 24552 bp, 20 predicted proteins | sample OliLakLV19MP9P1_FD_148649 | JGI IMG/M metagenome (GOLD analysis project Ga0163154, IMG submission 148649) | Freshwater microbial mat bacterial communities from Lake Vanda, McMurdo Dry Valleys, Antarctica - Oligotrophic Lake LV.19.MP9.P1 | ecosystem: Environmental > Aquatic > Freshwater > Lake >... | reverse complement strand
TCCGCGAGCGCTGTGCGCCGAGCGCGAGGTCCTGACGCTCTTCTATCTCGGCGAGCTGGCTTTGGCCGAGGTCGCGCTGTTGCTCGATGTGCCGCAGGGCACCGTCAAGTCGCGGCTGTTCCGCGCACGCCGCATGCTCGCTCGAGCGCTCGAGCGCGGGTCGTCCGCGCAGGGCGCGCGAGGATTCACCGGAGACACCCAATGAAACCCATGGCACACGGTTCACTCGAAGACTCGTCCAGGCTCATCGTCCCGCTCGAACGCCTGCGGGCGCTCGCCGACGCCGAGCTGTCGGTGCCCGCGCGCTTGGCGCACGTCGCGCTGCTGCTCGTGTCTTCGGCGTTCACCGTCGCGCTCGGCTCGCTTTGGGCGACGGAGCCTTCGCTGCCGACGCGCACCCACGCCGCCTTCGGCGTGCTGCTCGTGATCGGCGTATCGTGGTCGATCTATGCGATCTGGGTCCTCACCCAGCGGCGTGTGCTCCTGGCGCGGCAGCGAGTCATCGCTGGTCGCATGGCGGTGACGTTCAGCGCGACTTTCACTCTTGGCGCGGCGCTCGTCGGGGTCAGCACGGGCCGCTCCGCGGGTTTCGCCGCGGCGGTCCTCGGGGTGGTGATGTTCATCGTCGTGTTCGCATTGCTCGCCCGCGCGCGCCGCCGCTTCGACGCGCTCGCTGCGCGTCGGGCCATGCTCGAGCGCGAGCTCGGCGCGCGCTCTTGACGCGTGGTGGCGTGACGTTGCAGCCGGCGGGGACGTCGAGGCGTTCCTCGCGCGGCACCCCGAGCTCGGCCCAGACGATGCCGCGCGGCTCGTGAAGCTCGCGCGTGTACGAATGGAATGCAGGGCGCTTGAAGATCCCGTAATGCCGTTCGCGAGACATTCGGTCGTGGCGCCGGTCTCGAGCTCGACGACCAGGGTAAGTGCCGAAACCGACGAATGAGACTCAGCCTTCATTCACCCGACCCTCAGCAACGGGTCATGCAACAAACCTATGAATCTCTCTCACGAACACCCCCGGAAGGTCCAATCTTGGGGCTCTCCGACTCAATCCCACCTAGCAAAACACGAGTTATGCGCACACATGATGTCTTCGGCCTCGGCTCGATGCCGAGGACCACCGCTCAAACCCCAGTTCCTTACCAGAGAATCGGATTCTCGTGGGCCGCCGTGGCGGCTGGTGTCGCACTGGCCATCGCACTGAGCATCTTCTTCTCACAGGTGGGACTCGCCCTCAACCTTGGACTGATCGACAGTGAGAGCAATGTCAAGACGATCGGATTGGTCAACGCCCTCGCGTGGGTCATCGGTGGGCTCGTGGCGGTCTTCGCGGGAGCGTGGGTTGCTGGTCGTATGTCGACGGCGCGCACGGCGGTTGGAGGTGGTGTGCACGGACTCGCCGTGTGGGCGACCGCGGCGATCGTCACCGTCCTCCTCGCCGTCAGCGCGGCCGGCATGATCGGTACCGGGATGGTCCAACTCGCGGGCAAGGGATTGGAGACCGTCGGCTCAGCGGCCTCCATCGTCGCGCCCAACTGGGACACGGTGAAAGAGGAATTAAAAGAAGCCAAGGTCGCTCTGACCGACAAGGACACTTCTGCGAATCCTGAGGGCGCGAACAAAGGCGACGAGAACCGCTTCGTCGAGAGTTCGCGCCTCATCGAGCTCGCTGGTCGCCATTTCGCGCTGGACGGCACCACACTGCCGGCAGGTGAGCGCGAGGAGCTCGTGAAACTGGTTGCGGCCCGCCTCGAGATCTCACCGGAAGCGGCCGAGCGAACGCTCGGACAGTGGACGAACGTCTGGGAAACCAACGTTCAGCGCTTCGAGACCGCGAAGGCCGAGGTAATCGAGATCGCAGATGAAGCTCGCGCATTCGCGAGTGCCGCTGCCGGCTGGGCCGCTCTCGCGATGTTGCTGGGAGCCGTCGCCGCGGCCATTGGCGGCGCGTACGGCACCGCGTGTGCCTTGCGTTGCTCGACTCTCCACTGGCACTCCGACGATACGCACGTCGCGACGGGCGCGCCGATGGTGCGCGAGGGCGTGGCTCCGCCCCCCTCGATCAACCCGTCGATGAACCCGTCGAGCAAGCCTGCTGGCAAGACGAGCACGCCGCTCCGGTGAGCGCCCCCCGCGAGCGGGGCGGTCATGGGCACCTGAACCGGGTGAGCCGGTTCGCCGACGAAGCCAGCCGGAGGCCATTTCTACCGCCTTCGTGGGTTGCGCTCGGTCCGTAGCCCTCGAGGCTTGGCTAACCGGCCGACGCGCGCGCGTCGGCCGGTTTGTTGCCGAGGGGAAGTGTACGGCGGTGCTCTACACCGCGCACACCACGAGCCGGGCCTCGCGTGGTCCGGCTGGAGCCTCTCCGTGGCGCGCATCGGATTGACCGACCGGGCTGGTACCGTGTCCGCCGGATCGACCGATGGGCAAGCTCTCGACCGACGACTCGACGCGCCTCACCGCGCTGCGCTTCCCGCTCATCGTCGCTGTGGTGTTCATCCACGCGAACAACGACCGGATCGGCGTGCCAGCGCCGCCCGAACCCCCGGAGCGCTTCGTCCACCTCGTGCGCATGACGTTGTCGGACGAGTTGGCGGCGGTCGCGGTGCCGCTCTTCTTCTTCGTGTCGGGGTTCTTGTTTTTCGTTGGCGCTCCGCTCGACCGCGCGCGCTTCGGGGAGAAGCTCGCGCGGCGGGTGCGCACGCTCCTCGTGCCCTACTTGCTCTGGAACATCGCGCTGGCGCTCGCACTCGCGCTCGCCCACACCATCCCGGCCGCGCGCGGACTCCTGTCGGGCGCTCAGGGTGGCTTCATCGGGGCGGGCCCGCTCGCCTGGGTCGACGCGAGCCTCGGAGTGACACGCGCGCCCGTCGCTTATCAGTTCTGGTTCATCCGCGACCTGATGCTGGTCGTGCTCCTCGCGCCGTTGCTCGACCTCGCGCTGCGGCGCGCACCGTGGTTCGGACTCGCCGCCTTCGGGCTGCCGTGGCTCACGCACACTTGGCCGATCGCGATCCCGGGCGCGGTCGGCATTCTGTTCTTCTACTTCGGCGGTTGGGTGGCGCACCGCGCGGGCTCGCCCTTCTTACTCGACCGCTGGACGGCGTGGCTCGGCGCGCTCTATCTCGCGCTCGTGGCGGCGCTCGTCCTCGGCCTGACCGGCGCGGCGTTCCCGTACGTCCATCAGGTTGGCATCGTGCTGGGTATGGCGGTCGCGCTCGGTTTGACACGCGCGACGCTCGCGCGACCGAGAGTCGACGCGCTCCTCGCGGCCCTCGCGGGAGCAGCGTTCTTCGTCTTTGCCGCGCACGAACCACTCCTGACGATCGTCCGGCGCGTCGCGGCGAAGGCCACGGGGCCCATCGGCCCCGCGCTCGACCTCGCGCTCTATTGCCTGTTTCCGACGCTCGTCATCGTTGGACTCGTCCTCGTGCATCGCGCGCTGCGGCGTGTGGCGCCGGGCTTCGTCGACACGATCACGGGCGGACGATGACGGCGGCGGCCGGTGCGAGTGGACGAATCCCGCTCATGAATCGAACTTCGAGGCTGCGTGGGCGCGGTGGGACGTCCGTTACCGAGCGGGCTTCTGGAATTGCGAGATGCAGTCCAATGACGGTTCGTCGGCCCAGTCGAGCAGATCCTGACGTGTCACGAGCAGCCCGTACTTGGCCGCTTGGCGCGCAAACTCGCCTTTCGACATGTTGCTCCGAAAGTGAGGGGCGCTGTCGATATCTTGAACGACGTCGCGCGCGCCGTAGTCCGTGTGATGGATGAAGCCCTTGGCGCCTGGTTTCATCACGCGCGCGAACTCCTCCATGTATTTCTCTATGACCGTCTTGTCGCAGTGCACCATCGAATCCCAGGAGTACACGAAAGTCACAGATGCGTCGGAAATTCCGGGTAGGCTGACACCATCCGTCTTGACATAACGAATGTCGCACCGACCCTTGAACGCCTTGAATCGCTCCCGACACGTCGCGAGCGCATAATCGTTCAGGTCGACGAGGAAGAGCAGGGAGGCGACTTCCTTGAGTCGCTCGGAGTTCCGACCGCCGCCCGGGCCGATCTCGACTGTTGTCGTGAAGTCGGCGCCGTGGATGATTGGCCAGATGATGTCGGCCCACTGCGCGTTGATCGCAGGCTCGGCCTTCACGAACCAATCCGCCCACAGGTTCTGCTGGGAGCAAACTTGGATGTTGCGGTCGAGGTCGGAGACAGCATGCAGAATGGACATGGTCGGTACAGCCTGTCGTGATGGTCGTGTGGTCGCGGCACACTGCTGGGGCGCGCGCGTTCCAGTCTCCGAGGCCGCTCGTGAGGAGCGGCGCGACCAATCGAGCCGGGGGCCACTGGCTGTGCGGTCGCCGGCGATCTTCGTGCGCCTCGATGAGCCGTGCCCGTTGCCACGATGAAATGGCGTTCAGTATCGGGGTCGCGCGCACGATCGGCGGGCCGTGAACAGTGGTCGGGAAGCCGAGGAGCGACTTTGTCGTGCCGGACCCCGTCTGCCCTTGGGGTCGGCGCCTGGACTGGCCCTACGCCCGTGTTCCTACCGATCCACCCGGGCGCCAGGGGTCCTCGGAGCCCCTAGGGGTGGCGGCGCGAGCGTCCCGGGCGGGCGGCCCCTGGGCTCGGCCTCAGAGACGAGCCGGTGGAGCGCGGTGCCTCCTTCGCATTGACGAGTTGGAGGTGAGAGCCATACGGTGCACAGGCGAAGGCTCCGCGCGGGACGCCCGCGCTTCCCACTCACTACCCAGGATTGACCATGCTGCGCTCGATCGAGTCCAAGGACCACATGACGAAGTCGCCTGTGACGCTGCGGCCGGACACCGGCATCTTCGAGGCGATCGACGCGCTGCTCGCGCGTCACATCTCGGGCGCGACGGTCCTCGATGCCGAAGGGCGAGTGGTTGGCGTCATCTCCGAGTTGGACTGTCTGAGGGCGATCCTCAGCGGCACGTACCATGGTGAGGTTGGCGGCACCGTGGCTGACGTGATGACGACCAAGGTGGAGACCGTCGAGCTCGGCGCGAGCGTCGTCGACGTAGCGCAGAAGATCATCAATGGTCACCGACGCCGCTTCCCTGTGGTCAAGGACGGCAAGTTCGTCGGACAGGTGAGCTGCCGCAGCATTCTGCGCGCCGTCATCGAATACGCGCGCGCCCCGAAACCACACGAGCACTGACCCAACGACCGCCAGTCGAGCAATGTGGCGCCGTCAATCGGGGGTGCGAGGGGCTACCTCGGCGCGAACCCTGACCGTCGACGCAGCCTCCCGCACGGCCGTACTGCTGTCGCTCGCGGCGAGCACCAACACCTTTGCGGGCACTTGATCCCCTGGCCGAGTGATCCGGGCAAGAGCCACGAGCCCCGCGATCCGCATCGGCACCTCGTCGGCCTCCAGCGCTGCGAGCGCGCGGGCCTGGAGCTCGTCGCCCGCGGCGCCTGAGCGCGCGAAAGCCAGCAGCGCGAGCGCGCCCTCCTCGGCTCGGGCGGAGTCGCGTGCGTTCAGGAAGGAGTCGATTCCAACGGAACCATCGAGCGCCTTTGCCGCCGGAGCGAGAGAAATGTACTGAACGACGTAGAGCGCGAGATGGGCAAGTCGTCCGACCTTCTCGCTGCAGAGTTGCATGAGGCAGACCAGCTCATCCGACGTGAACTCGGTGGCACTGCGGATCGGCAGCACGCCCGTTGCGATCAATTCGAGGGTCGCCCGTGTCCGAATCTCACAGTGCATCACTTCGCCGACCACGGCGCTCTTGCGCGCGTCATCGACGACGCGCTGAAGTGCGACCGTCACTTTTTGCACGGCCGTCTCCGACAGATCTCCACGCCTTTGGCTCTCCAGGAGCGACGTATGCGCGAGGATCTCGAGCGCCCGCAACCGTTCGATCGGCGAGCCCTCGATGAACAGCTCGGTCAACGTCTGGGCCTCCGGTTCCCTGATGTCGGGAAGGTAAGCACCGATGACATCCAGGTCCGTGGCGTCACCCGTGACGAGGGACCTGATGAGCGGGGCGCTGGCGACCGAGGTGGACTTGACGGCACCTATGACGAGCCCCGACATCTCGATGTTCAGTTGCGTGTCGGCACACACCCGTATCACGGCGGCGAAGTCCGCCCGGCACAGGCGCTCCAGGGAATCGACGAATCGCGCTTGGGCTGTGCCGTCCCTGAGTGACGTCAAGCGGAGCAACGCTCGGGCGGCGAGCTGCACGTCGCTGCGCGGCGCACGACCGAGCGCGGCGAGCGCCACGTCACGCCGGAATGGGTCCCACGTCACGACATCGGCGGCCCACTCCTCCGTCGTCCGCGCGCATCCCGCCGCGAGGAGTGCGAACAGTGCGAATGCCCGGCGTGAAGTCCATGCCATGGTGAAGGCTGCCGCGATGAATGACCGAGTCACTTCTGTTCCTCGGCTCGACCGGTCGTCGGATCCGCGCTCACGGGCACTCCAAGTACGCGCGACACGAGCGCCGCGAGCCCTTCGCCTGCTGCTCGATTGCCCACGGCATTGAAGTGTGTGTCCCGCTTGCGATAGGCGTGGCGTAAGCCGTCGTCGTGCAAGGGCAGCGCTCGAAGTCGCGGTAGGACATCCTCGTAGGGGACCCCCTTCTCCTCGAGCCATGCAGTGACTCGGCGCTGTGGCCGGAAACGATCGAGGTCCAGGTGACTCAGAGCTCGTTCGACTTCGTCCCAGAGCGGGTCCTCCACTTGGAACTCGTCCGGGAGGAGCAGCACGGCGACGGGGGTGTCACCTGCGGCGACCAGAATGCGCTCAAAAGTCGAATAGAAGGTCTCGAACGACGTACCGGTCTCGCTGCACGTGTTGACGGCACGCGATTTCTCCATGGCGAGAAAAGCCGCTTCGGAGAACGATGCGCGCTCGAGTGTATGGTCCTCGAGCCACGGATTCTGCTGCAGGATGACATCGAGAGGTACCCGCTGCGAGCGCGCCGTTTCGGGTGTCGCGACTTGGCCCAACTGTCCTCGCATCCCACGTTCCTGTCGCGCCAATGCGATGAGTCGCGGCACGACAACAGGAATATAGAGCAGCTCTCCGTCGAGGACGCGACGCCAGGGTGGGACATCCCTGGCGTGCTCCGGTCCACGCTCGAAGTCGTTGCCTACGAAGACGTTGATGACGACCAGGTCGGGACGCAAGGGCAAGGCCTCCTCGACGAGCAGCTCCAGATACTCGGGAGGCCCGATGGCGGGCAGGCCCAAGTTGGCGACCTGGACTGGCGGAACGAGTTGTTCGCACACCGTCGTGAAGTGCAGCGCGTGTGGGATGAGGCCGTAGCTGAACGAATCTCCGATCGCGGCGACGAGCGGGCTCTCACCACGTACCGTGAACTCGTCGTCGAAATGGCCGAGCGAGTTCGTCGACATGCCCCAGACCACCGTTCCAGGTGCACTACGGTTCATGCGCAGAAAGTCTTTTGCACCGGATTGCGGCATGGCGAATACCTGCGAGGGCCGGACCTTCGCGACTACTCGGAGCGCTCCTTCGAGTAGCACGGTGACGGCGCACAACTGAACCAACACCAGGCCGATGAGGCGGCTTCTGCCTTCACCGATGGCACGCACGAGATCCGGATGTGCGTAGAGCCACAGAGCGAATGCGCCACCCCAGAGCGCAACGTACATGTGCACGACGAGCTCTCGATATGGCTTCAACGCAACGACGTGCGCTGTGGCGCCCAACACGAAGCAGACGAATGTGCCCGCCAAGATCGCGGCGAACCCCGGCGCAACGACGCGCGTCGACCACGTCCGAACGAGAAAAGCGAGCGCTGCGGCCGCGCCGAGGATTCCAGTCGTCACGCACAGGAAGAAGAACCACCCGGTGACAGGAATCAGACCGGCGCGGAACTGCAGCATGCGCATCAAGCCGCCGCAGATCGGGACGAGGAGCGCTACGACACCCAACGACACGATGAGCGGGCCGACGAACGATCGCCGCCGATCAGCGGCGGGCGCGGAGGAGGAGCCGAGCCGCACCAGCCCGCGCGCTCCTCGGCCCGGCAGTGTGACGAGCCAACGCGTCGGAGGCCCAAGAGCCGCGAGCGACGTGGCGACCGCGACGAGCACCAGCACGACGTGGACCCCGACGACGAGACGACGCTCGTGCGCCCAGGACACTTGGAAGTCTGCGCCGCCTTTGCGCTCGAACGCGAGGTCGAGCTCGATCTGCACCGGCAGTCGCTGCAACGATATATGGAGCAACCATGCCAGTGGCAAGGCTATGAGCAGGAGACCGAGGAGACGCGAGAGGACGTTCACGTGGAGGTGGGCCAAGAACGACGCGCCGATGGCTGCCCTTGCGCGGACGCGACTACCCACCTACCCTGAAGGATAGCGCGGCCACGGTTTCCTCTGTCACGATAGACTCAGGTTGACCGCACGCACCGATTCACGGATCGCCTGCCGCTCTTCCCCCTCGGATCGATGACCCAATGACCTCGTCGCGCCAGCGGTTGCTGCTCATCGCGCTCCCGCTCATCATCGTGTTCGTGCTCGTGGTGGCCGTGTTATTGATCAGCAAGGGCTCGGGCGAGAACTCGTACAACCTGTTCTGATCCAACGCGTCATTTGTTTGCGCCCGGCGCCGCGGGCCTCACATCGGCACATCGCCGACCTGGTGCCGTGGCGAACATCGCGGGCGCAGGCGAATTCGGAGGATAGTTCAGCACGGCCGCTGTGCCGCGAGCCACGGCACCGCGTACCACAAGGTGGCGTCGCGCCGTGTGCTCCATGCGCGCAGCTCGTCGAGTCCCTGCGTCAACTCGAGCTCTGTCGTGGCATTCGACGCGACGAGATCGAGCCCCGCGCTGGCCACGACACCGATGAGATTGCGAACCACCGTCGGGAAGCGCTGCATGCCTCTGCACGCGCCGAAGTCGAGGAGACGCGCTTCGATCGGCTCGAGGCCCGCGGCGTGGGCGAGCCCAGGCAAGCGCCGCCCGATCCATGGGTCCATGCCGCGGCGCTCGTACTCGCCGCAGTAGGCGCGCCACAGGCGCTCGAAGGCCGGCGCCGCCGGCCACAGGCGCAGAGTATCGTGATCGTCGTCGACGAGGACGACCCGTTCACCGGGGCGCACGGCGCGCGCCATGACGGACAGGGCGCGCTCTGGTTCGGTCAGGTGTTCGAGCAGGAAGCGCGCATGGACGAAGTCGAACGAGCCCCACGCCTCGGGACGAAGCGGCGGAGCGTAGACGTCGCCCTGGCGCAACTCGAGGTTTGCGACGTCGTTGCTCTCGACGCGCGCACAGGCGAGCTGGCGCTCGTCCAGCTCGAGCGCGAGCACGGAGCCTAGCAAGAGACGCCTCGCCAACGCGCACGCGAAGATCCCCGTCCCGGCCCCGAGCTCGAGCGCGCGCTCGTCGCCACGCAGTGCGATGGCGCCGAACTCCTGAGCGTTCAGGAGCTCGTTCATCCAGGTCAGCCGTTCCTGCTCTTCCGGCGCAGTGCCGTGGATGTAACGCCCTGCGATCGAGATGACTTCTTGTTCGCGGGGCACGTGTACAGAGTTCCGCCACTCGCAACTTGCAAGGGGGCCGGGACTCGCGTCACCTCTCCCACACGCCCACCCCGACGCAACCAGGGGCGTCGAGGGGACGTGGGTGCAGCAGTAGTCTTCGTGTGTGGCTCTAAGTGGCTCCACTGAGGCGCGTCGCGGCCAGCGCTTCGACGAGCTCGCGAGTCGCCGCGGCGAGCGATGCATAGAAGCCATCACCCGCCGCGATGCGCGCCAGCGGGCGTCCGGCCCACGCGAGGTGGTCGGACGCCAGCACGTCCGCGACCTCCGGCGCGCGGCCCGCGGCCTCGGCCCACAGGATGAGTATCGAGCCCAGGTGATCGATGGGGGCCGAGCGCGCGGCCACGCCGTCGAAGTCGATGCCCGCGAGCGCGGCGAGGTCGGCGACACGCGCCGCTGCCTCGCCTTCGTAGCGGCCCTCGAGCCACAGCGACGCGATCGGCGGCGCGCCGCCGGTGGGGGAGAGCAGCGCAGCGTAGAACGCCGCCGCGAGCTCCTCGAGCGACCGCGCACCCTCCGGCGTCGTCGCATCGAACCCAGGCACTTCGACGCCGAGCCCCTCGAGCGCTGCGCGCAGCTCGGGCGCCTGCAGCCTCGCGAGCCCGTCCGCATCCAGCTCGAACAGGAGGAGGTCGCCGAACAGCCGCGCCGCGTGCGCGAGCGCGGCGACCTCCTCCTCACCGATCGATTCGCTCAAGTGACCTTCCTCACCGTGACCACCGTGTCGTTGAAGGCCTGCTGGCCCGAGATATTGTCCGCCATGATCGGCAACACGTGGTTCTGTGCCCAGCCGTTCCCGCGGTTCTTGACCCAGCGCTTCGGGTCGCCACCGGACTTGTCCTCCCACCACATGTTGCGCTCCCAGTCCGGGTCGCGGTGGCCGGCCATGTCCATGCCCGCGGCGCGCTCGCCGACGCCGGCGGTGCCCTTCACGCCGCGCGCCACGTTCGTGTACTCCCAGTGGCCGAGGGAGTTCGAGATCGCTATCGCCCGCGGGTGCACACCCGGCGTGATCCAGACCGGCAAGCGCAGCTTGCGCTGGAGCTCGCCGCTACCGAGGCCGATGCCGGGCGTCGCCTTTGCTAGCGTCAACGAGCGATGACCCGTCAGCTCGACGAAGTCCCCGTCCGAGAGCCCGAAGCGCTTCGCAGTCTCGGGATGGATCCACGCCGGATTCGTGTGAACGATCTCGGAGAGCCATTTCAAGTTCGCTGTGCGACCGTGGTTGTGCACGCACCACTTGAACGAGGTCATCACGAGCTGGTTCTCGGCGAGGTGCGCGTGCTCCTCGATCGGCATGTACTTGGGCCAGGGTGAGAGTTCGTACTCGTGGCCCTTGTGGTGCGCCGAACGGTTCTTGGCTTTCGAATTCGCGAGCGCAGTCAGCGCGCTGGTGTCCTCGTTGCGGCCCGTGCGCTGCACGAACTCCGACCGCACTTCGAGTTTGCGGCTGGGCGTCTTGAAGCCGATCACCGCGCGACCGTGGTGCATGATGCCGAGGCCCTTGCCGTCCTTCGTGATGATGCCCGTGGCCTCGTCGACGACCGAGCCCTCGAGCTCCGTCTCGCCCAGCGGCTTCAAGAACGGCGTGTAATACGCCTGCTCAGCAGGGTCCTCCCAAGCGCCCTCGCGCACCAACCGCGCGAGCGGTGTCTTGTCCTGCTCGGGGTCGAAGGGGAGCGCCTTGACCCATTCGGCCATGTAGTCCTCGATGGGCATCGGAGGGTACTGCTTCGCCATCTCGCCGCCGACCCGCGCCGCGAGCGCAGGGAAGATCTCGCGCACGTCCTTGGCCTCGCCCAGAGGCGGCACGATCGGCTTGCGGAGCGAGACGTACGCTTTCAGGTTGTACGCGCCACGGGCGTCGACGTCCCAGCGCTCGAGAAAGGTCGTCCAGGGCAGGACCATGTCCGCGAGCGCGCCCGTCTCGTTGAGGAACGGGTTGATGCAGACGTGGAACTCGATCGCCTCCTCGTCGAGCATCACGCTCTCGGTCACATCCATCTCGGGCCAGGTCAGCGGCGAGTCGAGGTTGTAGGTCATGTAGACCTGCATGTGCGCGCGTTTCGTCTTCAGGTACCAATAGACGATCTCGCCGACCTTCATGGCGTTCCACACGTTCGCCAGCGCGAACTCGGGCGGGTCGGCCAGCAACGATGCCGTCTTCGGCTTCGGCACCGTGAACGGCACTTTGAACCGTTTGCTGTCCTGCGCACCGGTGTACATCCAGCACCAACCGCCTGGCTGCCCGACGCTGCCGACGAGCACGTTCAAGAGGATGATCGCGCGGTCGTTGTAATACCCATTGATGTGGGCCGACGAGCCGCGGTTGCAGAGCGTCGTCGCGCGCGGTGCCGCAGCCGCGAACTCACGCGCGATCCGGCGGATATCCGCCGCGGGGACCGTCGAGATCGACTCCGCCCATTCGGGTGTGTACTCGGCGAGCTCGGCCACGAGCTCATCGACCGTGCAGTTCATCCAATCGCGCAGGAACGCCGCGTCGTGCAGGTCCTCCGTCAGGATGGTGTGGCACATCGCGAGCGCTACGGCGCCGTCCGTGCCTGGCGACGGCATGAAGAACTCGTCCGAGTTCCCCGCGGTGTTCGACAGCCGCACGTCGAATGTCACCAGCTTCGCGCCGTTGTCGAAGCGCCCGCGCTGAATGCGCTGCGCCCCGGCGACGTGACCCTGGTGCGCCTCGAACATGTTCGAGCCGAAGTTCAGGATGTACTTCGTGTGCTCGAAGTCCCCGAGGTCCCAGTCGGCCTCGAACAGGTACGTGAGGTTCGCCGCTCGGCGCGCCGCCGAGCACAGCCCGCGGTGGTTGAGGTGCGTGTTCGTGCCGAACGCGGCGAGAAAGTTGTTCACTGCATCAGGCGAGCGGTTACGCCCCTGGTGGAAGGCAAACTCCTCGAGCTTGCCCGACTCCTGGACCTTTTGCAGACGCTGAGCGATCTCCTCGTACGCCTCGTCCCACGTGATCCTGCGCCACTTGCCCTCGCCGCGCTTGCCGACGCGCTTGATCGGGTAGAGCAGGCGTTCGGGGTGGTACTGATGATTCAGCGCGGCTTGACCGCGCCCGCAGAGCTTGCCGCGCGAGTTCGGATCGTTCGGGTTGCCCTCGACCTTCAGGATACGGCCATCCTTGACGAGGCCCGTGATGCCGCACACCGTCGAGCACAGCTGACACATGCCGTGCACACGCAGCACGTCCTTGTACTTGTCCGGGTCGGGGAAACGGACTTTCTTGTTCGGGCCAGGGAGCGTGCAGACCCCCGGCGCCTTGGCCTCGTAGGGCTTGCCGGCGCGCGCCTGCCAGACCGCGCGGTTCTCGGCGTCCGTCGGGAGGCGGTCGCGCGGGACGGGCGGAATGGAGGGGTCCTGACGCGCCGCCAGCGGCCCCTGCACGGAATCACGCGGTGCGCTCGCGCACGCGGGCGCCGCCGCGAGCAGCGCGCCGAGGCGCAGGAACGAGCGTCGATCGTGTCGCGGTTGCATGTCAGCGCCCCTCCCCGCTCTGCGGCGTCTGCGTCGTGGGCTGCGCGGCGAGGTCCGCCGCGCGCTGCACTTCGGCGGGGTGGGGGACCCGTGTGTGCGGCGGTGTCTCCTCGCGCCACTCGTAGACGGAGTACGCGTCGGGGTGATAACTCTCGCCCTCGCGTGGCACCTTGTCCGCCCACGTCTCGACGCGGTGCGTCTCGTCGACCGCGAACCACATGCGGGGCTCGGTGCCCTTCTCTGCGCGCAGCCGCTCGAGCTTGCCCTCGGCCTCCAGCTCCGCCTTCAGGCGCGACACGCGCGACGTCTCGTCAGCGAGATCGCCGAACGCCAGCGCTTCGCTCGGGCACGTCGCGACACACGCGGGCTCCATCCCGACGTCGACGCGGTGTGTGCAGTTGTGGCACTTGACCGCCTGGTTCGCGACCGGATCGATGTAGATCGCACCGTAGGGGCACGCTTCCTTGCAGCTGGCGTGGCCCGAGCACTTGTCATAGTTGACCTGCACCGTGCCGCCCGCGCCCTTGTGCAACGCGCCGCACGGGCACGCCTTGATGCACGGCGCGTCCTCGCAGTGTTGGCACGCCATCGGGACCATGATGCGCGCGTACTGGCCCGCGCCGACTGCGATGCCGGCGGGGCGCGGCGCCTCGTGATAGATCGTCTGGCGGATGTAGCTGCCGAGGGGGACGTCGTTCTCCGCCTTGCACGCGACCTCGCACGCGTGGCAGCCGAAACAGCGGCGGGTGTCGACGACCCAGCCATAACGTTTGCCGTCGTCGGGCGCCTGCATGCGCTCGCGCCAGTGCTCCTTCGGCATGAAGAGGTCCGTTCGTAGGCGCCCCGCGTCGTCCTGCGCGAGCGCCTCCGCGCTGAAACCGCCCGCCGCGGCGAGCGCCGCGCCGCCCTTCAGGAGGGTGCGCCGGTCCGTGCTCCGAGCTGCTGCCCTGTGCTCGCCCGAGGGGGCGCCGTCCTGCTCCACTGCGTCTCGTTCCATGGGTCGCTCCGGTGACGCGCCCTCCGAGGCGAGTGAAGAAGTCGAACGCTACGAGTGGACGACTGGGCGTCGCTGGTCGAGGTGGAGGGCGCGCCTGGAGGGAGACCTCAGGACGCGCGAGCCGGACACGCCGCCACTCGGGGCGGGCGTCATGTGAAGCCGGCGCCGACACGGTGCGCGCGCACCTGGGCGGCAACTCCGTGCGAGGGCGTGGACGACATGCCCAGAGGCTCGCGTCCGCGGGGCTGTGCGTCAACGCGGAGGCCGTCGATTCGACGCAGGCTGCCCAGGGAGGTCGTCGCGCGCTCCCGGAAGGGCGTCGACTGGCTCGAGACGAGCCGGCGCCGCTGACCCGAAACGGGACGACGGCTTCACTCTCGCCTCCCGAAGTCGCGCACCTCGAGCTCCGTTACCTAGATCTGCCCAGGCCTATTTTATTCAGTTGGCCGTTTACACGGAATCCCGAGCACGCTCGTTCGCCTGTGTTGCAATGGAGCCGCGATGGACCAAGGCCCACCACGCGACGGAGTCGGCCCCGTGCGTCCCGAGGCGTTCGGCGATCCTCGGTCTCCGGCCACCGAGCACCCGCTCCGGCGGCGCACCAACAGCGCGCCCCCGTTTGTGCACGGCTTCGTCTGGTTCCTCGCGCTCGGGCTGACGATCGGCGCGTTGATCGGACCGGACGAGCTCGGCTGGAACGCTGCGCGCGACCGATCGCTCGAGCTGGCGGAGGCCGCGCTCGCGCGCGCATCGGACGGGTTGTCACTCGAGCAGGCAACGCTTGCGGCGGTCGACCTCCCGAATGCAGCGCGCGTGGCGTCCGAGGCCGCTGACGCGCTGCTCCCGCGCGCCGTCGACGCGGTCACTTACGCGGCGCCCGACGCGAGTGAGTCGCTCGCCGCCGAGCTCGACGCCGACTACGAACTCGTTCTCGACGTGACGCGCCAGGACCGACTGCCTGCGGCAGACCTCGAGGTCACGCTCCATGTGCCTGGCGGTCCCACCTGGATCGTGCACGCTGACAAGAGCCCGGTCGTCGTCCGACTCGCGGCAGAGCTCGCGGTGTTGGGCGCACTGCCTGAGTGCGGCGGCGCGCCCGAGGTGGCGGTCGACGTCACCGTCGAGGCGCGCGGCGAGGCGCGCTCGAAACTCGTGTCGACGCGCGTCCCGCCTGCGGGGCGACGGATCCAGGTCCCGACCCGTGGCCCTGCGCGCGCCGTCGTGGTGCGCGTGTTGGACGAGGACTCCATTCCGGTCGCCGACGCGCGGGTCGTGTTGGAGGCCAGCGGCGGCGCGGCGCGTACGCGCCAGGAGCCCGGGGTGATGCTCGTCGATGCCGCGGACGACACGTTCACCGACGCGGACGGTTGTGCCACATTCGCGAGCGTCTCCGCGCACATCCACCGATTGGTCGTCTCAGCTCCGGGCTTTGCCCCTGGCGAGCGGCTCGTCGATGTCGCGCTGGCCGACACGGGCCTCGATGTCGTCCTCTCGCGTGGTTGGACGCTGACTGGTGTGATCACGCTCCCGGACGGCGAGCCCGCTGCCGGCGCGGTCGTGCAGCTCTGCACCGGCCGTGAGTTTGCACGCGGGGACGCCCCGCGCGCGACGACCACCTCGCACGACGGCTCGTATGAGCTCACAGGGGTCACGGTGCACCCGGCTGCGGGCGCTGCCCACGTGTTCGCCCGGCACGCAGGTTCCGATGGCTGCGAGCGCGCTGCGGTTGGGCTGCCCGAGACCGACCCAAGGGGCGCGCTGCGCTGGGACGCGACGGTCGAGGCCGACCAAGCGGTGGAGTTCCTCGTGCAGGACGGGGCTGGCCAACCGCTCCCGGGCTGCCCAGTGCTCGTCGTCGTCGACACGCGGGACGCCGTGACCCCATATTTCCAGAGCGCGGCGCAGACCGACTTGGCTGGCCGCGCGCGCTTCGACGTGCTGCCACGGACGGACCTCGATGTATTCGTCGAGCTCGGGCCGAGCAACCGCACGCGTGTGGCCCGCATCACGGCGCGCGAGCGCGCGGGGCTGCGGGCCGGCCCGCGTGCGCTCGACGTCGATGCTGCGCGCGAGTCAGAGGAGCGCGCGGCGACCGGGCGCCTGGTAGGGACGTTCCTCGACACGCGCGGCCGGCCGCACGCCTCCGCGCAGCTCGTCGCGGCGCGCGATGGAACCTCCTTCTCGGCCGATGTCGACTCCTTTTCCGGCGCGGCGGTGCTCGACGGCCTGAGCGCTGGTGACTACGAGCTGCACCTCGTCGTCGTGGGCGAGGGGGTCCTGCCGCTCGGAAGGTGCCGGGTCCAGCCGGACGAGACATACAACCTCGGCTCTCGGATCACTGCGCCGTCGTGCCCCGTCTTCGTCGCGTGGGCTGCGCAGCCGCCGACGCTGCAACGCCCATGGGTCGTTGACTTCGAGCCCTCTGTACCGACGACCCCGCGGATCCCAGTCGCCGTGATCGTGGAGCCCGAGCGCACGCTCGCGCTCCTCCCAGGGCGCTACTCGATCGTGGACGAACGCAGCGGCGCGCGCTCTGTGGTGTTCGACGTCGTGCCCGGGCGTATGCCGCCCGTCAACTTGCCTCGTCGGTGATCCGTGAGCGTTCGTCGACTCGCGCTCGTACACCCACGGCTTCGGCGTCGCCGAGCTCCAGGAGCGCCTCGTAGGCCGCCCAGCTCTCGGCCTCCTTCATCGTGCGACCCCAAGCCGGCGCGAACGCGCGGTTGCCGACGCGGGCGCGCACGAGGAACGCGCGCGAATGGTCGTCGCCGCGGCGCTCGACGACTTCGTAGGTCGGCGTCACGCCGAAGACCCGTTGGCAGTGCTCTTGCAGGCCCTGTTTCGGCACGGCCTCGTCCTTGTGCGCGCGGGCCTCTTCGAGCTCGACCTTCAGCGTGCGCAACGCGAACTCGCGCGCGGCCTCGAGGCCGCCGTCGAGGTAGATCGCGCCGATGATGGCCTCGAAGAGGTTGGCGAGGATCGCGCGCGACGGCTCGCGCTCCATGAGCCCACGCCCCATGCGCGCGGCGAGCGCGAGGTCGAGGCGCCGCGCCGCGTCGGCCAGCGCCTTGCGTGACACGACGGCCGACTTCATCTCGGTCAGCTTGCCCTCGGCGTGGCGGTCGTCGTCCTCGAACAGGTCCTCGGCGATGATCAGGTCCAGCACCGTGTCGCCGAGGAACTCGAGGCGCTCGTTGTCGCGGCGCCCCTTGTCCGTCGCGACCCCGGCCGAGGCGTGGGTGAGCGCGAGCTCCAGGAGCGTGCTGTCGCGGAACGTGTAGGCCAGGCGGGACTCGACGGGGTGCATGCGGGGCTGCCGCGACGCGGTTCGGGCCGCGCCGCGCCAATGAGCTTAGCGCTGAGCCGGGAGCATAGCGTGACCTGCCCCTGGGGTACCCTCAGCGCCCCATGGCCACCGTCCCCGATACCGTCCGCCTCGCCCCCGACGACAACGTCGTCGTCGCCCGCCTCGATCTCGCGCCGGGACGGCGCCTCAGCGTCGAGGCCGTCACTGTTACCGGGCGCGTGCCCGTGGGCCACAAGGTCGCGACTCGCGCGATCGCGGAAGGCGCGCCGGTCGTCAAGTACGGCCAGATCATCGGCTTTGCGGCGCTGCCCATCGCGCCGGGCGACCACGTCCACGTCCACAATTGCCGCGTCGGAGATTTCGCTCGGGACTACTGCTTCGCCGAGGCGGTGCCGGTGACACGTTACGTGTCCGAGGGCCGGCGCCGGACCTTCGAGGGCTTTCGCCGCGCCAACGGCAAGGTGGGCACGCGGAACTTCCTCGGGGTCGTGTCGTCGGTGAACTGCTCGACCTCCGTCGTACGTTCCATCGCCGACGCGGTGTCGAAGATCGACCTCGCCGCGGGTTACGAGCACATCGACGGCGTCGTGTCGTTTGTGCACGGCACGGGCTGCGGCATGGACGACAAGGGCGACGCGTGGGAAGTCATGCGCCGCACCCTGTGGGGCTACGCGTGCCACCCGAACCTCGCGGGCGTCGTGTTCGTCGGTCTCGGTTGCGAGGTCTTCCAGCTCGCGCGGATGAAGAAAGAGTACGGCGTGCGCGAGCACGAGCTCTTCCGCACTCTGACCATCCAGGAGTCCGGTGGGACACGCCGCGCGGTCGAGGCCGGCATCGCCGCGATCCGCGAGATGCTGCCCAGCGCGAACACGGCGCGACGTACGACGATCCCCGCATCGGAGCTGACCTTGGCGTTGCAGTGTGGTGGGTCGGACGGATACTCGGGGATCACGGCGAATCCGGCGCTCGGCGCGGCGGCGGACCTGCTCGTCGCGAACGGTGGCACGGCGGTGCTGTCCGAGACGCCGGAGATCTACGGCGCCGAGCACCTCTTGACACGGCGCGCGGTGAGCCGCGAGGTCGGCGAGAAGCTGATCGCGCGCATTCGGTGGTGGGAGGACTACACGGCGCGCAACAAGATGGAGATGAACAACAACCCTTCGCCGGGCAACAAGGAGGGCGGGTTGACGACGATCCTCGAGAAGTCGCTCGGCGCGGCCGCGAAGGGCGGGACGACGGCGCTCACCGGTGTGTTCGAGTATGCCGAGCCGATCACCACGAAGGGCTTCGTGTTCATGGACAGCCCGGGTTACGACCCGTGCTCGGTGACCGGCCAGGTGGCCTCGGGCGCGAACGTCGTGTGCTTCACGACGGGCCGCGGCTCCGCGTTCGGTCACAAACCGGCGCCATCGATCAAATTGACGACGAACTCGGCGCTCTTCCGGAACATGGAGGAGGACATGGACCTCGACTGCGGCGACGTGCTCGACGGAGTGTCGATCGCTGACAAGGGCGCGCAAATCTTCGAGGAGGTCCTGGCCGTGGCTTCGGGCAAACGCACGAAGTCCGAGCTCCTGGGCTACGGGGACAACGAATTCGTGCCGTGGCAGATTGGGGCGACGATGTGACGGGTGAGCGCGGTGGCCAGCAGCGCGACCGAACGTCTGGCGGTGCGCGCGCCCAGCCGCCAGAATCGGTGCCAGAATCGGAGGCAGAATCGGCAGAAGTCTGCTCGGGGTGCTCCGCTCCACCCCAAGATGCACGCCATGTCGCCCTCCGCCCTCGCCGTATGCGCCGCGCTGCTCCTCGCGTCCCTCGCTTGCTCCAAGGTCGGCGCTGGGAGGCGCCCCGACGCGGCGCAGCGCGCGACGCAGTTGTTCGTCTCGACGCACGACGGGCGGGTGCGCGCGCTGATCCTCATTGAGGGACAGATCGGGGCCACGGTGGCGGAGGTCGACCTCGGCGAGGCGGCGCGCTTCCTCGCGTTCCACCCGACGCTCCCGGTCCTGTACGCGCTGGGCGACAGCCAGCTCTTCGCCTTCACGTGGGACGGGGCGTCAGCGACGCTGACCCCTCTCGGCAAGGGCGCGGTCGGCGGGCGCGGGACCCACGTCGCGGTCCATCCGACAGGCAAGTGCGCCATCGTGGCGAGCTACGGCGAGAACTCGGTCAGCCTCCTGCCGCTCGCCATGGACGGTAAGCCCGCAGACGTTGCACAGACGCTCGGCAAGCGTGAGGAAGGCGGCCTCCGCCGCGCGCACCAAGTGCGTGTGCACGCACAGACCGGCACCGTACACGTGCCGTGCCTCGGCGAGGACCACGTCGCCGTCCTCTGCCTCGCGGAGGACGGGCGCTCCTTGAGCTTCATCGGGACGGCGCGTACCCCTGCGGGTGCAGGGCCGCGGCACATGGACTACGCGCCGGCTGCGCCGCACGCATACGCCCTGAACGAAGTCGCGAGCTCGATCACGCACTTCCGCGTCGATCCCGCGACGGGCGCCTTGGCGTCGGACGCGACCGTGACGACATTGCCCATCGGCTTCGCGGAGAAGACGAGCCGCAGCTCCGACATCCATGTCGCGCCCAGCGGCAAATTCCTCTACGCCGTCAACCGCGAGCCGCTCGATGACATCGTGTCGTTCGCGATCGCCGCGGACGGCCGCCTCCGAGAGGTCGCGCGCATCGCGACCGGCGGAGCGCACGCGCGGACGTTCGCGGTGGACCCGTCGGGCAGCCACGTCTGGGTCGCCAACACAAAATCGAAGGACGTCACGACGTTCGTGGCCCGGACCGACGGCTCGCTTGCGCGCCTCGGCGAGGTGTGGACGGCGGGCGCCGAGCCGTCGTGTGTGCTCGTGCGGTAGGACTGGATATCCTTCGGCCATGTGCGCGCGAGGCGCTGCGGGAGAGATCCGCAGGTTGTGTGACAGCGCACCCGTCTTCGGCCAGAATGAGCAAGCATGACAACGGCGCGCTGGACGAAGCTACGCGAGCTCTTCGAGTCGGCCCTCGAGCTGCCCGCGCCCGAACGAGGCGCATGGCTCGACGCGCGCACCGACGACGCGGCGCTGCGGTTGGAGGTGCTCGCGCTGCTCGCCGAGGAGGAGCGCTCGGGGGGAGTCCTCTCGCGCGGTGCCGCGCTCGCTCAGCCGGTTTGGAACGCCGATGACCTGGTTGGCCGCACGGTGGGCGGCTACTCGATCGTGCGTGTGCTGGCGCGCGGCGGAATGGGGGTGGTCTACGAGGCGCGCCAACACATCCCACGCCGTGACGTCGCGCTGAAGACGTTGCGCAGTCCCTACGTGGACCAGGAGGCGCAGCGCCGCTTCCGCCTCGAGGTCGAGGTGCTCGGTTTCCTGCAGCACCCCGGGATCGCGCAGATTTTCGACGGCGGCGTCCTCGACGTCGACGGCTGCCCCGTGCCGTACCTCGCGATGGAGCTCATCCCCGCGGCGCGCGACCTCGTGCGCTACGCGGACGATGCAGGCCTCGACCTCTGCGCGCGCACCGGCCTCTTGCGGACGGTGTGCGACGCGGTGCACGAAGGCCATCGGCGCGGCATCGTGCACCGCGATCTCAAGCCCGCCAATATCCTCGTCGACGGCGCGGGCCGGACGAAGGTCATCGACTTCGGGCTCGCGCGTGTCCTCGACTCGGGCGCGCTGGCGGTATCGACGGTCGAGACGATCGAGGGCCGCATCCTCGGCACGCTCGACTACATGAGCCCCGAGCACGTCAGCGGCCGCACGCAGGACATCGACGTGCGCAGCGACGTATACAGCCTCGGGTGTGTGCTGCACGAGCTATGCACGGGGCGGACGCCGCGTTCGATGTCGGGCGCCTCGCTCTCACGCGCCGTCTACGCGCTGGAGCACGAGGACATCCCCTCACCGCGCGGTCTCCCGCGCGCGCTGCGCGCGATCGTGATGACGGCGCTCGCGCGCGACCCGCAGCACCGTTACGGCTCGGCCATCGAGCTCGCGAGCGACCTCGCGCGCTTCGAGCGGGGCGAGACCGTGCTCGCGCAGCGCGCGCGGGTCATCCATGTCCTGTCCGCCTTCTCGCGACGCCACCGCGTGTTGCTCGGCGCGTCGTCGGCGGTGATTCTGGCGCTGGGCTTCGGGCTCTGGCGCTCGACGCGCGCCACGGCGCTCGCGACGAGCGAGGCGAGCACCGCGTTCGCGATCAGCGACTTCCTTTCGTCGATGATGCGCTCGATCGACGCGTATCATCGCGGCCCCGAGGCGCGCATCGTGGACATGCTGGAGTCGGGCATCGAGACGGTGGAGCGGGTCCCCGACGCACGAGCGCGCGCCGTGGCGCGCGCCGTGCTCGGCGAGGGGCTCATGCACCACGGCGAGCTGGCGCGGGCCGGTGAGCTCCTTGAGCGCGGTGCGCTGGACCTGCGCGAGCTCGCAACCGAGGACACCCCCGCGCGGATCCAGGCGGAGGCGGCCTACGCCGACTTCCTCGAGCAGGTGGGGCGGTACGACGAGTCGCTCGAGCTCTCGCGGCGCCTTCTGCCGATCGCCGACCGCCGGCTCGGTCGCACTGGCCGGGTGGCGACCTACCTGCGCTCGAACATCGGCGTGTGCCTTGCGCGCAAGGGCGCGTACCGCGAGGCGGAGGCCGCGCACCGCGAGGCGCTCGCCGCGCTCGAGGCGGCCGGCAACGTTGACGCGCGTTCCCTTGCGAGCGTACGCGAGCGCATCGGCTCTGCGCTGATTGCGCAGGAACGACTGCCCGAGGCCCGCCGCGAGCTCGAGGCCACCTGGGCGCTCTTGCAGGGTTCGGGGGACAGCGGCGCGCTGATGGCGGCGAGCGTGCGCAACTCGCTCGCACAGCTCGAGCTGCATGCAGGCGACCATACGCGCGCGCTCGAGGAGTTCCTCCAGGCGCGCGAGGAGTACCGCGGGCGCGGCGGGACGCCGGGCAACCTGCTCACGGTGACCACCAACATTGCGCAGGCCTATGCGAGCCTGAATCGCCCGAAGGATGCGCTGCGCGAGCTCGAAGTTGCGCGAGAGCTCTGCGCTTCCGTCGAGCCCACGCCGGGACGTCAGACACACAACGTGCTCTTGACGCTGGCGCGTACGCGGCTCGTCGCGGAGGACTTCGCTGAGGCGCGGACCCTGGCCGAAGAGGCGCTCGCGCTCGGCTCGCAGCTCGTCAGCACCGGGCACCCGAATGAGCCCATCAACCGCCTGATCCTCGCTCGCGCCGAGCACGGGCTCGGGCGCACCGACGTCGCGCTCGAGATCCTCGCGGAGGGCGAGGAAGCGGTGCGGCGCGCGCACGGGCCCCAGAGCCGCGAGCTCCTGCGCCTGCGGCGCAACCGCGTCGACACGCTCATCAAGGCGGGGCGCGCCGAGGAGGGCAACCGCCTCGCGCGGGAGGCGCTCGAGCAGCTCGGTCCGAACGCCTCCGCGGAAGAGCGCGCGCACTGGCGGGACGCGCTCGAGGAGGCGGGGGCGACGGGGCTCGGGCCGTGAGCCGCGCTCGGCTTTTGCGGGGTCGCTACACCGCGCCGAGGCGCAGCAACGCGGCCTGGCAGCGCACGAAGCCAGGGTCGTCGACTACTGCGCGGTGCACGAGCGCCGCGACGTAGGCCTCGCCCGGCGCTTCGAGGTCGAGGGCGACGTACAGCGGCGTATGCCCGATGCGGGCCCATTGCGAGCGGTGCGCGCCCTCCACCACGACGGTCAAGGTCCCACCCGCGAGGCGCCAGGCCACGGGTCGGTCGTGGGGCCACATCGCCTCCGCGAAGTCGGCCACCGGCGGGCCCCCTGGGCGGTCCAGCTCCTGGTCGGGGCAAGCGGCGCGCTGGTCCACGCCCAGCAGCGGCGCGCTCGCCGTCGCGCCCCGCAACACGAGCTGCGCGAATGCGTCGTCCTCGTCCACGCCGAGGTGCGCATCCGCGCCCAGCTCGACGCCGAATCCTTCCGCGCCCACGCCCACCGTCAGGAGTTGGACCTCACCGCTCTCGGGGTCGTGGAACGCGAGGAATTCGTGCTCGCCGTCGAAAACGATGTCCATTGCAGCAGTCGTCGATGGAGCGCGTCGGACCGTCCGGCGCCCGGCGTATGATGCCGCGATGTTCGGGACGGTGGTGACGCGATGGTGATCTTCCTGCGAGCCCTGTTCGTTGCCATCTTCGTCGCCATGCTCGCAGGCACGGTCCGCGCGAGCCTCGACCAGGCCCTCTTCGATGTCCCGCCCGAGGTCTACCTGAATCCCTGGTTCCAGGTGACACTCCTCGATGCCTACTGCGCGTTCCTGACGTTCTTCGTGTGGGTGGCGTGGAAGGAGGGCAGGCTCGCCGCGCGGGTCCTCTGGTTCATCGCAATCATGCTGTGGGGTAACTTCGCGCTCGCGACGTACATGCTGGTCGAGCTCTTCCGGATCCCGGCCGACGGCCCCCTGGCCGCTGTCTTCGTCACACGCCGCCCGGGTGCGCTCGGGCTGCCGCTCGGGCTCGCCGTCGTCGGGGTGCTCGTGTACCTCCTCGGCGCGCAGAACGTGCTGTTCCCATGAACGGCACCGCGCAGCAAGCGAGGACCAGCTCCACGTCCGATCTGCCCGCGAGCCTCGTGGAGGAGGTCGATCCGGCGCCCGCCGAGGCCGAGGAGACGACACAACCGCCGGTCGGGTGGCGCCGCCGGTTGCTGGCGCCGTTGACCGCGCAGCTGACCCAAGGGGTCTCGCCCGCGAAGCTGAGCGCCACGCTCGCCGTCGGCACGGGCTGCTCGATGTTCCCGTTCCTCGGCACCACGTCGTTGCTCAACCTCGGGGTGGGCATCGCGCTGCGGATGAACCAGCCCGTGATGCAGACGTGGAACCAGCTACTGGGCCCCGTGCACCTCGTGATGATCCTCGTCTACGTGCGGATCGGTGAATGGATCGTCGGCGCACAGGGGGAGGAGCGCTTCGCGGTGGGTGAGATGCTCCGCACTTTCCGCGACGTCCCGTTCGGGGAGTTCATCGAGCGCTTCGGCCGCGCAGGCTTGCACGCCTCGCTCGCCTGGGCGCTGACATTGCCCGTCCTCGTGGGGGGCGTCTACGTCGTCCTGCGGCCGGTCCTGGTGGGGTTCTCGACTCGCTTGCGCAAGGCGCGGGGCCGCGCGCGGAAAAACCGGGTTCCGTGAAGGGAATTGCGCAGCGGTTGCAAGAGTGAGCAAGCTCACTCGAGCGCCCCCACGCATGCCCGCC
>Ga0163154_10002879_pt1 | contig 24571 bp, 23 predicted proteins | sample OliLakLV19MP9P1_FD_148649 | JGI IMG/M metagenome (GOLD analysis project Ga0163154, IMG submission 148649) | Freshwater microbial mat bacterial communities from Lake Vanda, McMurdo Dry Valleys, Antarctica - Oligotrophic Lake LV.19.MP9.P1 | ecosystem: Environmental > Aquatic > Freshwater > Lake >... | reverse complement strand
ATAATAATGAATAGGCTGTTCTTCTACCATTTTTCTATGAGCCAGTATTTTTCGTACTAATGGTGGAATTTGCCTTCTTTTAGTAGATGTTTGTGCCTGTTGCTTAAGGTGTAAGTTCTGCCAAATTTTTTTACTAAAACCCATGAATAAGTCGTACATTCCTAGCGGGCCAAGTCGTCCAGCACCTAGTTTTTCTGCAATGCCAATTTTTTCTATTTCTGAATCTGCGTTTGAAATATCGATCTTCCCGAGAACATCACTTACTTTATCTAGTAAATTGACATTACTCTGAAAACCTAATTCTTGAAAAGCTAATTGTTGTGCATCTTGAATGACTGATTCAGTAAGTTGATCTACATTTAATTCAGATAAATCTACTAAAATATTACTTATTTTGCTATCTAGAATGAATGTTTTTTCATTTTTTTCAAAATGATATAATGTCATAGCTAAATTTCTAACATCGCTGGCTAATGCTTTTAATTCATTTACTTCTCCACAAAAAACTGGTGTAAATAATGTCCCGCCTGCTTTATCTCTTTCTTTTTTCATCACAACACTCGGGTATCTCTTGATTATTATTTTCAAGCTGTCACTTATATATTCTGAATAGGAGAAAATACTCTCATTTGCTTCAGTGTGACCAAGAGAATCATTTAATTCTTTCATGCCATTCATATCAAAAACAGTGACCATGACTCCAATGTTAGATTTTTTTTCCTGATCAGGTTTTTTTTCTTCAACCCTTTTGACCGCTTCTCTTCGACGATTAACAAACATAGTAAAAAGATTTTGTGATTGCTTTGTGGTTATTCTCCAGCCTGACACAGGATCAATATTTTCTGCTGTGATCAAGATATTTAATTCCGGACCATGGTGTGTTACTTCTACTTGACGACCAAATTCGTCAGTATATTTTTCCGAATTATCCGCGACTTCTGGTTCAACTTGAGATAAATCCGTATTAGATTGATCAGAAGTATCTACTTGTTGAGTTGGCTTTTCTGTGGGCATGGTAAGTTAATTAACGATAACACAAAAGCGCGCCCTATTGGAATAGGGCGCGCTTTAAAAAGTTCAATTTAGCGTAAGAGTTTTAAACTCCAACTTCGTAACGAATAAATCTGTTAACTACAAATTTTTCACCAATTTTTCCACTTAATTGTTTGATCATCTCGCCAATGGTAATAGTTGGATCTTTGATGAATTCTTGTTCTAATAATTCTTCAACGTTGTCAGGATTCATAGATACAATGTGCAGAGCTACATTGCGAGCCATAACTTGAAATTCTTCATTTCGAGCTACAAAGTCAGTCTCACATAAAATCTCAACCAAAGCTGCGACTTTATTAGTATTGTGGACGTAACTAGCTATGTAACCTTCTTTGGTTTCGCGGTCTTGTTTCTTTTCAGCTTTTGCTAAACCTTGGGCTTTAACAATTTCAATTGCTTTGTCAAAATCACCTTCAGCTTGATCAAGAGCCTTTTTACAATCCATCATGCCTGCACCTGTCAGGTCACGAAGTTTCTTGACGTCTTGTGCGGTATATGCTGCCATAATTTCTTTCTTTTAGGAGTAATTGCTAAGTTACTTTTTGCCTGCTTCTTTTCTACCTAAAGCATAAGCTTCAGCAACAGCTTGAACTATCAAACGAATACTCTTTTGAGCATCATCATTACCAGGGATCACAATTTGGATTGGATCTGGATCTGTGTTTGAGTCAGTCAAAGCAATAACAGGAATATTTAAAACATTAGCTTCTTTAATAGCAATGTGTTCTCTTTTAGGATCAACAATAAAGAAAGCATCTGGTTTTTGTTTCAAATCTTGGATACCAACAAAGAAACGTTGTAAACGAGCTAATTCTTTTTCGAGTTGAACTCTTTCGTATTTAGTATAACCTTTAAAAGCATCAGTTTTCAAACCTTGTTCAATTATGTTCATGCGAGCTAAAGACTTTTTAACTTGTGCCCAGTTAGTTAACATTCCACCCAACCAGCGAGAAGTAACACTCATGATTCCGTGCTCTTTGCATAATTCTTCAACAATTTCTCGAGCTTGCTTTTTAGTAGCAACAAAGACCATAGTTTTACCTTGTTTACCAATATGGTAAGCAGCGTTATATGCCAATCTTAATTGAGAAGCAACTTTTCCTAAGTCAAAAATGTGAACTCCACCTTTTTCCATGTAGATCCACTCTCTCATTTTTGGGGACCATTTAGCTTTTTGGTGACCAAAGTGAACACCTGCTTCAAGCATTTCTTCAAGATCAAATTCTGGAGAAACCTCTGGAATATTTTGTAATGTTGTAGGCTCAAAAAAGTCTACGATTTTTGTTACTGGTGCGACAGCAGCTGTTGGAGCTGGCATAATGTCCTTTTCTCCCTCGTCCGTCAGCTGACGGATCAAGGCTCTAGCTCAACTTAATAGTCAGGACTTATAAATAGTTGAGGCTAGGTATTCAATATTTATTACTTGAGGTCGAAGTATAACATGACATGGAAAGAAATACAACTTAATTAGTACTTATATGATGATTCAAATATAGTCAGACCATTTTCCAGCAAACTTATGACAGTAACTGGACCAACTCCCCCTGGGACGGGAGTGATGAATGTGGATTTTTCGACTGCAGTCGAAAAATCCACATCACCCCTTGGCTCACCAACATCAATTACAATTGAATGTTCGCTGATCATATTGCCTGTAATCAAGTTTGCTCGGCCAGTAGCAGAAATAATAATCCTCTTATCAAACAAATACTTCCCCTGCTCTACTTTTTGTTGCAATTCTTTACTGCCAATCATTTCAACACTACATCCTTTGTTTATCAATTCATCAGACAAAGGCATACCTAAAATATCAGATTTACCCAAAATCACTATTTCTTGATCAAAAATACTTTGTTTTTTTTCTACTTCCCCTACTCTGTTTGCTTCCTCGAGTATAGCCAAGACTGCACTAACTGTTGCCGGTAAGACTCTCCCCTTTTCTCTCCAAGTTCCGTCTTTAATTGCTTCCAAAGTACTTGGATGCAAACCATCAACATCTTTTTCAACTTTTATTTGTGTAACTAATGATTTCCACCACCATTGATATGGATCTTCTGCTCCAAGTAATCTCTCTACTGGAATTTCTTGCCAATCACTCCATTTTTTTCGAGTTGGTTTTTGAACAATAATTCCTGTAACTTCTTCATCTTGATTTAAAGTATGAACTTGCTCGATAACTTTTGAGATATCATCTTTAAATGAAAATTGGTACTGGCGGTATTCCATGCCAATTCTCTCAGCTACTTCTTTTTTCTTTTTGGTGTATAAAATACTACCTTCATCTTCAACAAAATACACTGCTGCAATTACTAGCTTTTGAGAAAGAGTCTTTTTGAGTTCTATTAATCTAGAGGTTAAGTCAATTTCTTTTTGTTTAGCAAAGCTAATTCCATCAAAAATAATCATGTGTCTATTGTAACTCAAGATGTAAGGTTGTGAGGATTGACTTTAGTTCTTGCAACGCTGGTCAAATTCATGTTACAAACAATAACACTTTTCTGTGGAAGTTGGTGAGATTCCAACACTGTGCCGCAACGGTAAGTTAATTAATGTTCAGTAATTAAGCAAGTCCGATCTTCAGAAAGTAATTCAGTTTCAAACTGAGTTATTCGACGAGCATCGGGTTTTTGCATCATATTCCCCTTGCTCCTCAGCAATGAGGAGTTTTTTTGTCCCCAAAACACAAGACAAAATCTCTTCACATTCTAGGATTACTATGTCTGTTATTACCGTCGAACAAAATGAACATTCCCCAGATAGTACTGCCAAGCTGCTTCCTTGGTTAGTTATCTGGTACTCGCTTCTTAATATGAATCTTGAGGGTTCGACTACTACTGAGGTAACAGAAACTCAAAAATTATTAGTGGATTCTTCACCCACTTTTGAAGAGACTGGTGATCATTTACCAATAATTGATCTCTATGCTTTTCAAGAACAATTAGTAATGAGTCACTATGAACCAACTCTTTCAGGAGCAATGATTGATCGATTACAAGATTTATTAAGTAAAGTTACTAATAAAATTAAAAATTCTACCCAGGTTACTACCATGTTTGATCAATGGAATAGTTTGGCGATGATCGATTTAGCTCGAATGGAAAAATATAGATCATATTCTGATTTGTATTCATTGCTTCAACAAAACTGGTTTACTTTTTCTAGAGAATTTGCTCTAGGAGAAATTGTAACGCCGATGGTTTATAAATTTGATTCAGAAGGCAGAATTAATGGTCTTACTAATTCATATAAAGATGACTTAGCTGAACGTGGTGAAAACTTTACTGAGTATTTAAGATCACAAGGAAAATCTGTTTCAAGATCAATGTTAGAGAGTAATCAAATGTTTAAGTTAAAACGGTGGATTGTTTCTTCTCCTCTTAATTCAATTGCTATTTGGTCTAGTCCTCCAGGTTCATTTCATGAAGGATATCCAAACCGTAATGGGTACTCATTTACTTTTATTTTTCGAAAAACTACTACATCTACAGAGGGGTTTGAAGCGCAGATGACACAAGTCCGTACCTGGATGTCTCTTTCTGAACATGCGGCATTCCAGGCCAAATTAGGTTTTACACCTCATATTGAAGGTTATGAACATCCAAGTTATGCAATTATAGATAATTTTATTCAGTTAAATCCTCCAGCTCCTGAAGATCTGTTTGATAAAAAAAATGTTTTTTCATGTATAGCTGATTCTCAAAAACAAGCTTGGTCTGACTCACAAGTCCAAAATATATTACAGTATTTAACTGATACTAATGCACGTTGGAATGAAGCCAAAGCTACATTAGCAGTTTTAGAGGATGAAAATAAATTTACAGAAATGAGTGATTTTTTATATAATTTATATGCTCAAGAAGTTATTCCCTCTTTATTAAAAACAGTTCCTGAAGTTTCTAACGTTGATGATCCTGAGTGGAAAGCATTTTTAAAATCAGCGGATTATGAAAGGTTGGTTAAAGAATTAGATATTGCCTTTGCAATTTTAGCCTTTCAGCCACTAACAAAGTTTGTAAAAGAGACTGCAGTTAATAAAGATGAGCTGACTAAAAAAGGAGTTTGGCAAAAAGAAAAGACCGAAACGGCAGAATTAAGCATTGCTACAAGTACCTGCCAGCAGATTGAATTCAGTCTAAAAGAATTATTAAAAATTACACTTTTAGATAAACCAAGCCGTGACCAAATAGATTGGTTTAATAAGTACGCTGGTAACTTTTTGAGTACAGATAGACTTTTTTCAGTCATGCACTGTGGAGCTGGTACATTTATAAATACACGTATGATCCAAGCACTGAGTGCAGCTCAGTTTAATGGTGTTTCAACCGAAGGATTACTAAGTATGAGAACCGAAATGATAACCAAGATGAGCACCTTAGAAAAAAGTGATCTGTTTAATGAACTTTCATTTAACTACACCCGACAGGTGATTAAAAAACCTAACGGAGATAGCGAAGTTTGGTATGTACCTGTTAGTTACCTTGATGAGCCAGGGTGCTACTACTCAGAGGAATTACAAGCGGTAGTCGGTCCATGTGGCATCAAATTAGCAGACGATATATATTATGCATATACCGAGGCTCAGTATTTAGCATTACAAACAAGTTTAGCTCAAACTTTATCTGAAAAGATAGATGCTTTGGAAGCACCAGAAGAAGAAAAAACTAAAATCAAAGACTATATAACATTAATTGAGAATAAAATTTATAAGAAATCAATTAGTATTAGTGAAGATCTGGCCGGCTCTATTTACGATACCCAAGCTGCGGTTAGTAGAGAATTATATTTAGTTATGCAACAGCTGAGAAATGGCTGGACAACTATTGCCGAAAAACTTGAATATATTATTGAAAAATATATTTCTAATAATAATTTATCTGCTTTGCTGGAAAATGAAGAAATTATAAGCCAGCCAGCTTCTTAATTCGGTCAACATTAATTTTATCAGGACCTTCTCCATCTTCCCCTGGAACTTCAGTAATAATAGGAATAGTTATTATTTCCGCATAATTAATGCAATATTCAAGCATACCCTGGTACATGAGTCCTTCTTGAATATTATCATGTCGATCTCTGCCAGAGTTAAAAATATCTCGACTATCATTTAAATGAATTAACTTTAAGTTTTTCCAAAGATACAAGCGATCTAATTCTGAGTACAAATTGTATGATTTTTTGGCATTAGCTGGAGGCTCTGGAAATAACCCTGCAGCTTCTTCTGAAGCAGTTACTAGTGACTCGCTTTTTTGGAATGACTTCCATTGTTCATCACTACCAATCCAGTATCCAGCAGCCCAACCATGACAAGTGTCGAAACACCACCCTAATCGGCCGGTACTGACATACTTTTTATCTTTTTCAATCTCATCAAGTAACCACTTAATCTCAGATAAGTCACTGCATAATTTACCATTTTGACCGGCAGAGTTTTCAATTAATAAACAAGAATCAGCAGGAGTTTCATTTAAGACAGTAATAATTGCTTGTTTTACTTGTTCTTTTACCGCATCCCAACCTTTACCTAGATGACTACCAAGATGAACAACTACTCCACTACCCTTTACCAAACTATCAAAAGCCATGTCATTTTTGACAGCTGCAATTGACTTCGCTAAAAGTTCGGAATTGTCAGAAGCAAAATTAACCAAATAAAGCGAGTGCGTAAATACTGGTGATACAGATAATTCTTTGCATTTTGCAAACAATTTATCTACATCAACACTTTCGAGTGGCAGACGCTTCCATAACCGTGGACTCCCTGCAAACACTTGGACACAGTCGGCACCAATAGCTGCTGCTCTTTCAATAGCTTTGTCTATTCCACCTGATGCTGAAACATGTGCTCCAATTTTTCTCATATAACTTTCTCTGTTTTTAAATAATCAGCTGTTTACTATCTAGCAGTTTGAACCTTTGAATTTTCCTCATTAGGATTTATCATAACATACATAAAATGCCGACAACTAAACTCAATAAATTCACTATTCATTATCAAAATTTTGAAGAATATCATTTACTTAAACAGGAAGTGTTTGGTGAGGATATGTATTATTTTGAGATAGATGAGGATGCGGGTGTGCGCGCCAATATTATTGATATTGGCGCGCACATTGGCTTGAGTACACTCTACTTTAAATATCTCTTTCCCTTAGCTCAGATTACGGCAATCGAACCTCATCCCGCTAATTTTAAAATTCTAGAAGATAATATTTGGCAAAATGAATTAGATGATGTTACTGCGATTCAGGCAGCTGTTATTCCAGGCAAAGAAAAAACTATTACCTTGCACGCAGATACTGAGCATAGCTGGTTTAGTACAGCGAGTTTGCAGGAAAGGGCATGGAATTTAGAACAACAAACGCAACCTTTGCAAGTTCCTGCACTGCAACTCTCTACCCTTCTTCAACAACATGACCATATTGATTTACTCAAAATTGATATTGAAGGTTTTGAACAAGCTGTAATTGAAGAGGCTCAAGATTATTTAGATCGGGTCAATTTACTACTGATTGAGTTTCATCCAGTCAAACATCAATCGTTACTACAGTTATGGCAGTTACTGGGGAAAAAAGGTTTTACAGTGACATCAAACAAAGGTAAACGAAATGTTCCGGAACCATTTAAACTCCAAATTATAACTGCCCGCAAAAAATAATTTTTCTTATTCTTTTATTTGTTTAATGGTATCGTCACATATTGAGTCATATCTGCAGCTTTATAAACAACTGGCAATGATTGTTGTCCTATTTGTGCTAAAAGCTCGGCAATAGTTTTTTCTGATCGAGGATCAACAAAATCAGGAATTATTTCTGCAAATGGAACTAATACAAATGATCTTTCCTGAAATAATAAATGTGGCACATCTAAACTTTTAGTGTGTAGCATTTTTTGACCGTAAAATACAATATCAATATCTATTTCCCGAGGACCATATTGAAATCGTTTTTGTCTACCAACTTTTTTTTCTATTTTTTTACACATTTTCATCAATTTGGCTGGAGTCAATTCAGTATAGCCAACAACTGCTAAATTATAAAAGTCTTCTTGATGTGTGAAATATAGTGCTTTTGTTTTATAGACTGAGGATATATTAGAAATTGAAATATATTCTCTTAATAATTTTAGCGTTTCGACTATATTCTGCAGACGATCCCCAACATTAGTTCCAATACTAAAAGATACTTGTGGAAAATAAGTAGTTAGAATATCTTTTTTCGGCACTTATAATTTTGTTTCTTTTATATATTCATCTACCAAAGCTATTGCTTGAACATGGGCCTTTATATCATGAACCCGAATAATATGTGCGCCATTTTGGACAGCAATAACATGGGCGGCGACTGAACTGCCTAGGCGTTCAGTCGCCGCGGGTTCTACCCCTAAGTTTAATCTTTTTTGAATAGCAATTCCGGTAGTCTTTTTTCTTGATAAACCAGCCATAACTGGATATCCCAATGCAACTATCTTTGGTAAGCCTGCTAGTAATTGAAAATTATCTTCGTACGTTTTTCCAAAACCAAAACCAGGATCTACAATAATATTCTCTTGATGAATTCCTGCAAAGAGAGCAGTTTCTATGCCTGCTTCCAAATCTTTTATTACATCTGCCACAACATCCATTCTACTTTTAAGATCAGTCTGCATAGTTTGTGGTTTGCCAAAAATATGATTTATTATGATTTGGCAGCCGGCTGAGGCTACGACTTGAGCCATTTGTGTATCAAAACGCAGCCCACTAACATCATTAATAATGTTCACGCCGGCTGCCACTCCCTCCGCAGCTACTTGAGACTTGTAAGTATCAAGTGATAAACAAATTTCTTGTCCGTACACTTTTCTAATGGCCGTAATTACTGGCAGAACTCGCTCCAACTCATCTTTCAGGCTGACTGGTACTGCTCCAGGTCTTGTAGACTCACCTCCAATATCAATAATATCTACTCCTTCGGAGATCATCTCGCCCACTCTTTGGAGACTAGCATCAAGAGAATTCCACTCACCACCGTCAGAAAAGGAATCGGGCGTTACATTTAAAACTCCCATTACATACGTCTTATCCAAATACTGCACATCTTCTTTCTATTATTTCACTAGTCTTTTCTTTACTGATAGTTTTACCACTGAAATAACGGAAACTGAGCTGTCAGGGCTTTAACTTCTTGTCGAATAGATAATAACTCAGAATTTTGCTGCGTTTTTTTTCTGAAGTCTTTTAAGAATGCAGTCCGCTCATTTTTATCTGTTGGTAGTTGCTCTTTTTTAACTATTTCAACTACTCGAGCAATCCAATCAGCAATCATTTCCATCTCTTTTTCTTTCATGCCTCTTGTGGTAACTAAAGGTGTACCGATTCTAACTCCGGATGGATAAAATGGTGAACCTGGTTCATTTGGCACCGTATTTTTATTAGCGTAAATACCCGCAACATCCATGGCAAAAGAAACTTGAGTTCCCATACTTGGCGCAATAGATGTTAAGTTAATAATCATTAAGTGAGTCTCTGTACCATCACCAACTAACTTCAAACCTCTCTTTTTTAATCCATTAGCTAATGCATCGGCATTGGTTCTGATTTGTTTGGTATATGTTTGAAATGCTGGGAGTTGAGCTTCAGCTGCAGCAATCGCAATGGCTGCTGTTGTAGAATTGTGAGGACCGCCTTGCAAACCAGGAATTATTGCTCCATCAATTTTTTTACCAAGTTCTGGATCTTTTTCTAAACCTCTTGGTGTAACCATAATCATTGCCCCACGTGGACCTCTAAATGTTTTATGAGTGGTAGTCATGATAACGTCTACGTAAGGAACGGGACTTTGATGTTGTCCTCCTAAGACCAAACCAGTGACGTGAGATATATCTGCCATCAGCCATGCCCCTACTTCATCGGCAATTTTTCTGAATTTATCAAATTCCAATTCAAATGGATATGCCGTGTTTCCTGCGACGATAACTTTTGGTTTGTGTTCTAAAGCTAAAGCACGAACATTTTCAAAATCTATTCTAGCGTTTTCTTTTACCCCATATTGAACAGAATTATAAAATTGACCAGATGCGGTAACCTTTGGATGTCCGTGTGTTAAATGCCCACCATTGGCCAACTTTAAACCCATCAGAGTGTCTCCAGGTTGTAACAAAGCAAAATATATAGCGAGATTGGCTGGAGAGCCTGAATATGGCTGTACATTGACGTATGGAACGCCAAATAATTCTTTAACCCGATTCTGAGCAATTTCTTCAATTTGATCAACAATCTGATTACCTTCGTAGTATCGACGATATGGATAACCTTCTGAATATTTATTTGATAGGCAACTTGATAATACGGCAGAGACTTCTGGTGAAGTATTATTTTCTGAAGGAATTAAACCAATCATTTCATGTTGGCGTTTTTCTTCTTGTTGAACTAAATCAAAGATTACATCTTTTTTATTGTTTGAAACTTTTTTTTCGATTTTTGCTTTTGGCATTACTAATCCTTTAAGGGCAGACAATTACTATAAATATACATACAAAAAACAACTAGGCTACAGCTAGTTATATACTAAAGAGTAAAGAATTAAACAGTGGAATATGGGGTGCAAAATTGCAACGAAGACTTAATCATAAAATAACTATAACACAATCAAATTACTTATAAAATCGGAAATCAAATATTAATCTAAAATACTAATCAGCATTTTTACTCGAGCTTCTTTACCTCCATCTTTAGCCTTAACTGGTGTATTAGCTATTGCATCAGCTAACAATTGTTGCCCATCAAGTAATGACGCTGACAGTCTTTCCGTATCATAGTGTCCACCAGCTATTATGGATTCAGAATTGACATAGGTTAATAATGAATTCAATAAAGCCAAAAGTGGTTCGAAAATTATTCCTGCTTGATCTTTGAATACTGTATGAGCTAAGGAAATAATTTGTGTAATATTTCCTTTGCCTTTTATTGGTTCAGTTGATTGAGATAAGTAGTGTTCATACCCTTTTACGCTACTGACGTCAATAATAGCCAACATTGATAACAGTAAATAATTTTTTAGATTGACTGGACCATGTTTTTTAAGAACCTCTACAGCTTGTTCCAAAGTAAAGATTTTTTTATCTAAAAGTTCAAAAATATGGTGAAAATTAATAGCAAACGCAATAGATTTCACCAATTTATCACTAAACAAGGGTTTTTCTTTACGACCTTCTTCAGATTTTGCTGCTAACAAAGAGCAGTGCTTGGATATATATTGTTCTACCCATTTTGCAGATAACATCGCATGACCTTGAGTAAAATCATCTTTAACTTTATATCCTTCAACTTCTTTTTGAACTATAAAAGCTTTAGAAATATCATGTAGTACCCAACTAGATCTGGCAGCAAATTGAAATGATCGTGCTACTTCTCCAACGGTTTTTTGATCTTTACTTCCAAGAAATACTTGTAATACATAACTATACAAGAATTCAGTCTGTCCAGTTTTCATAACTCTAATCAAATGTTCTGAGGTTGGAATACCTTGACTATTACTTATACCTTCTCTCAGAGAGGTTTGCATATTCGAACCACTTGTTTGTATGCCTTCCTTAAATAGATCCACTACATCTCTAAATATTACATCTGAATCACTTTGAGTAGAAACTAGAAGCATAACTGCATCTTCAATTAATTGATAATCACCGTCTTCCTGCGGCCAAGTGATATCACCTTCAGTATCAAAAGATATATTCCACTGTGCGTACATTGCTAAGTCTGATTTACGCAAGCCTCTTTTATAAACTAAATAAATTAATACTTTTTTTTGTTCTGGGGTAAGATCAATCGGTGCTGTGTCTGGAGCACGAAATGACCTAGGTTGGTATTTAAGTGGTGGATGGTAATTGAGTCGTTCAGAAGTCATTTTAGTTACAAAAAAAACCAGTGGTTTTCTCACTTGGATTATCCTTTTTTATTTTTCTAAAAGTACTGTTTCCTGGGAGTTAAAACACGGGGCATCGATGCTTATTTATTAATATATCTTAATATACCATTTATCTTATAATTATTTAATGAGTGATGTTTAACCTGATTTATTGCTGCATAACGCTGTGTGGTCTTGATTCTGCAACGGCGTTTCTAGTTATTTTAATAAAGTGAGCTTTTTGTCTTAATTCTGATAAATTAGCTGCACCTAAATATCCCAAACCGGCTTTGACTCCTCCAATCAGTTGATAGATATGCTCGGCAACTGGGCCGCGAGCTGGGACAAGTCCTTCTATACCTTCAGGGACCAATTTTTGAGCTTTGCCGGGTTCGTATTTTTGACCGTAGCGAGCGGCACTTCCTTCTTTCATGGCACTGACTGAACCCATGCCTCTATAAGATTTAAATCTTTTACCTTCTAACTCAATAATATCTCCTGGAGATTCATCACTGCCTGCTAATAGTGATCCTAAAATAACGGTATCTGCACCAATTGCTAATGCTTTGACAATGTCACCACTGGTTTTAATTCCTCCATCTGCAATAATTTTACCGCCAATTTCTTGGGCTGCCCGAACTCCTTCAGAAACCGCTGATAATTGAGGCACTCCCATACCGGACATAATTCTGGTAGTACAAATAGATCCGGGACCCATTCCTACTTTTACCGCTGTTGCGCCTGCTTCAAATAAAGCTCGAGCTCCTTCATAGGTAGCTACATTACCAGCTATTACTTCTACTTCAGGGTGAGTAGCAATAATAAATTTTACTGCTTCAATGACGTTTTTAGAGTGGCCGTGGGCGCTATCAATACAAATCTCTTTTACACCTGCTTCTACCAAAGCTGTCACTCTATCTTGGAAGTCCTGACCAACGCCCACGGCCACTCCCACTTTTTCAACTTGTGCTAAAGCTAATTTTAGCTCAGTTACTTGAGCACTGATTGAAAAGTTTCGATGAATAATGCCATAACCACCCAACTTTGCCATGGCAATTGCCATTGATGCTTCACATACTGTATCCATAGGTGAGGCAATAATAGGAACCGTAACGGCTATATTGTTTGTGACGAATGAGTTTGTATTTGTATCTGCAGGTACAACTTCTGAATATTGTGGTAACAATAATACATCATCGTAAGTGAGATATTCTGGTAAGCTAGTTAAATCTTTGGCGGTGAACATAGATCCTTTAATTGCTACTTTTATATATTTTTTATTCCCACTCCATAGTCGCTGGTGGCTTGGTGGTGATATCGTAAACAACTCGTGACACTTGAGGAACTTCGTTGACAATTCTTGTAGACATTTTTTGTAAAACGTCATATGGCAAATGTGTCCAACCTGCAGACATAATATCGTTACTGTCATAAATTCTTAAGGCAACAACTTCGCCTGTAAAACGGAAGTCACCTTTTACACCAGTACTTTGAATTCCAGTCATGACCGGAAAACTTTGAAAGACTTTTTCGTACCAGCCAGTCTCCTGCAAAACTTCATAGACAATAGTGTCGGCTTGTTGTTGAAGTGCTAATCGTTCTGCAGTAATTTCCCCTAAAATTCTAATTGCTTGGCCAGGACCTGGAAATGGTTGCTGTTGCAAAACTTCTTTTGGTAAACCCAGTTGTTTGCCCAATTCTCGACATTCATCTTTGTAATATTGTTTTAGTGGCTCCAATAATTTCATCTTCATTTGCTCTGGTAGACCTGCAACGTTATGATGGCGACGAATTTGACTTGCGTGTTTAGTACCACTACTCTCTATAAAATCTGAATACAGCGTTCCTTGAACTAGGAATTTGACAGTTGGATAGTTCTTCAAGACTTTTTCAAATTCTTCAATATATAATTTTCCAATTATTTTACGTTTTTCGTCCGGATCACTCACACCAGCTAATGCATCCAAAAATATTTTTTTACAATCAACTATTAATGGTTCAACACCAAAAATATCGGCGAAAACTTTTTTAACTTGCTCGGTAGTACCTGGTCTCATTAAACCATTGTCACAATAAACTGGTACAAATCGTTTACCTATAGCTTTTGCTACGATGGCACTAGCAACTGAGGAATCTACTCCACCAGATACCGCCGCAATGGCAATTACGTCATTTCCAGCTGGAACTTGTGCTTTTATTTCCGCTACAACTTCTGCAGCGTCAATTTTTTTAGGGTTAATGGTTAACCCACAAATTTCAATAAAATTTTGTAATAACTGAGTGCCAAATTCGGTGTGATCTAACTCTGGATGAAATTGTACGCCATATACCTTTGTGCTCGGGTTACTAACACCAGCTGCCTGTACGGATGGTGTAGAAATTGTGTAATCAAAACCTTGTGGCAAAGTTACAACTTCATCACCATGACTCATCCACACAGAAAACTCTTTTTTATCAATTCCTTTGACCAAGGGATCAGTAGCTACCACTGTAACAGTTGTTGGACCGTACTCTTTATGACCTGCAACTACTTCTCCTCCCAGCAATTTAGCAGTTAATTGCCACCCATAACAAATTCCTAATACTGGTACATGTAAAGAAAAAAGAGTGGCATCAATACTTGGCGCATTTTCACTATATACTGATGATGGTCCTCCAGATAAAATAATTCCTTGAGGATTTTTATCTTTTATAAATTGTATGTCAGAATCCGCATCCACAATTTCGACGGTAATTCCCAAGTCTCGAACTCTCCTTTTTATTAAATGTGTTGTCTGTGATCCAAAATCGATAATAATAATCATGCCATTCTTTCTATTTTGTAGGTGTTTGTACGGAAGTAAAAAATGCTTCAACGAATTGCTTTTCAAATCCTAGAGCAGTAAAAGCTGCTTTCATGGCGGTTGTATTTACTTTTTTTTCTGACCAGCGAATGTGCAAAATTCTCATCGATTCCCAGATATCTTGAGGAAAAATAATCCAGGCAGTTGTTTGATTAACGTGATAATCAGGAATGTAAGAACTATGAGGCTTGTGAAACAGTGTAGCAGTTGTTACGTCTGTTACTCCTTTTGTTTCTAAATATTCTAAAGCCAATTCCATGGTCTTACCTGAATCAGTTACATCATCAAATAATAAAACTTTTTTACCATCAATATTTTCTGAAATTTCTTGAAAAAATCGAGCATCGCCTGTTTCATTGATTCCTGAATATGTTTGGATGCCAATACTCAATAATTCATCAACTTCTAAAAAATCTTGCAACATGACAGCATATGGAAATGAACCACTAGCAATAGCGACTATGACATCAAAAGGTTTTTCATGCTGATTTTTTTGCTTTATTTCTTGGCTAAGTGCAAAAATGGCAGCCTGTAATTGCTGCCATGAAGGGGCGATATAAGAAATAGCATCATGCTTGAGAATAATTGGGCTAAAAAGCTGTTCCATGTTTGTATTATAGTGAACGAATAGTCAAAAGCTAGTAGCAGATATGTAACAGATATACCTATTTTGAAGTACTTTTTGATGTTATTTGAAGGCGTTTATAATATGTTGAAACTGTTTTTCTAATGGTGCTCTAACTGTCATTTCCTGTTGTGTAGAAGGGTGAATAAATGTTATTTCTGCTGCATGTAAAAACTGTCTTGGACACCATGTTTGGTCAAGTCTGCATCTTTTACGTCCAGTATATAGTTCATCTGCAATAAGAGGATGGTTTAAATAGGTTAAATGAACTCTAATTTGATGTGTTCTTCCGGTTTTTGGCCAACAACTTACAAATGAAAATCCTTCATAAAGTTTTTCTGCATCTTCTTTGATTTGAATCCAGTTGTAATCTTGATCTTCAATTAATGTTTGGACACCTTTTAATACTTGTTCTTTAGAGATCTCGAACTCCACTTTGAACTCAGTTTGAGAAGGCCTTCCTTCTGGTAATACAGTGAACCGATGCCTATTGTGAGGCGATCTGCCCAACGGGAAATCAATCAAGCCTTCCTGTTGTGCCAAAAAGCCATGAACTAAACAAGTATATCTCTTTTGTACTGTTCGTTCTTGAAATTGACGTAATAAGCCAATGAGCGAACCTGGATGTTTAGCAAGTAACATTGCTCCACTCGTTTCCTTATCTAACCGATGAACTATTCCTCCGCGTAGAGCAAATATTTCTTCTGGACTACCATATTCATCACTAAAATCAGCAGGGATTTGGTTTTGCCAAATCTCTTTGGGAACTTCTGGTAAATCTAGCAATTGATTAGTGAACCATTCTTGAATAGTTAAACCACGAACCGACTTAGCATCGTTGACAACAACTCCTGCTGGTTTATTGACCACAACTAAATCTTGATCCTGATACACAATATCAAAATATGTATCGTTTATGACATTGTTAATATCCATGTTATTTTTCTGTATATTCTTTGTTGATTTGCTTTGTATCAAAAAGTAATTTCCCTATTATACCTAACATACCAATAAAAATTGCCCAGTCTGCGAAATTATTTTGTAAACCAACAAAAGGGAGTGTTAGCCAATCTCTGACTGCACCAAAAATAAGCCGATCTAAGATATTGGCGGCTGCGCCGCCCAAAAACAAGCCATTCCAGACTGGAAATTTCAAGATAGTATCAAAAAAGCTATAACAGTAAAAAAAGAAAATTCCCGCCACAAGTAAAATCATAATTACCGGATGTGTTTCAAACCAACCAAAAGAAATACCTTTATTTAAACTGATATGTTGATCAGTTTGAGTGACAAAATGCTTAGACACTAAATCAAACACAATGACAAATAAGAAAACTTTTATTAAGGTTAATAATGGTTTCTTAAAAATACTAGTCTCCCCAGAAGAGGAGTTTTCGACCTGAGCGGACATAAAGTAACCCTGCACCCCAAATTAAAATCGCGGCAAACATATAATAATCAATAACAAATCCAGAGATAGTAATACTAGCATTACTAATCGGTTGCAATACCAAACCACATAAACCAATAAATAGAACAAAGATACTTGTTAAAAATCCAGATTGAGCGGCTTTTTTACCTCTGTACCAACGGAATGTTCTATATTTATATTCAGCCCAACTTAAATACCACCCTAAACAAGAATACCCAACAGCCCAATATAATTGAACTGGATGTAAATTATCAATTACACCTGGAAAAGCTATGCCAATTGGCAAAGTAGTTGGTTTACCTGCCCCACCCCCATCAAAGAATAAACCAATTGAAACAATGGACAAACCAGCAGCAACTGCCATGAACCAAAAATCAAGTAGTTCAAATCGGTCCCATTTTTTCTCACCTGCAAATTTGTATAAATATAAACATGCAGCAAATAAACCTAGCCACCACACTCCACCTGGATAAGTAATTGGATTTATCCACTTTAAAATATCAAAATTATACTGGTTGAAATATAAAATTATGTGACCTACTCTAGCAACAAACAAACCAGTTAAAAATGATAATAAATATCCATCGATTAATTGATCTTCTGGATAATGCTCTTCTTTACCTTTACGCCAAAACAGAAAAGCCGTCCACAGAAAAGCAACAACCCAAAAAATATTCATTGTACGAAAGATAAATGGACCAATATGAAATAACTCAGGATACATATCTGTCTATTATAGCAACCAAAAAACAGAATGTCGCCTAGTTGTAATTAAGTGAATGAGCTAAGTAGATTAATTGGCTGACGCAATTGCAGCTCGTACCTGAGTAACATTGTACCTATCCCATTTTAAACCATGTCTTTTTTCATCTGCTTCAAAACACAGTTGTTGCTGTTTTTCAGTATCTAAATCAGAAATAACACCAGCTGCTCTTTGTATATTAACAATAATCTCTAAAAGTCTTTGCTCAAATCCTTGATCAGTTTGTGTTTAAAATGAGTCATGCTCACGTCTATAAATTGCCATACTTAACTTTCCTGACTATTTGATTATATAAAGATAGTTAAATACTTGTATCACAATCAGTCTTTTCTTGAGGAATAAAAATGTGCCACTGATCGGAGTCGAACCGATACGAGTTATAAGGCTCATGGGTTTTTGAGACCCACGCGTCTACCAATTCCGCCACAGTGGCACTTAAAAATGTAGTTAGTTACGAACGGAATTATACACCAGCTAATGCTAAAACACATAATGAGTTACTCATTTTAGTCTTTATAACAAAATCAATAAATACATCATTTATACTCTATAAATATCATTGAACATCAAATTTGCCCGTTTTCCTTGATAGTACTTGATATAAAGCTAGAAATACTGCATAGTAAACGGATATGGAAATGCTTCAAACAGCAGCTGTATCTCTTTTTACTGTTAATAGTATCTGGTCGGTCGTCATTCGCGGAGTATTATGGTTTGCGGTTGCCACTACCATCATCACCACAACTGATAGTCCTCATCCTGAACAATCGTTGAAACAATTAAAGTCAAAACTTGGATTTTTGATGATGTTTATTGTTTTTGGTGGTGGCTTATTCTTTTTACTCTTCTCCTACGCACCTCAAGCCTAGTTTCATGATCAATTATTGAACTGAAATTTAATCAATATGAATATTTCTGACTGAATTATGGAGTTTCAGCTTGTCTTCTCTTTTCCATGCCATAGAAACGGATACGATCTCCACGGAAGTACAACTCGACATCACCAACGTTACCATTACGATGCTTAGCAATTTTTAAGGTTACAGCTTCACGAATATCATCATCTTTACGATATAAGAACATAACGACGTCGGCATCTTGCTCAATAGAGCCAGATTCACGTAAATCTGATAATTGTGGCGCTTTGTCTCCTCTATTTTCTACCGCACGAGACAACTGAGATAAAGCGATAACCGGAATTTTCAATTCACGAGCAATATTTTTCAGTCCTCCAGAAATTTCCGCAACTTCTTGAACACGATTGTCTTTGGTACGTCCGTGTGCCAACTGTAAATAGTCGACAACTAACATATCAATGTGATGTTCAGTCATTAAGCGTCGAGCACGAGTTCTCATTTCATAAATACTCATACCAGGGGTGTCATCAATAAAAATATGTGCATCGGCTAAGACACCCATTGCGTCTGAAAGTCTTAAGAAGTCTTGTTGCGTAAGTTTTCCGGTTTTAAGGCGCCAGGCATCAATATCTGCTTGAGACACCAACAGACGATCTACTAATTCTTCCTTACTCATTTCTAGTGAGAAAAATCCAATTTTTTTCTTGGCAGACACGGTAACATGATGAGCAATATTAAGAGAAAATGCTGTTTTTCCGGTACCCGGACGAGCAGCTAAAATAATTAAGTTTGAAGGTTGAAAACCCGCCAGCATATTATCTAAATCAGCAAAACCAGTCGGCACGCCGCGCATTTCCGCACCATTTTTTTGTAAGTCATCTAATCGCTCAAAACTTTGAACTAATGTATCTTTTAATGGGATAAATGCTTTGGTATTATTATTGTTTGATAATTTAAAAACGTGTTGTTCTGCTTCATCAATAATGTCATTAACCTCTTTACTCTCGTCAAATGCTAGCTCATTCATAACACTAGCTAAACTGATGATTCTACGCTTGACTGCAGAATCCGAAACCATTCGAGCGTAGTGCTCTATGTGAGCAGCTGTGGAAACTTGGGTTGAGAGTTGGGCGACAGCCGAGCTACCTCCGGCTTCTTGAAGTTTCTTCATTTTTTTTAACTGCTCCGAGACCGTAACCACATCAATTGGCTGTCGCTTTTCATACAAATCCTGCATAGCCTGATAAATCAAACTATGACTATGTTCGTAAAAACTTTCTGGGGTAATAGTATCTGCAATTTTAACAATTGAATCAGAATCAATCAAAATAGCTCCAAGAACTGATTGCTCAGCCTCAAGTGAAGCTGGTGGTAATCTTGTGGGTTTATTAGCCATTATATTTTACTCAACAAAACTAATTCTGTTTCTTCTGGTAATCTTCCTTTATCTACATCTAGTTTTGCAACAGGCTGAATATCTCCACCATATTCTTTTATAAAGTCAGCAACAGTTTGGACATCACCATATTGATTAACATCATGCTCATCAGTTCGAAAATGCATAGGTATAACAACTCTAGGATCAATCGCACGGACTACAGAAACTGCTTGTGTAGAATCAATTGTATAGTTACCACCAACAGGACATAGTAGAACATCAACTTCACCAATATCTTCTAACTGTTCATTGGTTAATAAGTGTCCCAGATCACCTAAATGACAGACTTTAATTTCATCAATTAAAATGGTGAAAACAAAATTAGTACCTCTCTCAATTCCTTTGTTAGCATCATGATATGTTTTAATTCCAAAGACTGAAATCCCGCCTATTTCATACTCTCCAGTTTGATTAATAATAAAAGGATTTTTACGTCTTGCTGTGCCTTTTACTTTATCAGCTGCATTGTGATCTGCATGATTATGGGAAATAGTAACAAGGTCTGCGGAGAGTGACGTCATCTCAAAGCCAATAGAGGCACTATATGGATCAGTAACCACCATACCGTTTTTACCTTTTAGGCGAAAAGTTGAATGTCCATGATACGTAATTTGCATATAAACCTTTAAATTCTTACAGCTAGAATTACATTTTCAAATATAATTATGTACCGATCATAGCAGAAAATTTTTCATCTTTTGCATCAAAAAAAATCAAATAATGACTGTCTCTGCGAGAAAATAAGGTATAATCAAAAAAAATATGCGAAAAGAAGTAGTCATAGCCGTCATCATTGGTCTAATCTTAGGTTTGTCTTTGACCTTTGGTTTCTATCAAATGAAAAAAAGTTCTGATACTGAATCTACCCCGACTACTGATTTAGAACAATTTGTTGGTGTATCACCAACTCCTGAACCTACAGTAACTACAAAAATTGCTATTTTGGCTCCAGAAGAAGGCAGTATCTTATCTGAGGCCCGTACTGTTATATCAGGTTCAACTATTCCTAACTCTTATTTGGTTTTATTTGTAAATGAAGAAGAATTTATAACTACCTCCGATGAGACTGGTAATTTCTCTTTTGATGTTGAACTGGAAAATGGTAGTAATTTATTAATTGTCCACTTGCTAGAAGATTCTGGCGAGACATATGTGGCAGAACGAGTAGTTATTGTTAGCAACGCTCTCGATCAACCAGCCCCGACTGCCAGTGTTGCAGCAGAAAAAGTAGAAGTCTCTCCTACTCCAAGTAAAGTAACCACAACAAAAGCTCCAACAAAAGCTCCAACAAAAGCCGTTGCTCGTCCTACGGTCAAACCTACTACTGCTCCATAATATGGTTGTGTAATTATTCGCTAAATTCTAATTTTATCTTATAATTATCTCTTACAACAAGAAGTTGACTTGAAATTGAGAAAAAATACGTTATACTTAAGAGTATATGATATCTGCTCGCAGACTATTATTGACCAGTTTAATTCTTGGTATTTTGACAAGTTCAGCTGTACTTTCTGTGCAAGCACAAACTACAGATACACCAAGTGATAAATTAAAAGCAAGTATTTCAAACACAGTTCAACAAGCTAGTACAGCTCTTGAAGATGCTATTGATTCCGTAACCAGCCCTTCTCCTACCTCTGAAGCTACTGATAGTAGTGATATTTCTACTCAAGAAATTAAAAAACGTATTGAAAAAGCATTAATCGAAGAAAAATTAAATAGTAAAAGTAATCGTAAAGGTTATGTTGGTGAAATCACCCGTATTACCGACGATACGCTGACTATTCAAACTATTGATAAAACTCACATTATTCCGTTAGCAGATACTGATATTGTCATTACTAAGAAAAATAGTCGTATTGCCGTTGGTGATATTGCTGTGGGTAACTGGGCAATCGTTTTAGGTGAACTCCAAGATGATCAAGTTCAAGCTAAGCGAATTATTGTTTCTGAGGGATCACTACGCCCACGAAGTCAAAAAGTTTTCATTGGTTCTTTAGTTAGTATTACTGGTCAAAAAATCGCCTTTACTCGCCGTGGAGAAAATACTCCAACTGAATTCACCCTCTCTAAGACAACTAGCATTGAAGATGCCGATGGCACTACTTTGACACAAAAAAAATTAGAAGATGAAGTCAACTACCTAGTTATTGCTTTAGAAGAAGATAATAAAACAGAGTTAGTTGCTATCCGTTCAATGGTGCAACTGGTTGATAAAGAATCTGAATAAAATGAGTAAGCTGCATCAACATCGCTTAACTTCACTTCGTAAATTTATTCCTAAAAAAGCTGCTTTTCTCATATCTAATTCTAGTGATGTAGCCTATTTTATTGGACTAAATACGCTTGTTCCTTCCGAGCGTGAATGTTTTTTATTGGTTACCGCACAAAAGGCTTACTGTATTTTATCTCATTTCACTGTGATACCGAGTGAAAATACTAATTTAGTAGAACAATTATTTGGCATTTATCCAGATCAATTAGCTAAATATTTAATTGATATAGCCAAGCAAGAAAAATTAGAGGCTATCTTTGGCGATGAAAAAACATTGTTTGTTAGTGAATTAAAGGCTTTGGAAAATTTGATTGTTAAGGAAAATAGTGAGATTGCGCTGCAAAGTTTGGATACCAAACAAATTGCGCGCTTACGAGTTATAAAAGATGTGACCGAGTTAGAGGCTATCCACTTTGCAGCGCAAATTTCTCAAGAAGTTTTTGCGAGCATCAAACCGAGAATTACTACCGGAGTTACTGAGCTAGAAGTAAGATCTTGGATTTTGAGTGAATTCATACAACGACAGGCTAGTGAGGCTTTCCCTACTATTATAGCGTTTGGTGGTCATACGGCTGTTCCGCATCATCAACCAACAGATAAGAAGCTTGCTGTTGAAATGCCGGTTTTGATAGATATGGGCGCTAAATATAATATGTATTGTTCTGATATGACCCGCTCATGGTGGCATGGCACTAATCCGTCAGAATTATATATACAAATTGAACATCATGTCCATACTGCTTATAATAGTGTTTTGTCGTTGTTAGCAGATGCTAACTGTAAAATTGTTGTAGCAACAGAAACCCGCACAGAAACAACTGATAACTTTACTTTACAGACTCAGTTGACTCAAAAATCAAGTATCACTACTTCTTTGGAATATAAAGATTTAGATGGTGCGGCGAGAAACTATTTCAAACAGGTGGGATATGCTTCAGAATTTTGTCATACTACAGGGCATGGAATCGGATTGGATATTCATGAATATCCATCATTAAGTTGGTTAGTAGAAGATTGCTTATATCATCCTGCGGCAATAACCGTTGAACCTGGACTTTATTTTCCTAATCAGTTTGGAATTCGTCACGAAAACACTATACTTGTTTTATAATTATTGATGAATCAATTTATAGATTGCATTATATGACTTTTAAAAAAATCACAAATTTTGACCAGTTTCAATCTATTTCATCAGAACTTATTAGATTAGGAGAAAAAATCCTTACTACAAATTTACTATATACCTCAGGCAATAGTATTTTAATTATTACTGACTCCCAGATGTTCGAAACTGAAGCTCAAATATGGATTCAAGCTGGACAACAACTTGGAGCAGAAGTTCAAGTTTTTGTAGTGGAGGGTATGAAACATTCTGGTGAAGAACCACCTGATGAAATTGTGGCTGCTTGTGGCGCGGCCGATATCTGTATTTTTCAAACAACTCTGTCGTTAACTCACACTAACGCTGGCAAAGCAGCTGTTTTAAATAACGGCCGCGCCGCCAGTCTCCCTGGAGCAACATTAGATCTTTTACAACGAACATTATCAAGTGATCCACAGATTATTGTATCGCTGGGAGAAAAAGTAAAAACTGCTTTGGAACACGGTCGCGAAATCACTATTTCTGGTACAAATGGAACAAACTTGACTGCTCAGATCAGACAAAATGCCGTAACAAATGATAGTAGTATTATTTCACCTGGCTATTTAGGCAACCTACCAGGAGGAGAAGTTTTTTTTGCTCCCCTTCTCCATTCAACTTCTGGCAAAGTTATTATTGATGGAGCAATTGCTGATGATGTTTTAGATGAACCAATTTTGATAGAAATTCATAACGGTAAGGCTACCAATTTTCTTGGCGGTAAAGCAGCGGAAAGACTGGAACAAAAGTTATTAGCTGTTGGATCTGAAGGCTTAGTTGTTGCTGAACTTGGCATCGGCACTAATCCAGAGGCTCATATTTGTGAAAACTTACTTGAAGCAGAAAAAGCATACGGCACGGTCCACATTGCATTTGGCAATAGCAGTGCCATTGGTGGTGAAAATAATGTGCCGATACATATTGATGGACTAATTACTGAACCAACAGTAGCAGTAGACGGAAAAGTTATTTTAAAAAATAAAAAATTTAGACTATAGATCTATACTGTATATCAAAGAGTTAAAACTGTGAAAGTTTTGACAAACAATAATCTCGATATATAATCAAACAGTATGTTATTGCAAAGCAAGAAATTAGCTCATCATCATAATCACCATATTCAGGGGGTGTGATAGCTGTGGCTATTTGATAACTGATTCACATCCCCGCTCTGCGGGTTTTTTTGTACAAAAAAACCCGCACCCAGTAACTAACAAATTACTCAGTAAAAATCGAAAAATATTAGTAGAATAAGATAACAAAAAAA
>Ga0163154_10002877_pt1 | contig 24591 bp, 23 predicted proteins | sample OliLakLV19MP9P1_FD_148649 | JGI IMG/M metagenome (GOLD analysis project Ga0163154, IMG submission 148649) | Freshwater microbial mat bacterial communities from Lake Vanda, McMurdo Dry Valleys, Antarctica - Oligotrophic Lake LV.19.MP9.P1 | ecosystem: Environmental > Aquatic > Freshwater > Lake >... | reverse complement strand
GTCCCCGGTTGGTCGTAGTGTCCGTTTGGTCGTAGTGTCCCACTACGACCTACCAAACCCGCAAGCGTCCCACTTGCTAATACAAAAAACCAATACTGAGCGGCACGATATTTGTGTTAGGAGGAATTAGAACATTAATAGTACTCTAATAAATTTTGTGGAGGTATTTATATTTGACTTTTAGACCGAGAAAAATCTTCTATGAACAAATTGCCCCACAAAATTTATCTTGCTGTACCATTTCTTGCAACATATCAAAAATATTGGTACTTTCTAATTAGAGGCTCATAAAATGTCTCTTTAAAAAAGTCAAGTAACTGATAATTAATAGTTTATTAAAATTTATTGTAAAATATAAATATTTGATAATCAATGCTTTATTTTTTAAATTTGACTTTCTCTGAGTTTCCAATTTCTAAGTAAAATACTTTTTCACGAAAAATAATACAATAAATGAAAAAAGGTAATTACCTGAAAGCCCTCCACCTTGGAAAATAAGTAAGGCGCGTTACGCCAAAAAGCGCATGAGTAGGCAGTAATTTTATAATTCCTTAATTTTATGAAAAAAAAATTTTTTTTCTTCTCATTTTCCTTATTAGTTTATTTATTTTGCAGCTCCTTACAGATAAATGCGCAATGTAATGAAGAGGATTATCTAAACTGTTCTCCACAATGTGTACCCTATGTGAAAGATCGTGTGCCAAAATTAAAAGATACGCCATTAGGCACTTGGGCACAAAAGAAAGCTATACAGAATACTACTGAGGCATGTGTAGGTTGTGCCGCGATTATCAACTCTCCCCTGGCGCCAAATAATGGACATATCGCATACGTTTCTCAAGTTAGTGGTAAAACAATAACTATCATGGAAAGTAACTGGCTAAAGCCAACAGGTAGCAAAGGTAGTTGTAATTGTACTGAAGGAACAAGAACTGGTACTAAAAAAAAACTGGGAATAGTAGGTTATTATGATCCCAAAAAATAATTATAGACTATTTATTACTTCACTTTTTAAAATAATTTTACTTATTTAAGTGTTAGCATTCAGTCGATAATAAAAGTACTAAAAAAAACAAAAAGCCTCTACAAAATGTAGAGGCTTTTTGTTCTGTTAGGTATGGGAAGCAAGACCTTTACCTTTACCTACTCCTATGATTATTTTAAACAAAGTGGGTTTAGCGGTTTTCACGAAATTACTATAGGGTTGCGCTTCAAACATAAAGAAAACCGCGCTATAGAACCCTACCGCTACAAACCTAAAGATGCATTGAGAGTCCCTACACTCTGGTAAAAAAACTATTATGATGAAATGTTAGATTGGGCAGAAATATAGACATGGAAGTATGAATTTATAGTCTATGAGGATAAATAAAAACACCCTGCAGATAGTTTTCTGCAGGGCGTTTTTGTTCGTGTAAATTTTTTCCGTTGCAAAGGGATATGTATCATAGACGACTCGTCTGTGGGCTGTAAGTTGAACAAAAATATATGCCTTGTTTTCGCTATAGATTGTGCAACGGAAAATTTACAGAGAAAAAAACAAGAAAAACTGATTTTTTATGGCAAAAAACGCCTCATTTGTCAGTAAAAAAACATAAAAAGTGCCTCTACAGGCTGAAAATAGGGGTGAGTTGTTAATAGCAGGTTAAACGCTTTGTAAGGTAAAACTATTTGGTGCGTGTAGCCGTTCTTTAGCATATATCCAACAAAATAAATTGTATCGACTTTATGAAAAAATTCCTCTCGTACCTGACTGTAATAGCCATCATGCTACTTGCTAGCCAACCTGCTTCTGCGCAAAAAGAAATTCGCAAGAAAGACCTTAAATCTATCAAACAAGCCGACAAAGAGGCTAAAAAACGCCAAAAAGAAGGCTGGTATGTGCCGCCAGGCTCAATCCCCATGGCAAAAATATTTGAACAAGCGTGGGCGTATGAGCTTGAGCAAACTGAGAATGGCAACTCCAAATATATCATGGCGACTGGCTCTGCCGTAGGCGGTACAAAAGCAGCAGCTGACCAAGCCGCACTCACTGCAGCTCGCAATGAACTCGCGGCCGCCCTTGGCGCAAAAGTTTCAGAACTTATCCAAACCAAACGCGCCAATGACCAAATAGACCAAGCAACCGCCAATACTTTGGACAAAACAGTGTCGAACAGCAAAACGCTTATCCAAGCTGAACTTAATGGCGTGAGAACTGCTTACAAGGTTTACAAAGACGTAAAAGACAAAGCAAACAACAAAAGCAACATCATGGTAGAAACTAAGATTTTCTATAGCCAAGACGAAGCTATGCGCATTGCACAAAAGGTTATCCGTAAAGAACTCGAAAAAGAATCTGACGAGCTTGGCGAACAACTTGATGATATTTTGGGCATCGGTAAAACCAAAACCAAAAAAGAAAAAAAAGATAAGGACGAAGACAAGTAAAAAATTCTTCTCCCAACCCACACCCACAAGAATCTAAAAACTTGTGGGTTTTATTTATACAAAAAACTAAAAATACTACGCTGAATGAAACACATATCCATATACTTTGCGCTAGGTTGTTTGTCTATTATGGCAGTATGGGCGCAAAAAAATAAGACTAAAACAATTCGTGTAAATGCCAAGATAGAAGTTTTGATGGAAGGGGCTTACAGCAAAGAAGCTATCAAACAAAAAGCCATTGAAGCCGCCCGCATACAGGCTTTAGGTGAGGCATTTGGTTACTCTATAGTGCAGGGCATCAACACCCAAACCAAAAACCAATCAGGCGATGTAGTTTTAACAACTTCTAAATTGACGGAAGTGTCCAACACGCTTGTAAAAGGTGAATGGATAGCAGACGACAAAGGCTATCCAAAAACAAAATTTGTGATACGCGACAAGGAAGACGACCAACAAATATGGTTGCTTTGCGAAGTAAGTGGCACAGCAAGAGCCATTACAGAAGCTCCCGTGCAGTTCAGTAGCTTTGCTTATAAATGCAATGAACCCGAAAAATGCCCGACTTCTGAGTTCAAACATGGCGAAAGTATGTTTTTGCATTTCAAATCGCCTGTAAAAGGTTTTCTTAGCGTATTCATACAAGAAGATGGCAAAATGTACCGCCTCCTTCCCTACCGCCAAATGAAAGACAGTTATGAAAGCCATGTGCCTGTGGAAGCAGATAAAAGCTATCAATTATTCTCGCCCCAACACACAAGTTATTTTCCTGAATCGCCTATTGTTGATGAATATGGGCTTGAGTTGCCAGCAGATGGCACCCCGCTGTCAAATTTGGTGTACGTGGTTTTTTCTACCAAACCTTTTGCCAAACCACTCTTGCAACCCGATGCGCAGGGTATTCTCACGACTGACATAAAATCCTTTCAAACTTGGTTGAACCAACAAAAAGGCTTGGATAAATCGTTCCAATTTTCGCGCTTGCCGATAGTAGTGAACGAGTAATTTCGTTTTTCTGTAGGTTGTTTAGAACTATCTCCTTTCATATTTGTTTTAAGTTATAAAACCTAAAACTATCACTGTATATGGAAGGGCATCGTTTCAGGGACTACGTCCCGCCACAAGATAAGGAGAAAGCAAATTTTGAGCGTCTGCTTAAGATTTTTCAAGAATTGATATTGATGACTGCGGGCAATGTTAGCGAGGCACTTTCTGCCCTCAACAATCTTGACCAACGCTATAAACTTACTGATGATAAGTATGGCATAGGCGATTTTATAGAGGACTTAAAAAAGAAAGGCTACATCACAGAAGAAACCCAAGATGGCAATGGCGAATTGCGTCCAACAGCCAAATTGGAAATCAAACTTCGCAAAAATGCACTCGATGAAGTATTCGGCAAATTGAAACGCCATAAGACAGGCAATCACCAAACCCGTCAAACAGGAAGAGGCGACGAACTGAACACAGATACACGCGCTTATGCTTTTGGTGATGAAATGGACAGTATCGCTTATACTGAATCATTCAAAAATGCCCAAATCAACCACGGCACAGAGGAGTTTGTGCTACTGGAAAATGACCTCGAAATACGCGAGCGTGAGTACAAGGCGCAAACCTCGACAGTGTTGATGCTGGATATTTCACACTCCATGATTTTATATGGGGAAGATAGAATCACGCCTGCCAAAAAAGTAGCGATGGCTTTGGGCGAACTTATCACGACTCGCTATCCAAAAGATACCTTGGACATCATCGTTTTTGGGAATGATGCCTGGCAAATCCAAATGAAAGACCTTCCCTACCTCGAAGTCGGTCCGTATCATACGAATACCATCGCAGGTTTGGAGCTTGCGATGGATATATTGCGCAGGCGCAAAAATCAAAACAAGCAGATTTTTATGATAACAGACGGCAAACCAACTTGCATGAAAGTGGGTATGCGTTATTACAAAAATAGCTTTGGCCTGGACAGAAAAATTTTGCGTAAAACGCTTACGCTTGCCCAACAATGTAGGAAGCTCAAAATACCTATTACTACCTTTATGATAGCCTCTGATGCATATTTGCAAGAATTTGTACGCGAATTTACGCAAACCAATCAAGGCAAAGCGTATTATAGCAATTTAGATGATTTGGGTAGCTTTATCTTTGAAGACTTTCAACGCAACAGACGCAAACAAGTATAAGACCTTGCCTGCCACTGGCGCAAACTGTTTTGCTAAATAGACTACTTGAGAAAGACCTCACAACACAACACTGTTATGTGCTGGTTTTGGTAGGCAAGTTGCCAAATATTAAACCTATTTCCTTGCACGCGCTTCTCCTGCTCCTCCCTCCAAATTGGAGGGAGGCCAGGAGGAGGTTTTTTTGGAGAAAGGAAAAAAGGCTTTCGCAAGATGTCTATTTTAATTTTAAAAGAAAACAGGCTTTTTAATAAAGATGCACTAACTTGCACCTCAAATATTTAAATCCTCATGCTCAAAATACAAACCCAACTCATCGGAAGTCACGACATACACACGCATGAATTTGCACCCAAACATGATTTTAATTGGGATTGCAAAGTGTTGAACGCACATACTTTTCATATCATTCGAGATGGCATTTCCTACACTGCCGAAGTGATAAAGACTGATTATAGTACAAAAACGTTTACTTTATTGGTGAATAAATTACGTTTTGAAGTGCAACTGCAGGATAAGTTTGACTTATTGCTCGCGCAAATGGGCATGGATAAAACTACCACACAAAAAATAGGAAGCCTAAAAGCTCCTATGCCTGGGCTATTGATAGATATAAAAGTAACCGAAGGGCAAACTGTCCAAAAAGGCGACACACTGTTGGTATTGGAAGCTATGAAAATGGAAAATGTACTCAAAGCTCCTACTGACGGCATCATAAAAACCATCAAAGTACGCAAAGGCGAAAATGTTGATAAAGGACAAGTATTGATAATATTTGGATAAGTTAAATCGCAGGCAAGTTTGCTTATTTTGCCTAAAAACCCTACCTTTGCGGTTTATTTATCATTATCATCACTTTTCTACCATTATGAAAATAGCTGTAGTTGGAACAGGTTACGTGGGATTGGTTACAGGAACTTGCTTTGCAGAAACAGGCAATACGGTTACTTGTGTGGACATCGACGAGAAAAAAATTCAAAAACTGCAGGCGGGTATCATTACTATCTTCGAACCCGGTTTGGAGGTTTTGTTTGAGCGCAACATCAAAGAAAAGCGTCTGTCGTTTACCACTTCGCTTGCCGAAGGTATCAAAGATGCTCAAATCATATTTCTCGCCTTGCCTACTCCACCAGGCGAAGATGGCTCGGCTGATTTAAAATATATTTTGGGTGTGGCCGAACAATTAGGCGGCTTACTCGATAAATATACCGTCATTATTGACAAAAGCACAGTGCCTGTCGGAACTTCCGAAAAAGTGCGCGCCAAAATAGCCCTGCAAGCCCGTGTGCCGTTTGATGTCGTATCAAACCCCGAGTTCTTGCGCGAAGGCGTAGCAGTAGAAGACTTTATGAAGCCTGACCGCGTAGTAGTGGGTACTGAATCGACAGATGCACGCAAACTTATCGAAAAGCTATACGCGCCATTCGTAAGGCAAGGAAACCCGCTTATTTTTATGGACGAGAAAAGCGCGGAAATGACCAAATACGCCGCCAATGCGTTTCTTGCTATGAAAATAACTTTTATGAACGAAATAGCCAACCTTTGCGAAAAAACAGGCGCGAACGTGGATATGATCAGACGCGGTATCGGTACTGATGCACGTATCGGCAACCGTTTTTTATTCGCAGGTATTGGTTATGGAGGTAGCTGTTTTCCAAAAGATGTGCAGGCACTTGCTAAAACCGCCCAAGAATATGCTTACGACTTTCAGATATTGAAGGCGGTTATGGAAGTGAATGACAAACAAAAAACCAAACTATTCCCACATATCAACGCCTATTTTAATCAAAATTTAAAAGGAAAAAAAATAGCCGTCTGGGGACTCGCCTTCAAACCCAACACAGATGATATACGCGAAGCTCCCGCTCTCGAAAACATACAACTGCTCCTCGACGCAGGAGCGCAAGTAAAAGTATATGACCCCGAAGCCATCGAAAACGTGAAAAATATATGGGGCAACAAAATAGAATACGCAGAAAGTCCGTACGGCGCACTCGTAGAAGCAGACGCGCTCATGATAATGACCGAATGGCAAGTATTTCGTAGCCCAGACTTCGAAGTAATGAACAGCCTTTTGAAAAACAAGGTCATCTTTGATGGGAGAAACCTATTTGAATTAAGCCTCATGCAAGAACAAGGCTATCAATATTATAGCATTGGACGCGAAACAATTTTTGAAAAAGCGGCTTCCTAAAAAGCTATCCGCGATCGGGCAAATCTAGCCATGCTGTAAGTATCTCCTGACTATTCAGCATGGCTAACAGATGTCTTTCCACAGGTAATGGTTTTTTTTTAAGAGCCAAAAATTTAATACTTTCTCCACTTACAATAAGCGTAAACTCCAAAATATGCACAGCATACAACTCGAAGGATTAGATTTCTTTGCTTATCATGGCTTTCTTGACGAAGAGCAACGCATAGGAAACCATTACCGCGTGGATATTGTAGTAGAAACGGATTTTGGACTTGCCGCCCAATTTGACACACTCGAAAACACAATAGATTATAGCAAATTGTACGCTATTATAGCCAATATCATGCAACAACCTGCAAGGCTACTGGAACACATCGCCTACAAAATCATCACTCAAACCAAAACCGTTTTTCCACAATCAAAAACAGTTGAAGTATGTGTGGCAAAACAAAACCCACCGCTTGGTGGGCTGTGTGCTTGGGCAAAAGTGCGCATAAAACAATAAGTTTTAGCGCTATATCGTTTTTTGGTGATGCGATACGTGGTAAGCCATAAAATACAACATTTCACGCAAAGTCAAACTGCTTAATATGGGGTGTGGTAAGAGGATATTGTCCCATGCTTCTTCAGTATGGGCATCTGCTAATTCAATCAGTTTTTCGATATCTGCTAATAAATTTTCTACCAAGCCTATTTTGTCGCTTACCATTACTGCTTGTGGCAAAAACTGCCCACTTGCTGTTGCACCATTTTTGAGAACATCTTGGTACATCAATACTAAACCGTCATAGCTTTTAGAGGGGCGATTTGAAGCACCAAAACGCGCTATCAAGTCAGTGGCAGGCATTTGCAGTGCTTTTACCAAAGGGCGAACTGATTTGCAAATGTGTTCTAATTGTTGCCCAGCACTCCATTTCGCAGGCGCGGCAGCCGTAAAAGCATCGTCGGAAAGATTCAAAATTGCAGTTACAAAATTTTGATGGGTTTCTCTAAGTTGTTGGAAAATTTGTGCTTTATTCATATTCTTTTTTGTAAAAATTTATTTTTTTTTGGAAAATCATTTTCTTTCCAAACAGTCGCCGTTACTTCATCAAATCTTCCAAAATCTTTTGTGCCGCTACCGCAATGATGGTACCTGGTCCGAAAATGCCCATCGCGCCTGCCTTATAAAGGAAGTCATAATCGGCAGGCGGAATAACGCCTCCCACGATTACCCGAATATCTTGCCTGCCCAATGCGGCAAGTTCATTTATCAACTGTGGCACAAGCGTTTTGTGTCCTGCGGCTAAACTTGAAACACCAACCAAATGAACGTCATTTTCGGTAGCTTGTTTAGCGACTTCGGCAGGCGTTTGGAAAAGCGAGCCTATGTCCACATCAAAACCCAAGTCTGCAAAAGCTGTTGCGATAACTTTCGCGCCTCTGTCGTGTCCATCTTGTCCCATTTTGGCGACCAGAATACGTGGCCTGCGGCCTTCGATTGCCGCAAATTTGTCCGCCATTTGTTGCGCCAAAATAAAGTCTTTTTCTTCAGAGGCTTCTGCCGCATATACGCCTGAGATAGCGCGAATAGTGGCTTTGTGCCTGCCAAATGCTTTTTCCATCGCGTCAGAGATTTCGCCTAAAGTAGCCCGGTCTCTTGCGGCATATACAGCGAGCTCGAGCAAATTGCCTTCGTCTGTTTGTGCCGCTTGCTCTATAGCTTGCAAGGCTTGTGCGACTTTTTCGGGGTTACGTTTTGCCTTTGTTGCTTGTAAGCGTTTGATTTGCGATTCACGCACCGCCGTATTGTCTATTTCAAGGAGTTCGAGTGGTTTTTCAAAGTCGGGTTTTAATTTATTTACACCCACAACGGTTTCTTTTCCGCTATCAATCCTTGCCTGCTTTTTCGCGGCGGCTTCTTCGATGCGCATTTTGGGCAAGCCTGTTTCGATGGCTTTGGTCATTCCCCCTAATTCTTCGACCTCTTGCATCAATGCCCATGCTTTATGGCAAAGTTCGTGCGTCAGTTTTTCTACATAATAACTTCCTCCCCAAGGGTCGACTACAGCACAAATACCCGTTTCTTCTTGCAAGAAAAGTTGTGTATTGCGGGCAATGCGTGCCGAGAAATCAGTAGGCAAGGCAATAGCCTCGTCGAGTGAATTGGTATGCAAGGACTGTGTATGCCCAAAGACTGCCGCCATCGCCTCAACACAAGTGCGTGCTACATTGTTGAAAGGGTCTTGCGCAGTAAGGCTGTAGCCTGACGTTTGGCAATGCACGCGCAATGCCATAGAGATAGGATTGGTCGGGTTAAATTGTTTTACCAATTTTGCCCAAAGCAATCTGCCAGCTCTCATTTTGGCTATTTCCATAAAATGATTCATACCGATTGCCCAAAAGAAAGACAAGCGTGGTGCAAATTCATCAATCTTCAACCCTGAAGCCAAGCCTCTGCGAATATAATCCAGTCCATCGGCAAGGGTGTAGGCAAGTTCGATATCGGCAGGCGCGCCTGCTTCATGCATGTGGTAGCCTGAGATACTGATGGAGTTGAATTTGGGCATTTTCTCGGCTGTGTAGCGAAAAATGTCGCCAATAATACGCATACTTGCCTGCGGCGGATAAATATACGTATTGCGCACCATAAACTCCTTCAGAATATCGTTTTGAATAGTGCCTGTAAGTTGTTCAGGCAAAACACCCTGCTCTTCAGCCGCAACAATATAAAACGCCATGATAGGAATTACTGCGCCATTCATAGTCATTGAAACAGACATTTCGTTGAGCGGAATGCTGTCAAAAAGGATTTTCATGTCCTCTACAGAGTCAATCGCGACTCCTGCCTTGCCTACATCCCCCACTACGCGCGGATTGTCGGAATCATAGCCACGATGGGTAGCAAGGTCAAATGCAACTGAAAGCCCTTTCTGCCCACCTGCGAGATTGCGTCTGTAAAAAGCGTTTGACTCCTCTGCGGTTGAGAAGCCTGCATATTGTCTAATTGTCCACGGCTTTTGCACATACATGGTTGCATATGGACCGCGTAGGAAAGGCGGCTTGCCTGCTATGTAGGCAAGGTGTTCTACTTCTGTCAGGTCATCTTTTGTATAAAAAGGCTTTATATCGATGCCTTCAGCTGTTTTAAACGGTGCTTTTTCTACCTGTTTTCCATTTTGGGCAGGCAAGGTATTTAGGTTAAGGGCGATTTGAGCAAAATTTGGCTTCATTATGTCTTGTGATTGGATTAAATAACCTAAGTTGTATGTTATCTTTTTCTCAAAAAATAACACATCAAAAACTGTGTGTTTTTCATTAAAATAATTATTTATACCGTCGTTTGCTCAATAACATAGGGTTTTAACCCCCCTATCCTATTGAGCAAATGACGTAACGCACCACTTAGGTTAAATATATTTATCGACATGCGTTTGCAAGCCTGTTTTTGAACCGAGTCCAGAGGCTACAAAGTGCCATTCGCCGTCTTCCAAGCGCAGTCTGCCAAATTCTATTTCAGTGCAGTTACCAAATTCTTGGTCAAGGTCATAACGCAAAACTTCGCGGTTGTTTGCTACATCAACCAATCGTATGTAGGCTTCATTCAATAACCCGAAATGGTGATGGCGTGCTTCTGCTTCATGAATGCTTACCACTATCAATACTTCTTGGATTTGAGGCGAGATGAGTGGCAAATTCGCCAATATCATTTCATCATCTTCGTCGCCTGCTCCAGTGCGGTTGTCGCCTGTATGTTGCAAACCGCCATCAGGCGATTTCAAGTTATTGTAAAAAATAAAAAAGTCTTCAGAGGGGAGTTTTCCCTGCGCTGTAACCATAAAGACTGAAGCATCGAGGTCAATAGATTGTCCATTATGGATTTCCCAACCCAATCCTATCAAGATTTTTTGTAAGTTGGGTTCTTTTTTGCTCAAGTTGAGTGAGCTACCTTTTTTGAGTGAAATTGCCATGATTTTAGGGTGTAAAAATAGTTTTCCTCTCTCGAAATTGGAGAGGGCAAGGTGTGAGGTCTTGCGAAACAATTCCGCAAGAAGCCTAACACACAAAATTACGCATATTTATCTACAAAACCTTGCAGTCCTATGTTGTGTCCTATTCCTGCAGCTACAAAGTGCCATTCATTATTTTCCAAATGGAGTTTTCCAAATTCTATTTCAGTGCAGTTAGCAAATTCTTGGTCAAGGTCATAGCGCAAAACTTCACGATTCGTGGCGACATCTACGAGGCGTATGTAGGCACCATGCAATAAACCAAAGTGGTGATGGCGCGCTTCTGCTTCGTGTATAGAAACTACTATGAGTATTTCGTGGACTTCGGGCGAGATGAGGGGCAGGTTTGCCAATATCATCTCATCGTCACCCTCGCCTACGCCTGTGCGGTTGTCGCCTGTGTGTTGTATGCTTCCTTCGGGTGATTTCAGGTTATTGAAAAAAACAAAAAAGTCGTCATGAGGTAACTTTCCGTGTGCGTTGAGCATAAAAACCGCCGCATCGAGGTCAATGTTTTTGCCTTGTTGAAATTCCCAACCCAAGCCTATCAAAATTTTCTGAAGCGCGGGTTCTTTTTTGGTAAGGTTGAGTGTACCACCTTTTCTGAGTGAGATTGCCATGAAAGCTATTGTTAATGATTATACATACTTATCCACATAGATTTGTAACCCTATGTTTGTGCCAACGCCTGAAGCCGTAAAATGCCATTCCGTATGCTCTTTATACAGTTTGCCGAATATTATTTCTGTACAATTATCAAACTCTTTGTCGAGTTCATAACGCAAAATCTCGCGGTTGCTTTCTACATCTACGAGGCGTATGTAGGCTTCTGTGAGCTGTCCAAAATGCTGTCGGCGTGCGTGAGCATCATAAATGGACACAATGATAAGGATTTCCTCTACTTGTGATGCGATGAGGGGCAGGTTTGCCAATATCATCTCATCGTCGCCATCGCCTGCCCCTGTGCGGTTATCGCCTGTATGCTGTACGCTTCCATCGGGAGATTTTAGGTTGTTGTAAAAAACAAAATAATCATCTGTAGGCAATTTGCCATGCGTATTCAGCATAAAGATAGAGGCATCAAGGTCAATGTTTTTGCCTTGCTGAAATTCCCAGCCTAAGCCTATCAAAATTTTCTGAAGCGCGGGTTCTTTTTTTGTAAGGTTGACGGTGCCGCCTTTGTTGAGTGTGATTGCCATTTTGTTTGAAGTATTTGAAGTGTTTTAGTATTTTTTGTTATGCGTTTCCTATAACGGCCTTAGCAGTTACTTATTACTTATGCGTATTTTGTGCCTGCATATTGCTTGCTATGCAATTAGCCTTTTATTAAGAGGTGCAGCTGTAGGTATTTGGTATATAAACGCATAGATTTTGTAGGCTGTATATTTTATATTTTTTTTTCATATCTTTGTCAAAAATTTAGCGTTACGTATGAAAAAGACAGTGTTTTTATTTTCTATAGGTGTAGTTTTTCTTACAGGGTGTAAGTGGCGCGTTGAGCCACTGCCTCAAGAACCACTCGCGTTTAAAACACCCAATAATTTTCCGCCGCCTATTTATGCGATTGGCAACAATCCTGTCAATACGGCTGGGTTTGAGTTGGGAAAGGCTCTTTTCTATGACCCGTTGCTTTCGCGTGATGGCACTGTTTCGTGTGGGAGTTGCCATCAACAAGTGTCAGGCTTTGCGCATCAAGACCATGCTTTGAGCCATGGCATTGATAACAAAGTAGGTGCGCGCAATGGCCCCGCACTCATCAATTTGGCTTGGCAGGCAAGTTTCTTTTTTGATGGAGGCGTGAACGACCTTGACCTACAGCCTATCGCTCCTATAGAAAACCCTGTAGAAATGGACGAGAAAATGGCAAACGTACTATTGAAACTGAAAAACTCAACCCGCTATCCAGCTATGTTTGAAAAAGCCTTCGGGAGTCGCGATATAACAACCGCCAAGACGCTCAAAGCATTTTCGCAATTTATGGTCATGCTCATTTCGGCTAATTCAAAATATGATAAAATGAGGCGTGGGGAGCTTGTTTTCTCGCCTGATGAAAATACAGGGCTACAAATTTTTAATCAAAAATGCGCCACTTGTCACGCAGGAGAGCTTTTCACTGACAAATCCTTTTCCAATAACGGTTTGCCCCTCAATCCGCCACCTGCTTTCAACGACCAAGGGCGGTTTCTTATTACCCAACAAAACACAGACCTTTTCAAATTTAAAATGCCTACTTTGCGCAATATTGAAAAAACCGCACCCTACATGCATGACGGAAGAATAGCTACTCTTGAGGGCGTGATAGCGCATTATCTAACCCCAGCTTTAACCCCCAATGTCGACCCGCGTTTGCGCCAATTTCCAGGTGGTTTCTTGGGTATTCCACTCACGGTTAATGAACGCGCCAAGATTTTAACTTTCCTAAAAACCCTTACAGACGAAGAATTTTTGAAGAACCCTTTATTTGCTGAATAATAATAATATTTGCGCTGAAACATACCCGCCATGCCACAACCCAAAAAAGTAATTGTTATTGTAGGACCTACTGCCGTAGGCAAGACGGCACTCGCTATACAATTAGCACAACACTTCAAAACCGACATCGTGTCAGCAGACTCGCGCCAATTTTATCGTGAACTAGAAAAAGCTACCGCAAAACCTACTCTCGAAGAACTTGGATTGATACAACATTATGGCATCAATTCGCACAGCATAGAAAACTACTACAGCGTAGGACAATACGAACATGACGCACTCGCTTGGATAAAGGACATTCACCAAAAAGCAGACTATGCGCTGCTGGTGGGCGGTTCAGGATTGTATGCAAAAGCTGTAACAGAAGGACTGGACGAAATGCCCGAAATAGATTTTAAGATACGCCAAAGTTTGCAAGAACGCTTGGTTGATGAAGGATTGATACATTTATTGCTGGAGCTTCAACGGCTAGACCCTGAACACTATCGACAAATAGACAAAGCCAATCCGCAACGGGTATTGCGCGCACTTGAAGTTTGCCTTTCGGTAGGGCAACCTTATTCAAGTTTTAGAACAGGAAAGGCAAAAGTGCGCCCTTTTGATTTGATAAAAATCGGCATCACAATGCCCCGCGAAAAACTATATGCACGCATAGAAGCACGTATGGAAGCTATGCTTGCTGACGGCTTATTGGAAGAAGCACGCGCTCTATTTCCACAAGCGCACCTTCCTGCCCTCCAAACAGTGGGCTACCAAGAAATATTTGGCTATTTACGCAACGAATACGATTGGCAAGAAACACACCGATTGCTCATGCGCAATAGCCGCAGATACGCCAAACGCCAATTCACATGGTTTCAACGCGACACCCAAATAAATTGGTTTGAAGCCACTCAAATAACAGACATTTTAGCACACATAGCCAAGTTATGACAAGATTTTGGACAATAAGCGTCTTCGTATGGCTGAGCATGCAAAGCTGTACATTGCCTCAAAATAAATTTAATAACCGTTTAGAAATGTTGGGTGGGACGTGGTTCGCCAAAAAACACGACCTTTACCATACCATTTATATACAAGATAGTACGCATATAGGACTCGATACGCATATTGATACGGTTTTTTTTTATGAGTACAAACTCATAGGCGACAGCCTCGCACTCTATAAACCACACGGCGAATTGGTAAACTATAACCGTATCTTACAACTAACACCTGATACACTTGTGTTTGAAACACTGTTGGACAAAGCCGAAATAATAGGCTACTCCCGCAAACGCAGATTGTATGGTAAAAAATCATAAATTTGCTTTTTGCGAAAATACAGCTTATTTTTACACCCAAAATTATAAAAATGAAATTATTAAGTATCTGCCTGATAGCTTTCTGTAGCCTATTTTGTAGTTGTGGGAATGCAGGCAAGGACAAAATATTGGTAGGCAAGTGGCAGCTTATCTATAACCGCGAAGCCTGCCTTGCGAATATGCCCAAAGACCAACGCAAAATATTTGAAACACAGCCCAAAACTCAACAAGAGGTTATCTTAAAAGAAATAGCCACCCAACTGGAGCGCGATAATTGGCTGACATTCATGTCCGATAATACCTTTGAACACGTTTCGCTTGATGGCGAACTGAAGCATATAGGCAAGTGGCAAATCAAAAATGGCGGCACACAAATAAGCCTCCAATGGCTGAAAAACAAACAAGACAAAACGCCACAACGCGAAACTTGCCAAATATTGCAACTCAAAACAAACAGCCTCGTATTGGAAAGCCTTGCCTCCCAAAAGACGAAGCTCGCTTTCGTTCCCTACAAAAAAATAACAACACAAAAAACAACACAAAAAACAACACAAAAAACAACACAAAAAATAACACAAAAAATAACACAAAAAGCCCAAATCAACCCATGAAAGAAATTGTAATTATTGGTTATGCAGGGCACAGCTTTGTCGTTTGTGATATTTTTCACGCAAGCCAACGTACTTTAACCGCCTATTGCGACAACTACCAAAAGGATAACAACCCCTATAACTTGGCGTATTGGGGCATAGAGTCAAGCCCAGAAAACATGTTGCGGTTGCCTTATTATGATTATTTTGTAGCCATAGGCGACAACAGCATCAGACGTAAAATCACTCAACAGCTCGCCTCTATTTTGCAACTTCCTACCAAAGCCATACACCCGACAGCTACCATCGCAAGCCACACAGAGATAGCGGCAGGCGTTTTTTTAGGCGCAAATTGTATCATAAACCCGTTGGCAACTATCGGATTGGGTACTATTTGCAATACCGCTTGTATCATAGAACATGAATGTAAAATAGGCAGCTTTTGTCATATCGCGCCTTCGGCTGTCTTGTGTGGCAATGTAAGCATAGGCGATGGCACATTCATTGGTGCGAATGCAGTCGTAAAACCCAATATCCGCATAGGGCGCAATGTTACGGTAGGCGCGGGTGCGGTAGTTTTGAGCGACATTCCCAACCATGCCATCGTGGTAGGCAATCCTGCAAGGATACGATAAACTATACCCGCCATGTTTTTTTGAGAAATAATGCTTAATTTTGCACACATGAAAAAAGTTGCCTTTTATACGCTTGGCTGTAAGCTCAATTATTCAGAAACTTCTACCATTGCCCGCCAATTCACTGAGCGCGGTTATGCAAAAGTAGCATTTGAGGATACGCCCGATATTTTTATCATCAATACATGTTCAGTTACAGAAAATGCAGATAAGAAATGCCGTAAACTCGTAAAAGAAGCGCAACGTATTGCGCCCAATGCTTATATAGCCATCATAGGTTGCTATGCACAACTAAAACCGCAAGAAATAGCCTCTATAGAAGGCGTCGATGCCGTTCTGGGAGCTTCAGAGAAGTTTCAACTGTTGGACTTATTGCCCACTTTTGAAAAAAACAAAAGCCAAAACGAAGCAGGTTTGGCAGGCAAGGCGCAAATCTTGGTGCAGGAAGTGTGCCACGCGCAAGCATTTCACACCTCTTACTCATACGGCGACCGCACACGAACCTTCCTGAAAGTACAAGACGGCTGCAATTACAACTGCTCTTTCTGTACTATTCCTCTCGCAAGGGGTGAAAGCCGCAGCGACACCATCGCCAATATAGTAAAAGCCGCAGAGGAAATAGCCCAAACTACCGAAGTCAAAGAAATTGTGCTTACAGGGGTGAATACAGGCGATTTTGGCATACAAAAGGGCAGGCGCGAAGAGCGTTTTATAGACCTTGTACACGCTCTAGATGGCGTAGAAGGCATAGCACGTATGCGCATTTCTTCCATAGAACCCAACCTTTTGAGCAATGAAGTGATAGCTTTCGTAGCCCAATCGCGTAGATTTGTACCACATTTTCACATTCCTTTGCAGTCGGGTTCAAACCGTTTGTTAAAGCTCATGTTCAGGCGTTACCAACGCGAATTGTATGCAGAAAGAGTCGCCTATATCAAAACTTTGATGCCGCATTGTTGTATTGGTGTGGATGTGATAGTGGGCTTTCCTACCGAAACGGAAGCGGACTTTTTAGAAACCTACAATTTTTTGAACGAGTTGGATATTTCTTACCTCCACGTATTCACCTATTCAGAACGCGCCAATACTAAAGCACTGGATTTAAAACCTGCCGTCCCGTTGCATATCCGCAATGAACGCTCCAAAATGTTGCATATCCTTTCAGACAAGAAAAGACGCTTCTTTTATGAACAACACGTAGGCAAGGCATTCACTGTTCTGTTTGAAAATGATGTCGAAAACGGCTTTATACATGGCTTCACAGAAAACTATATCCGCGTACAAGCAAAATATGACCCCATGCTTGTCAATGAGCTAAAACCTGTACACCTCGCCTCCATCAACGCCAATATGTTGGGCGAAGTGGAAGAAGTGGAAAGCATAAATCATACACATTAAATGTTAGTGTTCTGCCTTTTCAGGTGTTAGAAAAACAAATTATCAATCGTTCATTTTCGACACCTGAAAAGCAGCAAGTATGCAGTCATTTTCAGGTGTCGAAAAATGGTGAAAAGAAAAATGTGCGTTAAATATTTACACTCGACAGCATTTTTAGAACACCTGAAAAGCGAAAGGCTGCCCTATTCGGACAGCCTTGATGAGGAAGAAGTTTACAACGCCTTTAGTTTTTTGACATATACGGCTACCTCTTTCATTATATTAGAATGCATATCAACCTCTTTAGCATCAGAAGCGCGTTTGGATTGTTTGAGGTAAGATTTTTCGTTTTTTGTGTAAACTTTCTGTGCATACGTATGCACTTTCTCTTTTCCCCAACGGTCCTCAAACGCTGTTAGTAACATATAAGCTACTTTAGGAGATTGGTACTTACACTTCATCATTTCGTAAAAATAGTACTCTTGTAACAAAAGCTCATTTTTGCCTTTTTCTTTACACAGGCCTGCAAGTATTATTTCTTGTACGCATACTTGACGCAATTTATCAAAATGCTCGTTTGCATTGATTACTATGTTGTTAATAGCTTCTTGATAGAACTTATGAAGCACTCGCCAATCGCCTTTTTCATTAGCCTCCGCAAAAGCGTCTATAAAGCCTACTTTTTGTCGAAAATCGCCAGAAGCTTTTATTTTCTCCTGCGTTTCTCTGTCGGCTGAGTTATTCTCGTTTGGAGCATACTCACTTTGTTGATTGCATGAGGACATCAATATTAATATCGCCATGATTGAAAGTGCAATTTTTTTTCATTGATTTACTATTTTAAAGGATTAACAAAATTTTTGTCCCTCTCCAAGGGAAACGACAGACAACTGGATATCACCATCTGCATCGGTTACTGTTTTGTAGGACTTACCACCAGTAAAGGATAGCTGAGCACAAGACTTGCCATCCTCAACATACCAAGTGCACGACACGTTTCCCTCCGAGCACCCACAATGTTTTTTGTTCGCTAGTATTGGAGAAATTGACAAGATACTTAGCAGCGAAAAAAGCACATTTTTTTTTATAGATTAGAGATATTAATTGGATTTTTAATAAAGGTTGTTTTATGGAGCTTTTTGATTTGTAAATTATTGATAGTAAACTATTTGTGTAAGCATAAAAGCATGCATAAAAAGCACGGCACTTACTCAACTTTGGACTGATACGGCATAATAAGGTAAAAATAGCAAGGCAATATTTTGATTGTCAAGTATTTAGAAATATATTTTTGTTTATCAGTCCAAAGTTGAGTAAGAGTCAAAAAACATAATAGTGTTCAATAGCAATAGGATAGAGCTACTGATATGTCGCATTGCTTCACATCTATGTAGCCATTGGACTCGAAAGTTCGTGTAGCTTTTCCAACACTGGCAGAAGAGCATTTCTCACCGTCTTTTACACTCCAGTCAAACCTAATTTGTCCGCCAGTTTCACCATTGAGACCACACCAACAGTTTTTTGAATAAACGTTCGTACAAAAGAATGCGAGGCACAAACATAATAAAAATTTTCTCATAAATTGAATTGAGGTTTAGTTCAATTTTGATGCAAAGATAGAAAGGTTGGATGTGATTACAAAATAAATGTAATATGTAATATGTTTATTAAAAATATTTTACATCTTAAAACGATAAAATTTATGTTAAAACACTGATTTTAAGCTATTTATATTTTATAGAAATGCTAAATTATAACTTTTATTACATTGTAAGTAAATAATAAAAAATGCACATAAAATCATTGTGTTTTTCTGCTTCCGTTGGTATTTTAGAAAAATTGGGTATAACTTTGTTCTATTCGACATTTCCCAGCGTGTTTTTCAAAGAAAGCATTTATTAAAAATTGAGCTGAAAAACGAGGGTTTCAATGGGGGCAATCTAGTTTTGTCCCCTTTTAGGAGCGTTGTAGAGGCATTTAAGCGGGTAAACAAGTCGGGTTTCTTATAAACTTGCAAATTTTCAATGCAGACAAGGATTTTTACATATGTTGCCAATCTCAATAAACTGCCACAACGCCTTATTTACGCATAAACCGCCTCCAAATGCCTTTTACAAGGTGGGGACAAAACTAGATTGCACCCTGTAAATAATGACCACCATATTGTTTTTAGTCAAATGTTTTGTAAATGTAAAATTCAAAAAAGTTGCTGGGAAATGACGTATCATAGGGGTTAAAATAATCCCTGTTGTGTATTGGTATCTTTCATTGGGTGAAATGTACCAATAATAATAAATGGGTTAAGGCTAATTTGATGAAATTTAAGAGTAGTTCCTAAGAAAAAATATAAATCATGTTTTTCTGTAAATTCGGTAAAATATTTTTGTTTTACGTTCATGCAAGCCTCCCCTTCCGCTTCTTCTGATGACGTATACTTTTCTTTTGCTTTTCTTAAACAATTCCAATACAAAGCGGCAACTTCCCAGTCTTCTATCATAAGTTTGCTCTTACGTCCTTTTGTATCTTCAAAAGTATAGCTAAATTTGTAAGGGAGTTTTTTTACCACGTCAAATTTTTTATCTTCAATACTTTCAAATAACCCCATTTGTTGCATTGCGTCCAATTTAGCCTTATCCCATTCTCTTTCAGTCTTCTCGTACACGAAACTATATATTTTAGTAGGCTTAAAGGTGGCTAAAGAAGTGCTGGAATCTTTTGCTTCTTGAATAAGCACTTCAAGGTCATCATATACCTTTCCCAAGCATATTTTCTTCCGCTCCTCCCAAAAATTCTTTGTCCCTATTTTTTCATGAATTATTGGTTGTGTATCCAAATCATGAGGGCGATAACTTTCAGGACGAAAGTCGCTTGTATTTTTCTCTAAATTAATTTCAATCCACTCATATTTTCTGTATTTGGACTCATAATCTAGTTTTCGGAATTGTATGGGGTAAATCCTTATCCAAGTCCCATCTTCTTTGAAACCAGCTGTGCATACTAATTCATCATATTTAACAGAAAGGGTGGGGTATGTTTTTACTGTTATCAATACTTTGGTGAGTGCTATATTTCTTTTCTAAAGATGTTTGAGTTCGTAATTCCATTCAGGTAAGGAGGTGAGATGTGTTGCCAATGTACCTCTGTGGCATTGACAATGATGTGCTTCGAAGCAAGTGAGCGCAATCCGCTTGTGGTTCTCTAATAAACCCAATACTTCTTGAGTATAAGTTTGCGCTTGTGGAAGGGTATCTTTTTTATATGAGGCAAAAAGTGAGTTATAATCTTTTTGTGTTTTAAGATTTTGCCTTTGTTCACTAGCAATGCCAAGTTCTGGAATATGTTTGTATTTTATACCCATAGACTTGCAGACTTCTTGCAAAGTCGTTTTCGAGAAACCAAACTTTTGACTGTATGGATTTCTACGCACATCACACAATACCTTCACATCTGCTAAGATAAGTTTATTAAAATATTGTTCTAAACTAATTCCTTCATAGCCTATTGTATATAACATAGTATCCTTCTGTTGAGGTATTTCTGCTATCACATTAGCTTGCTCTTCTTGCGATAGTATGCGTTTAATTACTTTACTGTTAATGGCATAGTAAGGATAGCGCGAATAGGTAAGGTGTATAAGTTGTGAGGTAGAAAACCGTTGATATTCTTTGAATAGAAACATAATATGAGCTTCATCTTTTGGTTTAAGTTGTTGCAAATAGCTTTCTTTAGTTTCTAATATCCATGTTTTTTTATCCTCACTTAGTAGCTTTTTTATTCGCAAAGCTCCTAAGTCCCAAACTGCTTGGTAAGAATAACAACCATATAGGTAAGGTAAAAAGTAAAAATCAGGCTTTTCTTGATTTTTAGTAAACAGGAAAAGAAGCTTTTGAAGGTCGATTTTACCCAAACGGCCTCCAAAAATTTCTAATAAAGCTAATAATATTTTTCGACGATAGTAAAGCATGATGCAAAAATACAAATTTTTAGACAATATACAATCATTGCTAAAATATTATTAACTTTAAAAGCTATGCCGTCGCAATTTCATTTGCCAATTTTTATTACCGACATTTCCCAGCGTGTTTTTCAAAAGAAGTATTTATTAAAAATTGAGCTGAAAAACGAGGGTTTCAATATACGGTAATGTTATATTTGTGGCAGTGTTATATTTGTAATGCTACTATTTTGTCTAGGAAAGGGCCTAATCTTGTTGTAAAACCCAAACAACAAGCCAAAAGCCCGTTGCTACAGCCTTACAAATATAGCACTACCAGATTTGTATTAAAAAGAAAGGCTAAATGTGTATAAACACTTAGCCTTTTTTATTTTTACAAACCTGAAAAATCAAAATCGTTGAGGAAAGCAGTTGTAAAGTTGCCTGCTCTGAATTCGGGGTTGTCCATCAACCGAATATGGAATGGAATGGTTGTTTTGATGCCGTCGCCTTCTATAACAAACTCTTGCAAGGCGCGTTTCATACGAATGATAGCCTCTTCGCGTGTTTGTCCGCTCACGATAAGTTTGGCAACCATAGAGTCATAATTTGGCGGGATAGTATAACCTGCATAAATGTGGCTATCTACGCGCACGCCGCGCCCGCCGGGTATGTGGAGGTTTGTTATCTTGCCTGCACATGGGCGAAATCCTTTGCCGGGGTCTTCAGCATTGATACGACATTCTATGGCATGTAGTTGTGGCTCATAGTTGCGTCCAGATATTTCGATGCCTGCGGCTATTTTTATCTGTTCTTTGATGAGGTCAAACCCGCCTGTAACTTCTTCTGTGATAGGGTGTTCTACTTGGATACGGGTGTTCATTTCCATGAAATAAAAATCGCCGTGTTTATCCACCAAAAACTCTATCGTACCCACACCTTCGTAATTGATAGCTTTGGCGGCTTTGATAGCGGCATCACCCATTTTTTTGCGAAGTTCGGGTGTCATGATAGGGGAAGGCGCTTCTTCGACAAGTTTTTGATGCCTGCGTTGAATGCTACAGTCGCGCTCTGACAAATGGCAAACTCGACCGTATTGGTCGCCTGCTATTTGAATTTCGATGTGGCGTGGCTCCTCTACATATTTTTCGAGGTACATGCCGCTGTTACCGAATGCGGCTTCGGCTTCGGCTTTTGCGCTATTCCATGCATTTTCAAATTCATCTTCGCTTTTGATGATTCGCATGCCACGACCGCCACCACCTGCTGTGGCTTTGATGATAACAGGGTAGCCTATTTCTTTGGCTATTTCCTTGCCTTGTTCTACTGACTCCAGCAATCCGTCAGAGCCTGATATGATAGGCACGCCAGCTTTTTTCATGGTGTCTTTTGCGGTAGCTTTATCGCCCATAGTGTCAATCATATAGGGTGTTGCGCCTATAAATTTGAAGCCGTTATCTTGGCATATTTGAGAGAATTTAGCGTTTTCAGACAAGAAGCCGTAGCCAGGGTGAATAGCGTCCGCGTTGGTTATTTCAGCCGCTGCGATAATGCGGGGCATGTTGAGGTAAGAGTCTTTACTTTCAGGTTTCCCTATGCAAACGGCTTCATCAGCAAAGCGTACATGGAGGCTTTCGCGGTCAGCCGTTGAATATACGGCTACGGTTTTGATGCCCATTTCCCTACAAGTACGGATAACGCGCAACGCAATCTCACCACGATTGGCTATGAGTATTTTTTTGAACATACATTTAGGAAGCCCCCCTACCCCCGCAGGGGGAGTTTATGATACTAAATAAATATGCCCGTTGGGGTTTGGGCATTAAAAAGTCCTTATATAGGTTCTACTAAGAAAAGAGGTTGGTCGTATTCTACAGGTGAAGCATTTTCCACCAGTACTTTCACGATGCGTCCGCTCACTTCAGCTTCTATTTCGTTAAAAAGTTTCATTGCTTCGATAATACAAACAATCTTGCCTGCCTTTATCTCATCACCGACATTTACCAATGAAGGCGTTTCGGGGTTTGCGGAGCGGTAGAAAGTGCCGATCATAGGCGATTTGATGGTTATATAGTTGCTACTATCTTTTGCTACAGTTTGTGTAATAGGCGTTTCTGTTTGCTCTGTAGCAGTGTTTGTTGGGGCATACGAGGCTACATATTGTGTTGCTACGGGTGCGGGAACAAACTCTACAGCTCCACCTGCGCGTTTAACGTGTAGTTTTAGTTCGCTTGTTTCAATATTGACTTCAGCCAAGCCTAGTTTGGCGATGTATTCCAATAAATCCTGAATTTCTTTAGGTTTCATACGAGATGCGTTAAAAAGCTATTATTTTAATAGACTATGAGGGCGCAAAGTAATAAAAAATTTGTTGTTATTGCAAGTTTTATTTTTTGAAGAAGGGTAAATGGCTAAGATTTGGCAATATTTTCTTACTTCGTTTTTCTTCGTGTTCGTACAGTAGCTTGCCTACGTCTGCCATAAAAGGGAAGCATATCTTGTGATAGTCATTAAATTCTGTGTCTGTCCCTTTGCTTTTGGTTGTATAAATAACAGCTGAAACAAAAAACTCTATTTTTTTTTCAAAATCAACGATATAGGCGCAGTCTGCTACATAGCCATTCCACCAACCAACCATATTGAATATGCGCAGGTCGGGTTGTAGTTGTGTATTTTCTTTGCGTCCATAGTAAAGGTACTTCTTGTAGGCAGGAAAGAACTTTTCTTTATAGTCGTATTTTTTAAGTCTTGCTTCGTGAGGAAACATGCCCATACCGTACCACAATAATTTATAGTCGCTTTGACTGAGGTTAAAACGTTTTTGGCTTGCTACCGCTTCAGGCATCATGAGTGCGGCAAACATGTCGTGCATATCGCGTAAAGAAACAAAGTTTTCATAATCGAAATCAAATGTTTCACTAAATTCGGTCAAGTCTTGTGCATAATGTTTTACAACTTGCGAGCCTGCGCCAAACAAAGATGCGATAGGTTTTTCGTTGGTTTGTGATGGCTGTGTATAAAGCAGTTTACCTTTTTGGTCATAAAAATAAACGGGATTGGTGTGTCTATTTTGTTCCGTATTACAATCTGTAAACCTACGCAAAATGCGGGTATTTGTGTAACCTTTCTTTTCGAGATGCTCATATATATAGCGTTGCCCCAAAAACTCGTACAAGCGTGAGTAGGCTTCGTTTTCGCTGACAGCTAAAATACCTTCTACAAAGCGTGTCATGCAAGGAAACTCCTTATCCTCCGTGTCGTTTCCTTTGAGTTCGGTTTGGCAAGGATAATCAGCTCCGAAGCCCATTCTTGCCCATTTATTCACGCCTGTTTTTTTTATTTCGTTCAGTTTCTCTAAACTAAGCCCTAAGATAGGTGCTTTTACGAAACTAGCTGGGCTAAAAAATTTATTGGCGTTTTCGCGATAGGTATATTCTTTGAAAGAGGGGTTATTCTTGGCATCGCGGTTGATCTGTGTGTAAA
>Ga0163154_10002875_pt1 | contig 24602 bp, 20 predicted proteins | sample OliLakLV19MP9P1_FD_148649 | JGI IMG/M metagenome (GOLD analysis project Ga0163154, IMG submission 148649) | Freshwater microbial mat bacterial communities from Lake Vanda, McMurdo Dry Valleys, Antarctica - Oligotrophic Lake LV.19.MP9.P1 | ecosystem: Environmental > Aquatic > Freshwater > Lake >... | reverse complement strand
AACGTGGTGCTTGCCTTACATGCTGGGACGCAGGCTGCGGTTTTTGTGTCGACTCGGCGGGGTGGCATTGCGCGTTTTGATGCGCTGTCGCGGCGCTTCGAAACACCGCCCGGATTGCCGAGCTTTACCGATCGACAAAAGCTATTGCACGTACACGACGACGGTCGGCTGATTTTCGCCAGTGACGGTGAGTTGTGGGCGCTTGATCCCGGCAAGGCGGCGCAACGCTTGCTGACTAGCAGACCAACCGAAGGCAGCATTCTGGTGGGCGTGCCGCGGCCCGGCGGTGGTTATGCCATCGGCAGCGCTACGGCTGGTGTGCTGCTGATTGACCCCCAGGGGCGTGTTCAGCAGCAGCTTCGCATGGATAAAACGCCGGCTGCTTTGCCCGATGATGCGGTGCGCGCTTTGCAATTTGATCGCAGCGGTCGATTGTGGATCGGCACTGCGCAGGGTTTGGCGCGCCTGGAGCAAGACGGCAGCGTCCGTATTTGGCGCCATGAAACAAGTGATCCCAACGGCTTGCCGGGTGATCGGGTGGCTGCTTTGTACAGCGATCGCAGTGGTTTGTTGTGGATTGGCACTTGGACTGCCGGTGTGGCGCTGTTTGATGCCGGTAGCGAGCAGATTCGGGTGGTGCAGCGCACCACTGGGCTGCCGTCCAATGCGGTGACGTCATTGTCGCCATCCGACGGTGGCCGACTCTGGGTGGGGATGATTGATCGCGGCGGCGTTGCGGAATTGGCGGCGGATGGCAGCGTGATCCGTCAATTTAATACGCAGTCTGCGCCGCATCCGCTCGCCGCTGATGATGTCACGGCCTTGCTGCACGAGCCGCGCGGGCTGTGGGTGGGCTATCGGCGCGGCGGGCTGGATTTGCTGCTCGGCGATGGGGGAATCCGGCGATTCCCGGTTGGCGACGATGGTTTGCCGGCCAGCACGGTGCAGGCACTCAGTTTGGATGGCAATGGCAGCCTATGGATCGGTTTGTTGGGCGCCGGCGTGTACTCCTTGTGCGCGGACTGTTCGCAGCCGCGGGCCTGGCCCATTGCCAATGGTTTGCCGCGCCCTGCGATTAACGCAATCGTGCAGACGCGCGATGGTTTTATGTGGTTTGCCGTGCGCCGGGGTGGTGTGTTTTGGTTCGATCCGCGCAGCAGCAAATCGGGCAGTTTGACCGCGGGCGGTGCGCTGGCCTTGCCGCACGAGAGCGTGACCAGTGTGTTGGAAGACGCGCAAGGTCTGCTTTGGCTGGGCAGCCAGGGCGGCGGTTTAAGCGCAATTACGCGTGACGCAAACGGCCTGCCGACGCAGATCAAAACCTACTCGGAAGCTCAAGGATTGGTGTCTTCGATGGTGTCTGCCATTCTGAATGGCGGCAATCGCGAGTTGTGGATTAGCACCTCGCGTGGTGTGTGCCGTTTTTTCGTTGAGAAAGATGAGTTTGAGTGTTTCGACGATCGCGACCCCGCCTTGGCCGCGGATTTTTTTGTCGGCGCCGCCGCGCGTGATAACAGCGGCACGCTGCATTTTGGCAGTTCCCAGGGTTTACTGAGCATTCCGTCGCCTCAAGACCTGCGATTGGAGCGTCGCGATGTGCCGCTGCTGTTGACGGAACTGCGCATTGACAATCGCCCGGTAAAACCCGGCGCCGATGCACCGATCACGCAGGCCATTGAATTTGCAGAGCGCTTGCGTCTGCGCCACGACCAGGATTTGTTTTCCATCGAATTTGCCGCGCTTGATCCACGCCGAGCGAGCGCGCTGCACTACCGCTATCGATTGCAGGGACGCGATGCGCAATGGATCGCCACCGATGAAAAAAGGCGAATCGCAACGTATACCGGATTGCCAGCGGGCCAGTACGTGTTTGAGGTGCAGGCGCTTGATCGTGGCGCCATAGTGGGTCAACGAAGCGTGCCGATTGACGTGCTCGCGGCACCGTGGATGGGGCTCTGGGCACGGCTGGCTTATGCCTTGTTACTGGTCACTTTGCTGGCGCTGATCGGCTGGCGCTACCGGCGTCGCTTGGTTGAGCGTGAGCAAAGCCAAGACGCGCTCGCGCAGAGCGAAGCATTGCTCAAATACGCCTTGTGGGGTAGCCGTGCGGAATTGTGGGACGCCGATTTGCGCTTGGACAAGCTGCTGCGCCGCAACCGCTTGGAACATATGCAGGTCACGCGCAGCGCCAGTGCCGCTTCGCTGCAGGCCTATACGCCATTTGTACACGCTGACGATCGCGCCCGTTTTCGTGAAGCGCTGATTGCCTGCGTCAAGGGTGACAACGATCTATTCGAGTGCAGCTATCGAAGTCCTGATATTGACGGGCAGTGGCGTTGGCTGCTGTCGCGTGGACGGGTGTTTAGTCGTGACGCGCGAGGCCGGGCTTTGCGCATGGTGGGTACCACATTCGATATCACCGAGTTGCGCACCAATGAAGAGGCCTTGCGCAGTTCCGAAGATCGCTTGAACCTGGCCCTGTGGGGCAGCGGCGATGAAATGTGGGACGTCGATTTAAGCAGCGGCAGGATGCGCCGCGAAAATGCGCTCAGTGCGACGGCGCTAACTGCCGAAGTGCAATTCCCGAAACTCATTGACTATCTGCAGTACATCCATCCCAGTGACCAGACGCGCGTGCGCGATGCGCTGGTCGCGCACCTAAAAGGGGAGGTCGATCATTATGAATGCAGCTATCGAACGCGGGCTCTACAGGGTGGTTGGCTGTGGATTTTGAGCAAAGGCCGCGTGCTCCTGCGTGATCCTCAGGGCAAAGCGCAGCGCATGGTCGGCACCAATCGGGATATTTCGAAGCTCAAACAAGTGGAGGAAGATTTACGCTTCCTCAACGAAGAGTTAGAAGTGCGGGTGCAACGTCGTACCGCGGCTTTGGAGAAAGCCAACGTCGATCTCAAACAAACCCTCGATCAACTCACGCGCGCGCAGCGCCAACTGGTGGAATCGGAAAAGCTCGCGGCACTCGGTGGCCTAGTCGCAGGTGTGGCGCATGAGATCAATACGCCACTCGGCGTGGGCGTCACCGCGGCCTCGCACCTGCAGCTCGAGTCTCAACGTTTAGTGCGGGTCGTAAGGGAAGGCAAAATGACCCGCGCGGATCTGGAACAGTTTTTAGACCAAGCCCAGCAGAGCAGTGATTTGGTACTGCGCAATCTGGAACGCGCCAGTCAATTGGTGCGCAGCTTCAAGCAGGTGGCGGTGGATCAATCAAGTGAGCAGCGCCGCAGCTTTATATTGTGCGAATATCTGGATGAAATCTTATTGTCCTTGCATCCGCGCATTAAGAAAAGTCGGGTGCAGGTTGAGATCAAATGCGATGCAGGAATAACCATGGATACCTATCCGGGCGCGTTCTACCAAGTCATCGTCAATCTGGTGATGAATGCGCTCGTTCACGCATTTGCCGACGAAGACCATGGCCAAATCAACATTGAATGCGCGTTGGATGGTGACGATGTCTTGGTCGACTTTCGCGATAATGGCAAGGGAATGAGTGAAAGCGTGAAAAATCGCGTATTTGAGCCGTTTTTTACCACCAAACGCGGCAGTGGTGGCAGCGGACTTGGTTTGCACATCGTCTACAACTTGATCACCCTGGTGCTGCGTGGTCAAGTCAGTTGCAACAGTGAGTTGGATAAAGGCACCCACTTTCGACTGCTGTTGCCGCGCGTAGCACCGGGCGCAGGCGAGACGGCGTGAACGCGCGCCTACGCTGCTGCTGGGCTTTACTGCTGCTCTGCTGCACGGAGCTGGCTTTTTGCGCTGAGCTGGCATCGGTAGACGCGGTGCGCTTTCGCAGTTTTGGAATTGGCAGTGGATTGTCGCAACCGACCGCGCGCGCGATTTTGCAAGACGAACAAGGATTCTTGTGGATCGGCAGCCAGGACGGCTTGAACCGCTTTGATGGTTACAACTTTCGGGTGTATTTCCGCAATCGACGTGATCCTAGCAGCCTTAGTGATGGACACATCACCGCGCTGGCACGGGCTGATCAAGGCGCATTGTGGATAGGCACGATGGCGGGTGGTCTGAATCACTTGGATACGGCGACCGATGCAGTCACCGTGTTGCGGCGCACCGAAGAGGCGGGCTCTTTAGCCGCAGACAGCGTGGTTTCCCTGTTACGCGTCGCCGATGGCAGCTTATGGGTGTCAACCACCGCCGGCGGTGTGCAGCGCTTAGCGCCGCAAGCGCAGCGCTTCTCCAACTTGGCTGCGGATGTCAATCTGGGTGTCATTCGCAGCATGGTGGAAGGTCCGGACGGCGCGGTTTGGGTGGCGGGCAGTCGCGGCCTTTGGCAGCACCATTTGCAAAAAAACAGCTGGCGCCAAGTGGCAGTGGCTGGCAATGAAGCTGCGGATATTCAAGCGCTTGCGCTCGCCGCGGACGGCAGTATTTGGATCGGAACAACGGGCGACGGTCTGTTACGCATCTCCGCGGATGGGGCGATGCAAGCGCGTTATCACAGCGAGGGCGGACGCGACGGTGCTTTACCGGATGACCAGATTCGCTGTTTGTTGAGCACGCGCGCCGGTCAGTTGTGGGTCGGCACGATGAATGGACTGGCGATATTTGATCCACAGAAGGAGGCCTTTCTGACCTGGCGGCACGACGCCGGCGATACCGGCAGTCCGGCTGGTAATCGTATTGCCAGTTTGTTCGAAGATCGCGACGGGCTGCTGTGGGTCGGCACTTGGGTGGGCGGTTTCAGCATCCATAATCCGGCGACTCAAGTGGTTCGATTGATCCGCAATCATGGCCGAGACCGCAGCAGTTTGCCCGCCAGTCCGGTGCGTGCCTTGTGGATGGATCACGATGGCAGCTTGTGGATGGGGCTGCTGGAGGGCGGCGGTTTGGTGCATTACGACATTAAGCGCGGTGTGCTTAAGCGCTGGCTGCACGATAGCAATGACCCCAACTCGATGGCGGGCAACGTCGTGCAGTCGATTGCGCGCACGGCTGACGGACATTTATGGGTGGGCTTGCAAGGCGCTGGCATTTCACGAATGCGTCTGGATGGCAGCGGCTTTGATCGCTTCCGTCGTGAAGCAAGCGGCGTGCGGGCCTTGCCGGACAATGTGGTGCAAGTCCTGTTTATTGATCGATCTGGCACCCTCTGGGCAGGTTTCGAAACGGGTGGTTTGGCACGCTGGCGTGGTGATGCTTTGGGCTTTGAGGTGTACGCGCAAGACGCCCAAAAGCCCAATGGATTGCAGTCCAACAACGTCTATACGATGGCGGAAACGCGCGATGGCACCTTCTGGGTGGGTACCTTTGGCGCCGGTTTAGCGCGATTTGACCGTGCGACGGGCGCGTTTGAACATTTTCGTGAGCGCCCAGGTGACTTTGAATCGATCAGCCATAATTCGGTGACGATGATCGTTGAAGCACACGATGGCGTGTTGTGGATCGGCACCCAGGGCGGCGGCATTAATCGGGTAAGCCGACGTGCAGACGGCAGCTTGACATTTTCTGCAATCGGCAAGCGCGAAGGTTTGGGCGCCGAAGCCATCGGAACATTGGTCGAAGATCGCCGCGGTAAATTGTGGATAGGTACCACGGCGGGGGTGAATTCCTATGATCCCAGTACCGGTGAGGTGCAGAGTTTCAGCGCCAGCGATGGCATGGATCGCTCCGGTTATTTCATTGGCAGCGTCGTGCGCGCTGCCGATGGCACCATCTATTTCGGGGGTTTGCGCGGCGCGTTGGCTTTTCATCCCGACCGTTTGCCGCGCGGGGATCGGGCGCCACGTGTGGTATTTACCGAGTTGCGCTTGGACAATGCAGCAGTCAAGTTGCAGCGTGTGGATGCCCGTTCGCCGCTGACACGCGCTATCCACGCTCTCGACGCATTGGATTTGCCATCTGGTCTGTCGAGCATTGCGCTTGATTATTCCGCATTGGATTTCGCCAATCCCGACGGCTTGCGATACAGCTACAAATTGGATGGTTTCGATAAAGATTGGATCGAGGACGAGAGCTTCTCGCACACCGCTGCGTATACCAATCTGGGACCCGGAATGTACCAATTGAGGGTGCGCGCCCGCGACGGCGACGGTGGTGATTTCGGTCCGGAATCCACCTTGCAACTGACGGTGGCGCCAGAGGCTTGGCGGACGCCTGCGGCGATCGCCGCTTACATTGCGCTCCTCCTCAGCATCGGTGCGCTGGCGTGGATTCGCACCCGCCGCCGCTGGGAGCGTGAGCATTTGGCCGCTGAGGCGGTGCGGCGCAGTGAAGAACGCCTCAAGTTGGCGCTGTGGGGCAGTCGCGACGAACTGTGGGATTTGGATCTGCGCAGCGGCAAGATGGATCGTGACAATATCTTGCCGATCATCAGCACCTCATCCCAGGTGCAATTTGCCAGCCGAATTCAGTTTCTTGAGCAAGTACATCCAGACGACCAGTCGGCGGTGTTGAACGAGTTGACCAAACACATCCAGGGTGACTCGGAATTTTACGAAAACACCTTTCGAATGCGCACCTTGGACGGTGACTGGTGCTGGGTGCTATCGCGTGGATTTGCCGTTGAGCGCGACGAAAAAGGCACGGCACTGCGCATGGTCGGCACCAGTCGCGACGTCAGCGCAAGCGCCGAAGCTGCCGAAGCGCTGCGCAAGCTCAATGACGAATTGGAGCATCGCGTAGAAGAGCGCACGCGCGCACTGCGTTTGTCCAATCGTGAGCTGCAGTTCACTTTGGGTGAGTTGAAACTGACCCAAAAACAATTGGTTGAATCAGAAAAAATGGCAGCCTTGGGTGGTCTGGTTGCCGGCATCGCCCATGAAATCAATACACCCCTAGGTATTGGCGTGACCGCGGCCTCCCATTTGGAAGACGAAACGCGGAGGCTGATCAAATTGGCCGCCGACGGTAAAGTGTCGCGTTTAGCATTAGAAACCTATCAAACAGACGCACTGAGTAGCGCGCAGCTAATTTTGTCTAATTTGCGCCGTGCCGGGCAGTTGATCAAGAGTTTCAAGCAAGTCGCGGTGGATCAGTCCAGTGAACAAGCCCGAGAAATCAACTTAAAAACCTATATGGAAGAAATTCTGCTATCGCTGGGGCCAGCACTTAAGAAAACCCAGCATTGCGTCACGGTTAAATGCCCAGACGATTTACAGGTTTACACCTACCCAGGCGCGGTGTCGCAAATCGTCGTTAATTTGATCATGAACTCAACGATCCATGCTTTCGACGGAATCGAGCGCGGCGAAATTCGCATCGAATGCCAAAGTTACGATGAAGAATGGTTGTTATTGTATCGAGATAATGGCGTTGGCATGTCGGAAGACGTGCGCTTGCGGGTTTTTGATCCGTTTTTCACCACCAAACGCGGCCAAGGTGGCAGTGGACTTGGGCTACACGTGGTGTACAACTTGGTAACGCAGATGTTGCGCGGGTCTCTCGACTGCGTGAGTACGCCAGGGCAGGGCGTGGAATTCCAGATTCAGATGCCGCGGCGCGTGGTGTGATAGTTAACTGAAGTCGGGAACTTTTCTGCTTCTAAATTGTCCGTTGGTAAATAATTTGAGCAGGAAGGGACTAAAATGCCGATCGGGAGTGAGTGGGAGGTTGAGCAGATCAGAATTACGGGATTTTTCGCAAATCCTGCCGACTATAGCATCAGTCTCGCGTTGCCAAATCAATACACTCGATAGCCACTTGTGCCAGCCACTCTAGTTCGGCGCTTGTGGCTACATAGGGCGGCATGAAATACACGGTATTGCCGAGTGGGCGCAGTAATGCACCGCGTTTGAGCGCATGTTGATATACCACTAGTCCGCGGCGTTGTTGCCACGGGAACGGTTCTGCGCTGCGCTGATCAAGCACTAAATCCAGTGCGCAGATTAATCCGGTGCGTCGCACCGGGCCGCAGTGTGGATGGTTGGCGAGCGGCGCCAATGCATTTTGCAAGCAGGCGCCCAATTGTTCGATACGCGCCATCAAACTAGGATCAGCCAATAAATCCATGCTCGCATTAGCGGCGGCGCAGGCTAAGGCATTGCCGCTGTAACTATGCGAATGCAAAAAGGCGCGCAAACTGGCGTAGTCGTCATAAAATGCCTGATAAACGGCCTCGTTGGTCAACACCGCTGACAATGGCAAGTAGCCACCGGTCAAACCCTTGCCTACACACAGAAAATCCGGTTTAACCGCCGCTTGCTGATGTGCGAACACGCTGCCAGTGCGGCCAAAACCCACCGCAATTTCATCGGCAATCCAATGCACTTGGCGGCGATCACATATTTCTCGTACGCGCCGTAAATAGTGCGCATGGTGCATATGCATGCCGGTGGCACATTGCACCAAAGCCTCACATAGGACCGCGCAAATCTCGCCCTCGTGTGCGGCGAGTAGCGCGTCCAAGGCATCGGCGGCGATATCGGCGGCGGCAATCGCGGCTGCTGGGTCGGTTTGCGCTTGTGGAGCCGGCGCAAGCAGTGGTTCAAGCAAAAGCGGGCCATACACCTCGCGATACAGCGGCACTTGGGTCATCGACAAAGCGCCCAGCGTTTCGCCGTGATAAGCGCCGGTGAGCACCACAAATCGTCGACGCTGAGGTTGGCCGCAATTGCGCCAGTAATGGAAGCTCATTTTCAGCGCTACTTCGATCGCCGCTGAGCCTGAATCGGCATAAAAGACCTTCGAAAACGGCGCGCCAGCGGCCTCTAACAAACGCTCGGCGAGGCGAATGGCCGGCTCGTGGGTGAAACCGGCCAGAATCACATGTTCCAAGGTGTGCGCTTGCTCGGCGACCGCTTCGCTGATGTGCGGATGCGCGTGGCCAAACAAATTGACCCACCAAGACGACACCGCGTCGAAGTAGCGTTGGCCTTGCGCGTCGTACAACCAACAGCCAGCGCCACGCACAATCGGGATCATCGGCAACCACGCATGGTCGGACATTTGCGTGCATGGATGCCACAGCACTTTCAGGTCGCGAGTGGCAAGATCGGCGTTACGGGTCATCGTTCTTGTGCTCCTGGTGGTTGGCTGGCTGGGAACGGCGTTCAGGTGCGGCTCTTGCTCCCTTCCCGTTCACAGCGACAGTACAAGGCAACGCCCGGTGCTGCGATATGATCGGCGCGGGCACTTTTTATGTGAGGCAAGTACATGATGGCATTGTTCGCTCCGCGTGCGGCTCATCTGCCGCGCCAGCGCGGTTTTACCTTGCTGGAAATTATGGTTGTGGTCGCGATTATTGCGATTTTGTCGACTGTGGTGGTGCTTAATCTGGCCGGTAAAACCCAGGAGGCGGCCGTCGTCCGCGCGAAGAGCGACATTCAAACGCTGACCTCGGCCCTGCAATTGTACAAGCTGGACAATTTTAACTATCCCAGCACACAGCAGGGCTTGGATGCTCTGCGTGAACGTCCAGGCGGGAATCCTGCAGCGCCAAACTGGAAACGCTATGTGGATCGCTTACCGAATGATCCCTGGGGCGAACCATACCAATACCTGAGTCCCGGTCAGCGCGGCGATTTCGATATCTTTTCCAATGGTGCAGACAATCGCCCCGGCGGCGAGAAAGATAACGCGGATATCGGAAACTGGTAATGCGGCAGCGCGGCTTCACACTGTTAGAAATCATGGTCGTCATCACAGTGATGGCGATTTTATCCGCAGCCTTGGTGCTGTCGGCGCGCGGCGGCGGCAGTGACCGGCAAGTTGAGGACGAAGCGCGCCGTTTGCAGCGTGTTCTGCAATTACTATGTGACGAAGCGGTGATCGAGGGTCGTTATGCTGGATTTGGTTACGGCGCTTCTTTATACGCCGGGTTTGAACTCACGCCACAAGGCTGGAAAGAGACCAAACGCGGTGCATTACGCATGCATAAGTTGATCAGTGGCCTATTTATTTCAGAATTCGGTGTTGACGAAGCGTTGCCGGCGGCGTTACCCAACGAGCCGCAATTGATGTGCGCGCCCACCGGTGAGTTAGGTGATTTCGATTTGCTGCTTTTGCCGAACGGTAGTAGCAAAGGCTGGCGCTTTGGATTGGACAAACAAGGTGAGGGTCAAATGATTGCGTGGGAGCCGCGGTGAAGTCGCGCGGTTTTACCTTGATTGAAGTGATGGTGGCGCTGGCCATTTTGGCCATTGCGCTGGCGGCCTCGGTGCGTGCCGTCGGCCAGCAAGCGCGTGCGCATGAGATTCTGCGCGATGGCACCTATGCACGGTGGGTTGCTGCCAATTTGATTGCACAAACGCGCATCAATGAGCAGTTTCCGTTGCAAGGTGCGCGCGATGGTCAAAGCCGCATGGCTGGCCGAATCTGGCGCTGGCGCTTGGTGGTCAGCGACACCCCAGACGGTGATATGCGCAGGCTAGACGCGCAGGTGTACTTGGGCGAAGCGCCGATCGAATCGAGCCTGCCGCTAGCTACGGTTAGTGGTTTCGTCAGTGGCCGCGATCGGAGCGAGTGAGCATGAGCCGCGCGCGCCATCGGCCAAATTCGGCGTTGGGTTTCACCTTGCTCGAACTGATCGTCGCTGTTGCCGTATTTGCGGTGATCGCGACGATGGCCTATGCGGGGCTCGATTTGTTGGTGCGCAGTCGTGAACGCCTGGAAGCGCAAGCGAACCGCCAGCGGGCAATCGAACTTGCGGTGCTGGGACTGGAGCGCGATCTGCGTCAGGCGCTCGCGCGGCCGGCGCGTGGCGCCTACGGTGAAGATCAGCCGGCCATGGCGGGTGCCGTGAGTTCGGCCGAATGGACCCTGTTGGACATGGTGAGCGATCGCGACGGCGTGCACAGTGAGGCGGGCAGAGTCCGCTATGCGGTGGTAGATGGCGCGTTGATGCGCGCGCGCGACCGCATTTTGGATCGCAGTCCACGGCAAACCGCGCGCACCCGACGCGTTTTGGAAGGGGTGCAGCGCATGCAATGGCGCTATGTGCAAAGCGCCAGGCAGCGTGTCGACCAATGGCCACCCCGCACCGGCATTAATGCACCTGAGCGCCTGCCACGCGCGGTGGAAGTGACACTGGTCCTGGACGATGTGGGCGAAATAACCCGATTGATCGAATTGCCGGAGGCGCCACGGTGAAAACCCAGCGCGGCGTTGCCCTGTTATTGGCCTTGTTGATTGTCGCGCTAGCGGCGTTGATCGCGACCCGCTTGTTTGGCGTGACGGCGAATGGTTTGAGTCGCAGCGAATCCCAAGCACGCCTGTTAGATGCGGGTTTTTTATCACTGGGGATGGAAGATTTTGCGCTGGTCCTGCTCACCCGGGATTTGGATTTGGGCGATGGTATCGATACGCGCAATGATGCTTGGGCGCGGCCCTTGCCACCGATGCCGGTGCCGGGTGGTCGGGTTGGCGGTGGGGTGATTGATCTGGACGGTCGATTCAATCTCAACACGCTGGTACGCAATGGCACACGCGATCCGGTCGCGCAGGCGCGTTTTGCGCGTTTGCTCGCCGCACTTAAGCTGCCATCGGCGTTGCTGGATACGGTTAGTGATTGGATAGATGTGGATAGTCAGGCCTCCACCCAGGGTGCCGAAGATTTAGACTATTTGCGCGCAGATCCGCCGTATCGGGCCGCCAATCGGCCTTTTATTCATGTCTCAGAGTTGCGGCGCGTGAAAGGGATTGATGACAAAGCCTACTCGCTGTTGGCGCCAGAAGTGAGCGCCTTGCCGATCGACGTGGGATTGAATATCAATACGATGAGCATCGCTGGCATGATGAGTTTGGCGGATGGCATTAGCGCAGATTTGGCCAAAAGTTTATCGCGCGGCGGTCAGGCGCAATATCGATCAATGACGGAATTGGTGGATGAGTTAGGCCAAGCAAACGTGTTTCTTGATCCGGCGGCGCTGCAGGACTTAAAAGTATCCAGCCGCTACTTCGTCGCGCGCTCTGATGTTGAACTTTCAGGTCGTACTTACAGCTTTTTTAGCCTGTTGCAGCGCACCGGCGGCGGTGGACGCGTGCTGCAACGCGCGCAAACCGCGTTTCAATAGAGTAGGTTTGCACGAGTCCAAACCCGCAAAAGCTGCGCACCCGTGGGGATTTGAGCCTAATTTAATGGTGTTGCGCTCGGCATGCCGCGCAAGCCGCCGGCTTTGACCCCTGTTAGACTGCGCGCCATGACGTTAGCCCTCTTTTTCCCGTGAGCCAAACCCTACTGTGGTTACGTGTGGCGCCAACTGGCGTCGTTGAGTGGCTGTGCCGCGACAGGCAAGGACACTTGCTGAGTGGCCCAGGGGTGTGTGGCGGTGAGTTGATGACTTGGCCACAAGTCAACCAAGCGATAGTCGTTTGGGCTGACGAAAGTTTGCTGATGCGGCGCGCGCAGTTGCCGAGTTCCGGCCGGTCTAAATGGCGCACGGGTTTGCCCTATTTGGCCGAGGATTGGGTAGCGGGCGACGTCGGCGAGTTGCACGTTGTCGCGCCGCCGCGCCTCGCGGGCACGGAAACTTGGGTTGCGGTCGTAGAAAGGCGGCGTTTGGACGCCTTGCAGGCGCAATTGCGGGCAATTGGCATGGTGCCTACCAAGATTGTGCCGGAGGCGGCGTTTCTCGGTCCCGGCAGGGCCGCTGATGTGCTGATCAGCGAAGGTCACGCGAGTTTCGCCAGCACGGCAGGCTTGGCCGGCGTTTGTGAGGCCGATTTACTGCCGATGGTGGTCGGGCAAGACGTGGAAAGCTTGCGCGTGTTGGTCGCCGCCAGCGCTGAGACGTATGACGGTGCGCAACCGATCGAATCGGCGTTACTGTGGTTATCCCGGCAGCCAGTCGATGACAGTCTGGTTGACCTGTTGCAGGGCGCCTACGCGCCAGTCGGACGCGACCAAGTAGGCGGTGGCTGGTGGCAGCGCGCCTTGATCGTGCTGCTCTGCGCGTTATTGGTGCACACCTTCTCGCTGGCCTTGGAGGTCTATCAATTGAAGCGCAACGAGACGCAGCTTGCCGAACAACTGGAAGCGCAGTTTCGACAAGTTTTCGGCCCGGATGAGCGCATGGTTGATCCGGCTTTTCAAATTCGTAGCGCCTTTGCGCGCCTAGGTCCATCGGGCACCGCTCGCGCCGAGGCCTTGGCACTGTTGAAAGGGGTGGCGCCTCTGCTTACCTCCGATAGTCGTCTGGTTTTGCAGGGTTTTGTGTACGGCGACGGCACGCTGGAAGTGGCCGTGCGCGCGCCCGACGCAACGCGCTTTGAGGGGCTGCGCGAGCAATTGATGTTGAATCGAGAATGGCAAGTCGAGATCGGCAGCACCTCCTATGAAGGCCAGGAAGTCATTGGTCGTATCCGCATTCGGAGGGGCGCATGAAGGCTTGGTGGTCTAGCCTGCAGTTGCGCGAACGGCGTTTATTGTTGTTGGCCGCCGGCTTGGTTATCGCTTTGCTCTATTGGCTGTTGCTGCTGCGTCCCTTGGATCAAGCGCGCACCCTGACACGTGGCGCCATCGCCACTTTGCAGCAGGCCAATGCCTCGGTCGGTGGACCGGTCGCCGCGATTATGGCGGCGCGCAAAATGGCGGCGCCACGCGCGGTGCGCTCGCTGTTTGCACTGGTGGATAGTTCGGCCCGTGAAGCGGGTCTGATGACCGCGCAAACTCGCGTTGAACCACTCGGCGAAGATCGAGTCAGAGTCACCATGGAAGGCACCAATTTCGACCAGCTTGCGGCTTGGCTGGAAGGTTTGGACCGCAACGAGAATGTCGATATCAACGAATGGTCAGTGGACCGCGCGTTGGTGCCGGGCATTGTCAATACAACGATGACTTTGAAGGCCTCGCGTTGAGATCGGTACGGAGTTTTAATGAAGCGCAGTTGGTTGCTGATCATGGGTTTTTCGCTGCTTGTCCTGCTGGGCACGGTGCTGGTGACGTTCCCGGCCGTCTTGGCCTGGAATTGGTGGGGGACAAACGCGCCTGGCCTTACGCTGCAAGGTGTTAGTGGCACGCTGTGGAAGGGCAGTGCAATGCGCGCATCGGTGCGCGGGCAGGCGCTCGGGCGGCTCGATTGGCAATTGTCGCCGTGGCGCACGATCACCGGTAACCCGCAGATTCAGGTGCAATTGAGCGGTACCGATTTGAATTTGTCGGCGCTCATTGCGGCACGCGGTGAGCATGAAATTGCCATCACCGCACTCAACGCGCAGGCGCAGGCCGGCTGGTTAGCGCCGGTATTGGCCATTCCGGCCTTGGAACCTACCGGCATGTTGGTCACCCAAAATGCCAATATGGTGCTGACTCGACTGGGTTTGCCGCGCGATATTGATGCCCAATTGGAATGGCGCGATGCCGGTGTGCGTGGCCAGGTGGTCGCTCGTTTAGGCACGTTGCAAATAAGTGCGCGTGGCAGCAATGGATTGATCGACGCCAGCGTCAACGATCGGGGTGATGGTGATCTGGAAGTGCGTGGTAACGCGCGTCTCGATCAGGGCAATTATCGGGTCGAAACGATTTTGGTGCCGCGCGTCAGCGCAGGTCCGATCGTCGAAGCATTGCAATGGATAGGCGCGCCGCGCATGGAAGGCGGTCGTTTGCTGGTGGTCGAAGGGCGTGTCGATGTGAGGCAGGAGACGTTGTGAACTTGGATTTGGACAAAGCCTTAAGCGTGGCCAGAAACGCCGCGCTCGCCGCTGGCGAACTGATTGATCACTATTACGCGCGCGGCGTGGACGTTCGTATCAAAGCCGATTTGACGCCAGTTACCCAGGCCGACGAAGAAAGCGAGCGGGTGATTCGCGACCTTCTGTCGGCCGCCTACCCGGATCACGCTATTTACGGTGAAGAAGGTGGCACCAGCGGCAGCGGCGACTTTTTGTGGTTGGTCGATCCGATCGACGGCACCAAGAGTTTTGTGCGCGGTTATCCGTTCTTCTCGACGCAAATCGCGTTGATGTATCGCGGTGAACTGTTATTGGGCGTGTCGCACGCCAGCGCATTTCGGGAAACCGCCTGGGCGCGGCGCGCTGGCGGCGCCTTCCTGAACGGCAAAGCCTGCCACATTGCCCAGACCAGCGATTGGTCCAAAGCCACTTTGTCGACCGGCAACCTAAAAACCCTGGCTGGCGGCGATGGCTGGCAGACTTTGGCCAATTTGGTGCGTGGCGCGCATCGCACGCGTGGTTATGGCGATTTCTATCACTACCATTTGTTGGCCAGCGGTCGCATCGATCTGGTGATCGAAAGTGATGTGAACATCCTCGACATCGCGGCATTAACAGTGATCGTGCGCGAAGCGGGCGGCGTTTTTACCGATCTCGCCGGCGCTGATATCGGTCTTAAGACCACCTCCGTGTTGGCCGGAACGCCGGCCTTGCACGCGCACGTTTTGTCGCAGTTTAGTGAGAAGCTTTAGTGTGGTATCCGCTTGGCGATAGGTAGACTTGCGGAATGAAACCTCTGCCCTTGATCCGCGAATCCAGGCTGATCGAACCCCGTTACAAGATCGAACAGTTGGACTTGCAGTTCGCCAATGGCGAGCTGCGCACCTACGAGCGCATTCATGGCTCGGGGCGTCCGGTGGTTGTCATTGTGCCGGTGCTCGACGCCAATACCGTGTTGCTGACCCGCGAATATTGCGCGGGTCTGCATCGTTATGAGCTTGGTCTGCCGCGTGGTCGGGTGGACGAGGGCGAAACCCTGTTGGAAGGCGCGCAACGTGAATTGCGCGAAGAAACCGGCTACGGTGCGCGCGAGTTATTGGTTTTACGGACGATTTCCCTGGCGCCCACGTACATGAGCCATGTCACCCACGTGGTGTTGGCGCGTGATTTGTTTGAAGGGCGCCTGCCCGGCGATGAACCTGAGGAAATCGAAGTGCTGCCTTGGAAACTCGATGATCTGCATCAGTTGTTAACCATCGAAGAGTTCAGCGAAGGTCGGGCGATGGCCGCCTTGTTTCTGGCGCGCGAATGGTTGCGATTGCAAGCGAGTTCGCAATGAACTCACGTTATTCGCAAGATTCACTCGCGCAGTTCATTGACGGCATTCTTCCGGCGATGCGCGCCGCCGCTGCGGACATCATGGCGGTGTACGCCGGTGCCTTTGACGTCGAACAAAAATCCGATTCATCGCCACTGACGATGGCTGATTTGGCATCACATCGGCGGTTGGTGGCCGCTTTGACACCGCTCGATAGCGCGGCATTGGTGCTCAGCGAAGAGTCTGGCCCCGAACAATTTGCCGCGCGTTTGTCCGCACGTCGCTTGTGGCTAGTCGATCCGCTGGATGGCACGCGGGAGTTCGTCAAACGCAATGGTGAGTTTTGCATCAACGTCGCGCTGGTCGAAGACGGCGTGGCGTGTCTGGGCGCATTGTTACATCCGCCGACCGGCGTCATTTGGTATGGCGCGGCGGGTTTGGGTGCTTGGCGTATCGATGCGCAGGGCACCTCGCCATTGCAGGTCACAAAACCTTGCCCGCCAGTGCCGCGGGTGGCCACCAGCCGCTCGCACGGTCATCCGGCGGTGGAAAGTTATTACGCCAAGCTCGGCGCCGTTGAGCGCCGTCCGCAGGGCAGTGCATTAAAGTTTGCGCGCTTGGCGGAGGGCGGTTTGGACATCTACGCGCGTTTGGCCTCGCGCTGTTCGGAGTGGGATGTTGCAGCTGGGCAGTGCATTGTCGAACAAGCCGGTGGACAGGTGATTGATCCACACGGGCTAGCACTGCGTTACAACCAGCGCGACAGTCTCTTCGTGCATAACTTCTTGGCTTTTGGCGACGACAGCCAGCCTTGGTTGGAGGGTCTGCATGGCATCGCCATCCACGATTGAAGATTTGCTGGCCATCATGGCGCGGTTGCGCGATCCGCAGCGTGGTTGCCCATGGGATATTGAGCAGACCTTCGCCAGCGTAGCGCCCTACACCATCGAAGAAGCCTACGAAGTGGCCGATGCGATCGATCGCAAGGCGCTGCCGGAGCTGCGCGAGGAACTCGGTGATTTACTGCTACAGGTGGTATTCCACGCGCAAATGGCGCAAGAGCACGGCGCGTTTAACTTTGCCGATGTGGTCGCCGCCATCTGCGACAAGATGATTCGCCGTCATCCGCACGTCTTTGGCGACGCCAAAATTGCCGATGCGCAGGCCCAAACGCTGGCATGGGAGCGCGCTAAACGCGCCGAACACGCGGCGCAGGGTGGTGACGATCGCAGCGTATTGGCCGATATCGGACGTGGTTTGCCCGAGTGGATTCGCGCCCGTAAACTACAAAAACGCGCGGCAACGGTGGGTTTTGAATGGCCCGATGCCGCTGCGGTGTTGGAAAAACTCGCAGAGGAACTGCAAGAATTGCGCGCTGAAATCGCCAACGGCGGCAGTCCGGAACGCATCAGTGACGAGTTCGGCGATGTGCTGTTCGTGCTCGCCAATCTGGGTCGGAAACTAGAAATCGATCCAGGATCGGCGCTGCGTGGCGCAAATGCCAAGTTTGAGCGGCGTTTCCGACACATGGAAAACCTAGGAGCGCAACGTGGACAATCCTTGGCGGGTTTGTCCTTGCCGGTCCAAGAAGAGCTGTGGTCTGAGGCGCGCCGCGCCGATCACCAGGGATTTCTGGACCAGCCTACTCAGAGTCGTGGCCCCCAGTAGCGTTCCATTACTAGGTAAGTGAACGATGCCGACCAGCTGACCAAGACGAAGCCGGCCAGCGATTCTGCGGCGGCGAGAAAGCGCAATGATCCTGGTGGGAACAAGCCGCAGTAGCCGTCCGCCGCAGCCGCGCATGCGCGTGCCACGGCGGATTGCCGTTGGCCTTCAGCGTTTTGTCGCAAACGCGCGCTCCATCAAATCGCTCGCGAATTCTGGCGCATTCTCGTGACCTACCGCATATCGATACAGCGCAGCAGAGTAAACGCCCTGCAGAGCGGTTTGTATCAACGCTAACAACAGCGAGCAGATAAATGCGATGACCAACAGGCTCACCCCCAATCCGGCGCTTTGCGCGGTGAACGCTGAAAATGCCAGAAAACCACACGGTAACCAAACCGCAAAATGTCCCAACAGAAAGATCAAACCCACGCCACCCTGTCCGATCAGATTTTCACCCCAGGTTTGTTTGAGCAGCACCGCGCTTTCCTTAATTGCATCAATCGCGCCGATGTCACGATGAACCAGAATGGGCACGACCATAAACGTCACCACCGTCCATGCCGCGCCCAGTAAACCGACGATCCACTTGCCGATCCAGCCCGCACGCTGTTCAATCGCCCGCAGGATCATCCCGACAGTGGCTGCGATCGCCGCATAAACGAGGATCTTGCCCACCTTTGACCACGCAATGCGCAAACCATCGGCGACGGTAGGATCGCGGCCCTCCAGGCGCATTGATGCCGCGCCAATCAGCGCCGTATTGAAGAAAAACATCACGAAATACTGCACCAAATAGAACGCAAACATCCACGCGTACCACATCGGCGACAGGCTTTTGTCATCAAAGGCTTCTGGATGGCCCATGCTCCACCACACCAAAGGTCCCAGGAAACTGGCGGCAACAATGAGTGCCGCGATCGACGAGACCACGGGAAACAGCAGCAACTCCTTATCCTTCTGCAAAACAGCGGCACTGGCTTTAATCAGCGCCCAACTGCGTGCGAATCGCTCGAACATGGGGAACTCCTGCGTATGTGGTGTTGTCTCGCAGGTTAGCGGTCCGCGTGCTTGAGGGAAAGAGTGTGAGCAATTGATTTCTCGAGGGCTCGCCCATACTCGGCCATCGCGTCGCTGCTACACAGATTATCCCTCCAATCCCGTCCACTCGGTCCACTACTCTCGTGCCTAAAAATGATTGATATCAAGAACTTAACGAAGAGATACGGGGATCTTCTGGCGGTCGACTCGGTGAGCTTCACCGTCGGCGCCGGAGAAGTCCTGGGTTTTCTCGGTCCTAACGGTGCCGGGAAGTCCACCACCATGAAGCTCATCGCCGGTTTTTTAACGCCGTCGTCGGGCAGCATCAGCGTTTGTGGCTTCGACGTCGAAGCGCAGCCCTTAGAGGCCAAGCGCTGCATCGGCTACTTGCCGGAAGGCGCGCCCGTTTACGGAGAAATGACGCCGGCTGGATTCCTTCATTTCATTGCCGATATCCGCGGCATTGCGCCCGCTGCGCGCGAGCGGCGCATCCATGAGGTGGTCGAGCGCTTAGGTCTGGAGCGGGTCTACGAGCAACCCATCGAGACCTTGTCGAAAGGTTTCAAGCGCCGGGTAGGCTTGGCTCAAGCCATTTTGCACGACCCCAAAGTGCTGGTATTGGACGAGCCCACCGATGGTCTGGATCCCAATCAGAAGCACGAGGTGCGAGCGCTTATTCAGGGTATGAGCAAAGACAAAATCGTTATCGTCTCCACCCACATTCTGGAAGAAGTCCACGCGGTATGTACCCGCGCCATCATTATCGCCAACGGTCGGGTGGTTGCCGATGCCACACCTGACGAATTGGAAGCGCGCTCGCGCTATCACCAAGCGGTTAGCTTGCGCGCGGACGATCTTGATTCCCTAAAAAGTGCGCTGAGTTCGGTAGCCGGCGTTGCCGAGGTGGTGATTGATATTGAAGAACGCTTAGTGACCGCATTCCCGAAAAAGGGCATGGCCATTTTTGGGCCGATTACCCGAATGATCCAAGACCGCAAGCTGAATGTGAGTGAAGTGCAGTTGGAGCGCGGTCGTTTGGATGAAGTTTTCCGCACCATTACCCAGACCGGAGCGCGCTCATGAATCCCGTCTTAGTGGTTTTTAAGCGAGAACTGGCCAGCTACTTCGCCACGCCAGTGGCCTATGTTTTTATCGTGATCTTTTTGGTTTTGGCGAATGCCTTTGCCTTTCAATTAGGCGGCTTGTTTGAGCGCGGGCAGGCGGATTTACGACCGTTTTTTGACTTCCACCCGTGGCTGTATCTGTTTTTGGTGCCCGCTGTGGCGATGCGCTTATGGGCTGAAGAGCGAAACACCGGTTCCATTGAGTTGTTATTGACGCTGCCGATGACCCAAAATCAGGCCGTGCTGGGTAAGTTTTTGGCCGCTTGGGCATTTGTTGGAATCGCACTGGCTCTAACCTTCCCAATCTGGATCACCGTCAACTATTTGGGCGATCCAGATAATGGCGTTGTGATCGCCAGCTATTTCGGCAGCTTCTTGATGGCCGGTGGTTTTTTGGCGATTGGCAGCGCAGTGTCAGCCGCGACACGTAGTCAAGTGATTGCCTTCATCATCACCGTGGTGATTTGTTTCGCACTATTGTTGGCGGGCCATCCGCTGATACTCGGTTTTGCAAAAGCCGTGTTGCCGCAGTGGTTGGTTGATGGCGTTGCATCATTGAGTTTTATCACCCATTTTTCCTCAATCAGTAAAGGTGTGATTGATCTACGCGATCTGATTTTCTTTGGCTTGCTGATCAGTTTCTTCCTGTACGCGACCTCGGTCGTGATTGATTTAAAGAAAGCTGACTGACGGAGACCACAAACCATGAATGCGATAACTAAACGCGCCTCGGGTGGCCTGGTGCTAGTGCTGTTGGCAGTGCTGTTTGTTGGCGCCACAATCATTAGTAATTTGGTTCTGCGCGGTGCTCGCGTAGACCTCACGGCAAACAACGAACACACCTTGAGTGAGGGTAGCAAAGAAATACTTGCCAGTATCGACGAACCCATTAATCTGTATTTCTATTTTTCTGACGAAGCATCCAAAGACCTGGCTCCCATCCGCACCTACGCGCAGCGTGTGCGCGAGTTATTGGAGGAAATGGCTGGTCGCGCAGGGGGCAAGCTCAAACTGACAGTGATTGACCCGCAACCCTTCAGCGAAGAAGAAGACGAAGCAACCGCGCATGGCTTGCAATCGGTGCCAGTTGGCAATACTGGCGATAAGCTCTTTTTCGGCTTGGCTGGTACTAATGCACTGAACGGCAAGGCGGCAATTCCTTTCTTTCAACCAGACAAAGAAGTCTTCTTGGAATACGAAGTCGCCAAGGTGATTCAATCCTTGTTGCAACCGGAGAAGCCGGTCATTGGGCTGATCACTTCCCTGCCGATCGGCGGGGGATTTGATCCAACAACGCAGAAGATGAGTGAGCCGTGGGCCGTGGTTCAGCAACTGGACGATTTGTTCGAGGTGCGGCCTTTGGGTTTAGAAGTAAAGACCATAGACCCGGCAGTTAAAGTTCTGATGGTGGTGCATCCGAAGGCGCTTGCGGATGACACTTTGTACGCCATCGATCAGTTTGTGCTCGGTGGCGGTCGCTTGCTGTTATTTGTCGACCCCAGTTCAAGTAGTGATAGCAGTGGCGAGGATCCGCAAAATCCGCAAGCAGCGATGTTTGCTGACAAGAGTTCTGATCTGCAAAAACTATTGGCCGCCTGGGGTATCGATTACAAAGCTGATCAAGTGGTAGTCGACCGCGCGTTGGGATTGCAGGTACAGATAAGCCAAACCGAACCACCGGTGACGCACCCTTTAATTCTGGGCTTGCGCGCTGAACAGATGAATCCACAAGACTTGGTGAGCGCCAAGCTCAAGTTGATTAACATTGACAGCGCTGGCTATTTGAAACTGAAAGAAGGTTCAAGCACGACACTAGAACCCATATTGCAATCAAGTGGCGAGTCGAGTTCGGTATCAACTGAACGCACGCGATTTTTGCAGGATCCACGCGAGTTGCTGAAGGACTTTGTGCCCAGCGGGGACAATTACACCATTGCGGCGCGCGTTTCTGGAAAATTCAAAAGCGCATTTGAGGATCGCGCCAGTCAACCTGGGCATATTGCCGAAGCAAATGAAACCGTGCAGGCGATTGTGATCGCGGATACCGATATTTTGACCAATCGTTTGTGGGTGCAGGTGCAAAACTTCTTTGGCCAACAGCTGATGTCGCCATTCGCCGATAATGGCGATTTGGTGGTGAATTCGGCCGATAATTTGTCCGGTTCGTCGGCGCTAATTTCGATTCGTGGACGCAATAGCAGCACTCGGCCTTTCAAAGTCGTAGACGATATGCGCCGTGCAGCGGACGAACGCTTCCGAGCGACCGAACAACAGTTGCAGGAGCAACTCACCGACACCGAACGCAAATTGACTGAGCTGCAAGCTGGCAAAAGTGACGAGAACGCGATGATTATGTCGCCTGAGCAGCAGGCGGAGGTGTTGAGCTTCCAGAATGAAAAGATACGGATTCGCAAGGAATTACGCGATGTGCGACGCAGTCTGGATAAAGATATCGAAAATCTGGGAATCCGTACAAAGTTCATCAATATTGCGTTGGTGCCACTCGCAGTCATTATCGCTGCGTTGCTGTTCTGGCGTTTGCGCCGCAGTCGGCGCCGCGCTTTGGCAGGAGCCTAACTCATGATGCAGAAACGATTAGTAGCACTATTGCTCATCACCGTAGCGGTGCTGGTCATTGGCTTGCTTTTAACCCAGCGCCAACAAGCAACGAGTAACATGGAGCAAAGCGGAAGTCTGATACCAGAACTGTCTAAGTCATTAAATTCAGTTACTGGGATCAAAATCAGCAAGGCCAAGAATGAACTGATTGCCGAACTCAACAAAAAAGAGTCGGGCTGGGTGGTGAGTAGCCTTCACGATTATCCGGCGGACTTTAGCAAGGTACGCGAGTACCTCATCAAACTGTCCGATTCCAAAGTGCAGGAAGCCAAAACCAGCAAGCCAGAAAATTACGCACGGCTGGGAGTGGAGGACGTGGCGCTGGAGGACGCTAAGGGTTTGAGGGTGGAGTTAGGCGGCTTGTCGGCACCGGTCAAGTTGATTGTAGGCATCAGTGGAAGCGGTAACTCGCCAGGAACCTTTGTCCGTCGCGAAGGGGAGGCGCCAAGTTTTCTGGTCAGTGGTGATGTCATTCCGGAAAAAGAGGCGAACAACTGGCTAGCGCGTGAGGTTCTGGATCTGCCGTCCTCTGAGGTTTTGTCGGTAGCCGTTGTGGCTCCCGACAAATCGGCGTTGAAAATAATCAAGACAGATGCCGCGGCGTCGAACTTCACGGTGCAAGGACTGCCGAAGGGTCGCACCTTGAGTTCCGAAGCCGCCGGCAATGCCACCGGGGGTGCGTTGTCGAGCGTGAGCTTGGAGGGCGTAATGCCCGCCGCGCAGGCCACGCCGGACGCTGCTTCCAGTTGGCTGGCGACCTACCTTGCGTATAGTGGTTTGGTGATTGATGCGACGGTATGGGACAGCGACGAAAAGACCTGGGGTAAGTTTGTGGCGCGTATCGACGATGCCCAATTGGATCAATGGATAGTCGAGGAGAAGGCAAAAGCGGACGCCACGCGGGCCAGTGCGGAAGCTGAAGTTGCTGCTCAGCTCGCGGCCAAACCGGCGGACGGCGCGTCGCCAAACGATACGGTCGCGGACACAACGCCAGTGATTCCAGAAGCCTTCGATGTTGACAAAGCCAAGGCCGACAAGCAAAAAGAGCTGGAAACGCGCGTCGCGGCGATCAATGCGCGTTGCAGCGAATGGGTTTTCGCGCTACCAACCTGGAAAACCGCCAACATCAAGAAAAAGCTTGAGGACTTGTTAGCACCCAAAGCTTGAGTTTCACCAGGGCAACGGAATCGCTTGCGCGCTGGCGCGCAAGCGATTCCTACAAGCCGGGACCGCTTGCTCGAATCAAATGGTTATCAAGCAGCGTTTGCACGAGGGCCCGCACATCTCGCTCAATCTGCTGACGATCGCTAGCGTACTCTTGCTCAATGACATCGCAAACAGTGGAGACCGATTTGCCTTCTGCAAGTAAACTCCAGATTCGCGTCCCCACCGCATTCAGCCCGAAATAGGTGCCGCTAGATAGGTTCAGCAGCACGGATTCGTCGGCAAACTGTTTGAAACTCACTTGGTCTGAAATCGTGAGGTTTTCTATCGCGGGCATATGCTGGTGAGTCGGCGCAAACAGGGATGCCGTCTATCATAACGAAGGTTTGCAATGGTGTGGCGGTGATTTCTACGATGAGCAATGTTACGAACCCGGAAGATACGGCTAGACCTTGGATTGCAGCGGTCTTGGGCGGCCAAACGCCCGACTGGCCTGCTGCTTCAGCCGAGGCCTGCGTGACGCAGGCCAAACAGGACGGCGTCGCGGCACTTTTGTATACCTGCTTGCGCAGCCGATCGAATTTTCCTGTGCCAGATGCAATCATGTCCGCGTTGGCGCCGCTGCATGCGCAAGCCGTCGCGATTGAAATGCTGCGCGAAATACAGGCGCAACGACTGCAGTCTGTGCTTTTGCAGCTGGGCTTGCCATTTTTGCTACTCAAGGGTGCGGCGTTAGCGCACTGGGCCTATGACTGCGCATATCTACGCAGTCGCGATGATTTGGACGTGTTATTCGCTGACGAAGCCAGTGCGCAGCGCGCTATAACATCGCTTGAGTCTTTGGGTTATCACCGGGTGGGCTCGCAGTTTAACGGCCCCAACTACGAACAATGTTTGCGACTGGATTCGAAGGATGGGCTAACTTGGTGGGTCGACGTGCATTGGCGCATGTCAAATCATCCCGTTTTTGCCGAGCGTTTTAGTTTTCAGGAATTGCTCGAGCGCAGTATCGTCTTTTCCGGGAATAACGCGGTTCGTGGCTTGGGAGCGGTGCATGCTTTTTTGCACGCCGCGATTCATCGCAT
>Ga0163154_10002872_pt1 | contig 24605 bp, 27 predicted proteins | sample OliLakLV19MP9P1_FD_148649 | JGI IMG/M metagenome (GOLD analysis project Ga0163154, IMG submission 148649) | Freshwater microbial mat bacterial communities from Lake Vanda, McMurdo Dry Valleys, Antarctica - Oligotrophic Lake LV.19.MP9.P1 | ecosystem: Environmental > Aquatic > Freshwater > Lake >... | reverse complement strand
TGACACTCTCTCAATCTCATTTGAGATTGGAGAATTTCTCCAAGTTGCCCTGATCATCAGGCAAAGAGTAAATAAAGAACGGTTTCACTGCCATATGAAGGGCAAATGTCTGACACCTGTCACTCTCAAAGGCTCAAAGGTGACGCAATTTACCGGAAACTAAAGTTATCACGTATAGGACAAAAAGTATCAATGCCGCAACACCGAAAAGCCGCAATGCCCCGTTCCTGACCTTCTGCGCGTCTCCGCCCGAATCGGAGAAAATTGTTCTCGTCTCCATAGGATTTAGCCTCCTTTTGGCTACGTCCTCATTCAACACTTACTGACCGCATTGCAATACGCTCACTGAAAGTACGCGATCAGCGTGTCCGCTCGTTTCAGCAATACGACGTTCACTTTCTATAGGAGACAGGAGACAGGACACTTCCCAACACAAGAGGTACTCGCGCATGGCGGAACGCCCTCACAAGGTTAGAGGTTTCGGGGCACTGAATACCGGGTACGTTCTTGTACCCGAACTCAATGACCCAATGACCCAGTCACCTGATGCGCCGCCCTCTGATAGTGTTCGGCAATCAAGTCGGCTCCGAAATCGCCCTTGAAATCGCGCCAAACTGTATGGACATGATTGGCGTTGTTTTGGGTATTGTCGAGTTCAATCAAAAAGGTCTTGCCTTGAATACGATAATAGTGTGCTTTTCCTCGCTCCAAACTGCCCATCCACGCGAACTTGATACTCTCCACACCGGCGCGGCGTATCGCCGTCATCCGTTTCTTGGAGAGTTCGGCAGTATGCAGAGCCGCGTGCTGAACGATCAGTTTCTCCAAAAGTTTCTTCTGCGCCGAAGTTAATTCTGAATAAGAAACGCCCTTGTCTTCCTGAATGGCGGCTTGGCGGCTGTTTCCGGTCAAAATATCGTTGGGAGCGGTCTCGCTGCAAACACACTCTTTTTTCTGTTCCGCACCCAGCGACTGCACCAACTCATAGCCCAAATCTTCCTCTTTGGCAAGCAAGCGCGTTCCCTTCATGGTTCCGTCGCGAATCTCCGCTGGATTCGCGCCCACAAACTGCGGCGAATCGGCGATCATCTTGCCATCACGCACACACCACTGTAACGAGACATGATGCCCCTCATAGCGCCAGCCCCATTTGCCCTTGTCCGATGGCTCCCCGAAGATTGTGAAAAAATACAGATCAGGATCACGGACGGGACCGCGCCCCTGCTCAATCTCGCGCAGGACGTTCTCCATTTGGCGCAGCGTCTCCAACCGCTTCACGCCATCCGCACTGACACCGATACGCAATAGCGCAAGTGCCACCTTTTGCTGTTCGGGCGTCATCGCCTTGAATGAGAGACCGTTGCGCTCCTTCGGCACAAAATGCCAGTTGAATCGCTCTGCGCTCTCATAAGGATAGCGGGCTTTTTGGGCTTTGTCCGGTTCCAAGGTGGCAAGAAATTGGCGGGCGGCTTGAACAGACGGTGTTTCACGGCGCAGGGCGAGCGAAGCGACTGCCAGAGTCGCGCCCAATCCAAACGCAAAACCGGCGGCAAGCAAAGAATGTCGTTGCAAAATTTGGTTTCCTCTCAATAATGAGCAATTTATAGACAGTTTACCCTCTCCTTCCGACAAAATCTGCCGACAATCAGAGCGATTATCTGCCTTTGTACTGCTGAAAGGAATTCCCGAAAATGCGCCTTGTCACTCGCTCCGATTTCGATGGGTTGGTTTGTGCTGTCTTGCTCAAACAAGTCGCCCATATTGACGAGATTGTTTTTGTTCACCCAAAAGATTTGCAGGACGGCAAATTCGCCGTCACTGCAAACGATATTTTAACCAATGTCCCGTTTGTCGAGGGCTGCGGCTTGTGGTTCGATCACCACACCTCTGAATACAACCGCGTTGTCGGGAAAATAGACTTCAAGGGAGTTTGTGAGGTCAAGCCGAGTGCCGCCCGTGTCGTGTATGATTATTACGGCGGCAAAGCGAGGTTCGGCGAGATTGACGCAATGATGAGCGAAGTGGACAAAGCCGACTCCGCCCAATTCTCCCGCGAGGACATTCTCAATCCTTCCCCGTGGGTTCTCTTATCTTTCATCATGGATTCGCGCACAGGCTTGGGACGTTTCCGCGATTATCGTATCAGCAATTATCAACTGATGTTCGATCTCATTGACGCTTGCCGCACCAAAACCATCGCCGAAATCATGGAGATGCCCGACGTTCAAGAGCGTGTCGTTCGCTATTGGGAGCAGGACGCCTTGTTCCGCACCATGCTTGCCGCCAATACCCGCACCGAAGGCGGCGTCATCATCACCGACCTGCGCGGCGTTGACCCGATCTACTGCGGCAATCGCTTTCTTGTCTATGCTCTCTATCCCAAACAGAATATCTCCATCTGGATGGTCAGCGGCTTTCGCAATCAAAACTGCGTCTTTGCGTGCGGTCACAGCGTCATCAACAAAACGTCGCAGACCGACATCGGCGCGTTGATGCGGCAACTTGGCGGCGGCGGTCACGTCCCTGCCGGAACCTGCCAAATTGATCACGAAGACGCCGACGCCACACTCGAAACGCTGATCAGTGCCATGCAAAACGAGCGTTCAACCATCCTCCGTGCCGCCTGAAATAAGAACCACAGGGAACACAGGGAAATTCACAACAAAGAAGCAAAGGACACAAAGACCAATTCAAGAAATTCAGTTCAGAATTGTTTTCATGTGTTTTCCGTGTTCTTTCGTGGATCGAGGATTTTGCATTTCCCCTATGTTCCCTGTGGTTCTTATTTTTTCAGTGTGGTCAGCGCGTGATCTTTGGCGGCGGCGAGTTGACCGCCGGAGCCGAGCAGGACATTGCGACTGGCGATGAATTTTGCGTACTCTGCCATGAAGATTTTACCGGGTGGGCGCAGGTCGAAGTCTTTGGGATTGTCGCGGAAATACTCACGATGAACGCGAGTCCAGACAAGGCGTCCATCCGTATCGATATTGACTTTGCAGACGCCGAGTTTCGCGGCGGGCAGATATTGGTTCTCGTCCACGCCCTTTGCGCCGCCGAGGGTTCCACCAGCCGCGTTGATGCGGGCGACTTCGTCCTGCGGAACCGATGAAGAGCCGTGCATCACAAGTGGGAAGCCCGGAAGCTGCTCTTGAATGGCTTTGACGCGATCAAAATAGATGCCCTGCCCGCCCGCAAACTTGTACGCGCCGTGACTGGTTCCGATGGCACAGGCGAGGCTGTCGCAACCGGAACGATCTACAAACTCTTTGGCTTCATCGGGATCGGTGAGGCACGCATTTTTTTCGTCCACGGCAATATCTTCCTCGACGCCGCCGAGCATTCCGAGTTCCGCTTCTACCGAGATTCCATGAGGGTGCGCCGCGTCTACAACGCGCTTAGTGATAGCGATATTCTCATCGAACGAGGCGTGCGAGGCGTCAATCATGACAGACGAATAGAAGCCGCTTTCGATACACTCCAGAGCGGTTTGCTCGTCGCCGTGATCGAGGTGGACAGCGAACAGTGCCTCCGGGAAAATCTCGTCTGCCGTGCGAATAATCGCTTCGAGCATTCGCTTGTCGGTATAGGCACGTGCGCCTTTGCTCAACTGAATGATAAACGGGGCTTGTGAATCGATACAGCCTCGGAACAAGCCCATCGTCTGCTCTAAATTGTTGATGTTGTACGCGCCGAGGGCATAATTGCCGTAAGCGTGTTCGAATAGGACTTTGGTAGGAACAATCATCGTCTTCTCTTCTCTCCTCAAAAGGTGCGCCCTTGCGAACGCCGCCCTGTGCCGAATAGGTCTCTGCATCTCCTCGAATGGTGCATGGGAAATGCTCCCCTTAGTATAGTCCAAAACCGCAAAAACTGAAAACCCCGCTATGATTTCTCACGGAGATTTTTGAGATCATTGGCGAAAAAAAGGGAATGTCCATATTGGCGCAAAATGGACAGTCTTTAAGGTGATGAGCAAAACAAGAAATTCGAGCAAGAAATTTGAGGAAGGATTGGGCGGTATGAAAAAAGAGAGGGTCTGCAATAAGTGCAGACCCTCTCCGATGTTCTCATACCAATACAAGAACCAAACTACGGCATCAGAACAGTATCAATGACGTGGATAACGCCATTATCGCACACGATGTCTGTCTTGACGACGTTGGCGTCATTGACCTTCACGCCGTTTGCGGTATCAATTTTGAGGCTACCGCCCTGTACTGTTGTCGCGCTGGTGAGATTGACAACGTCTGCTGCCAAAACTTTGCCCGAAACGACGTGGTACGTGAGGATGGCGGTCAATTTCTCTTTATCTGCAAGCACCGCATTGAGTGTCTCTGCGGGAATCTTGGCGAATGCTTCATCGGTGGGTGCGAACACGGTGAAGGGTCCCGCGCCTTTGAGTGTCTCTACCAAACCTGCTGCCTGCACAGCTGTCACGAGCGTGCTGAAGGAACCTGCCGCAACTGCGGTCTCTACGATGTCTGCCATTTGATTAAAAACTCCTTTTAGGATAGTTCGGAGGGCAACAATGCCTTCCAGATTAGAGTTACGAACCGCCGTTCCAGTAAGTTACGCATGAAAAGATTAAATTCTGATTAAGGTCGGCGGCGGAAACAGATTCTTCTTCCGTATTTTCATAGTTTCTTAATCGAAACTCAGAATACCCGATGCGATAACCTTTTCTCAAAAAGTGTACGATAGTGAATCGCCCGATATGAGTAAGGGACTCTCAAGGATTAAACCGTTCCATCGCATTGTCGGGTACTGAAAGTACCCGCCTCTGTGTCCTTCGGACGGGCGTCCTGCCGGACGCACCATGCAAGAACGGAACGGTTTAATCTTTGAAAGTCCCTAACAGTTCAGGGTAGTGGGAATCTTGACGTGTAATTCAGGGCAAGCGCATCTAAATTTTTTGACCTTTGCATCTCATGGCGTGACGATTGACCGGAACATTCCCCTTTGGTCAGACTTATGCCGTCCTTCTTTCGACGGGCTTTTTTGAGATGAAAAAGCCCGTCAATAGAATCATTGAGATTTGTTGCCACTCGTTGAATTGAATTTAGATGCGCTTGCCCTGACGTGTAATTGTTCATACAGGCGGCGGACAGACAGGGTATACTAAATCCCCCTCTCATCGAGCGGGGATTTTTCTTGCCATTGAAATTGGCTCGCTTATTACTTCTGGAAAGGGTTCCTCCGTGAAAACACCGGCAATGCACACTCAACGCATCGAAATCTACGATACAACCTTGCGCGACGGCTCGCAGGGCGAAGGCATTTCCTACAGTGTCGAGGACAAGATTCGGATTGCAAGGCGGCTTGACGAGTTTGGAATGGACTATATCGAAGGCGGCTGGCCCGGTTCTAACCCCAAAGACGAAGAGTTCTTCGCACGGATGCAACGGGTCACGCTGAAAACGGCGAAATTGGCAGCGTTCGGCAGTACGTGCCGTGCCGATGTTCGCGCCGCAGACGATCTGCAAATCCAGAAATTGGTGGCGGCAAACGTCCCGGTGATTACCATTTTTGGTAAGTCATGGCAACAGCACGTCCAATATGCTCTTCGCACTACGCCCGAAGAAAATCTCCGCATGATAGCAGACAGTGTCGCACATCTCAAAACGCACGCAGAGATGGTTGTTTACGATGCCGAACACTTTTTTGATGGTTACAAGGACAATTCCGATTACGCGATTCAATGTCTGAGGGCGGCGTTCGAGAACGGAGCGGATCGGCTTGTGCTGTGCGACACCAATGGCGGAACTCTGCCGCACGAAGTCACCGAAATTGTGCGCGAAATTCGGCTTGCATTGCCCGGTGCGGTTTGGGGTGTGCATACCCACAACGATTCGGAATGCGCCGAAGCCAATACATTTGCGGGCGTGCGTGAGGGCGCAACTCACGTTCAAGGCACGGTCAACGGCTATGGCGAGCGGTGCGGCAACTGCGACTTGCTTCCCGTGATTGCGGCACTGCGGCTGAAAATGGGTTATGACTGTCTCAAACCCGACTCGTTGGAGCATCTCACGGGGTTGTCGCAATATGTGGATGAAATCGCCAATCTGACGCCGAACACGCGCCGCCCGTATGTCGGCAAAAGTGCCTTCGCGCACAAAGGCGGTGTCCATGCCGACGCCGTTCTTAAAGGGGCGCGATACGAACATATCACACCGGAACAGGTTGGCAATTCGCGCCGCTTGTTGGTTTCGGAACTTGCGGGCAGTGCGAGCATGGAAGGCAAAGCGTCCGAGTATGGGTTTGATCTGCACCGCAAATCACCAGAAGCCCGCAAACTGCTCCAAACGGTCACGGCGAAGGAACACGAGGGCTACAGTTATGAGGGCGCGGAGGGTTCATTCGAGTTATTGATGATGCAGTCTGTCGGAACACTGCGCCGGTTGTTCGATTTGGTCGGGTTTCGGTGCATTGTCGAGAAGCGTGGTGAAGGTGAAGAGGCGATCACAGAGGCGACGGTCAAACTGATTGTGGATGGTCAAGAGCGATTGACGGTTGCGGAAGGCGACGGTCCGGTTCATGCACTGGACGGCGCACTCCGCAAGGCACTGCTCGAATTCTATCCTGAACTGGAAACCATCAAACTCACCGACTTCAAGGTGCGCGTGGTCAACACCAAAGAAGGAACCGCCGCCAAAGTTCGCGTCATCATTGACAGCCGCGACGGCGAACAGTCGTGGAGTACCGTCGGAGTTTCCACTAACATGATCGAAGCGAGTTGGCTGGCATTGCTTGACAGCGTGGCGTATGGCTTGCTGCGGTGCGAGAATCGCGGCTAACCATTCTGTGATAGAGGAGGTATTTTCATTATGCCGATTATGTTGACACCAGAACAAGAACGCCGGATCACGGCTTATGCAGCTCATCGCAAAGAACCCATTGAGCGCGTCATTGATGACCTGATCACGGTGCTGCCGGTGATTTCAGAAGATGAAGACAGAACTCTTGAACTGCTTGACGCTTGGGCAGAGGAAGATGCCACTGACGACGAAGAGGAACTCTTGCGGCGTGACAACGCTCTTGCCGAGTTTAAAGCGAATATGAACGCCAACCGTGCCGCGACAGGTGAGGAACCAATTTACCGATGAACCGCATCATTGTTCTCGATTCCGGTCCGCTTGGACTGGTCACCCAAAAGCCGGGGAAGTCAGAAGAGATTGATGCTTGCCTCCAGTGGATGCGGGAACTTATTCGCGCCCGCGTTCGCGTGATTGTACCGGAAATTGCTGATTATGAAGTAAGAAGGGAACTGATTCGTTCGGGTGCGACGGCGGGCATACGTCGGCTGAATGCGTTCAATATGGCAAGGGCAGATCGCTACTTGCCAATCCATACAGAGGCACTGCGAAAAGCGGCAGAACTTTGGGCAGAGGCACGAAATACTGGTGTTCCTACCGCGTACAGGCACGCCTTAGATGGAGACGTAATTCTCGCAGGACAAGTCCTTACATTGGAATTGCCCGACACGGAAATTCTCGTGGCAACCGACAATATGCGGCATATTGCCTGCTATCTCCCTACTGCCACACTTTGGCAAAATATCGCTCCCTAATTTGCTGATCTGGTTAGCTTTGGTAGTTTGCTCTCTTCACCAACGGTTTAATCATCAGCGACAAAGGGATGGGTCACTCTATTGATATAAGGGGAGCATGATGTCTGCGTACCTGTTAGAAGCAATGGAATCAGAAGAGAGCGATGCAGAACAACGCCTGGAGGACACCACTTTTATCGGTGGCTATCCACGCCTGCCTGCCGAGGTAGAACTGCCTCATTGTGCCTATTGCGGCGCATTGCAAATGTTCTTCTTCCAAGTTGCCTTTCCCTCCGATCATCTCTGGGCAGGCTACACGTTGGCTCTGTTTCATTGTACCGCGTGTGAATATCCCGACGAGGGATTTCTTGTCCCGACGCTCTTCAAGCCAGAGGACAAACCATTAGACATCCCTGCTCACTTCTTTGATAAGTATCAAATCAATTTTCGCATTTTTGTTTTCCTAACAGAACAGGGAGAAATACGGCAGGACTATGAACCACGCATTGGTTTTAGGCATTGGAAGATGCGTCTGGTTGCGGACGATTATCCTGAAAACACGGAGGAGGAAGACTCTGCATTTATCAGCAAAGTTGGTGGAGAGCCTTCGTGGATTCGTTTTGACAACACGTCGGCAACTTACGCAGGTTCTGTACCCATGCACTTTCTGTTGCAGGTCGTCCCCAACTTTACGTTCGACACCGTCCTTGATGCTCCACCGCAAGTGTTTACCGGTTCGATTGATTATGGGAGACAAACATTGGATTGGGATTACGAGTTGTTTCTTAATAGTAGTCTCTATTTCTTCGGCACATCTGAACCGAACCAAAATATTGTCTATCTCGTGTTACAGGGGTGACTTTCACTTGCAGAATGCGCTGGCATCCCACATCAGCAAAATCACGGCGTCATCTTGCCTCTTCCATGCCCGCATAGCGCACCCAAACCACACTATTGCTCCAGCGCGGATGAACCCGGCTATAATCTTTCGGTGCTTCTGTTTGTTGTTCGCTCACGGCTTTTGCTCCTTGATGATCGAATTTCAGAAGAGAGTCCAGTGTCTTTTGTCCCTCCCTACTCCATTATATCACACAAAGCAAACCGCCCCGATTTCATCTACTCAGAAATCGGGGCGGCTGTTTTGTGAACCGTGCGTTTTAGTGGATCGCATTGGGGTTCGGGACAATGTCGGTCTTCGGCGGAACCTGCGGCAAGGGCATCGGTGCTTCCTGCTTCTTGCGCTTGCTTGTCGGCTCCGCTTTGACGGCGGGATTGTTTCTGCTTGCGTGTCGGGCAAACAGGCGTTTATGCCGTCAACGATGAAATTCCCTTGCGTTGGCTTGGAATGTAGGGTATTTTGTGGCAGGAGCGTTCGATATCAAGGAGAAGAAAAATGCTTGCTCAAGCCGCCGAAACCATCACGCCCAACGAAACCGATACGCAGATTGCCCGCCGTTCCAGCGAAGCCTTAGCGGAATTGCTTGAACGGGGAGCAGGCAAAACACCGATTCACTTTCGCACGGAAGACAGTCAGGAAGCCGACATCATGCTGCCGCTCTCTGCTGTGCGCTTGCTTCACCATGCGCTACAGGAAATGGCAAAGGGTAATGCGATCACTCTGCCCCCCATGGAACCAGAACCAAAACCTTTAAGCGAAATCAGAACGCGTCAAGAGGCATTGGAGGAACTAACACGAGAACAGGAACGATTGGGGTTGTACGAATGAGTCTCCCTGTTGCTGTTTTGGACGCTTGTATCCTCTATTCTGCCTTGTTGCGTGATCTGCTCATGCGTTTGGCAGGCAAAAGCATTTATTTTCCCAAGTGGACAGAGCAGATTCATCACGAATGGATAGAGAATGTTCTCCAAAACCGACCGGAGTTGTCACGGGCAAAGTTGGAGCGGACGCGCCAGTTGATGGAATTGCACGCGGCAGACAGTCTCGTCACGGGTTATGAAGCATTGATTCCGCACTTGACACTTCCTGATGTAAACGACAGACACGTCCTTGCTGCGGCTGTCACAGCGCAAGCCTCTCTCATTATCACATACAATCTTTCCGATTTTCCCAAGCGAGCATTACAGCCTTATGGCATTGCAGCACAGCATCCCGACGTGTTTCTGAGCAGCCTTTTCGATACAGAACCCACTGCGTTTCTTGAAGCTTTACAAGAAATGCTCCATGCGCTGCAGAATCCCCCGCGAACGCTGGAGCAGCATCTTGACGTAATGAGTGAGCAAGGCTTACATAAAACAGTGGAGCGTTTGGCTACAATGAAGTTACAATCAAACTGAAATTGCGCTGATGCTGTTTTTTGTATCAGCCATAGATTCGCCACAGCCGCCCCGATTTCAACTATTTAGAAATCGGGGCGGCTGTTTTGTGAACCGTGCGTTTTAGTGGATCGCATTGGGGTTCGGAACGATGTCGGTCTTGGGTGGAACTGGCGGCAAGGGCATCGGCTCCTCCGACTTCTTGCGCTTGCTTGTCGACTCCGCTTTGACGGCGGAATTGTTGCCGCTTGTCACCGACGACGTGCGGCGTGCGCCCGCTTTCGGCTCCAATGTCCGCTCCAGCACCTGCTTGACATCTGTCGCAAAGTAAATTTTCATCTCCTTGCGAATTTCGTCCGGTGATTATCCGAGTGTTGGAGGTAAACTTTATCATCAAATGTGAAAGTTTGCGGAGGCACTATGATTCATCTTTGGCAGGGCGATTGTTTAAAGCATATCAGGCAACTCAAGGAAAATGGAATTTTAGTTGATCTCACGTTCCTTGATCCTCCGTTCAATCAGGGCAAGGATTATGCTTGCGCGGATGATGATCTGCCAGAAGAAGATTATTGGGCTTGGATGCGTGAGATTTGTCGCGGCGTTTACGATAATACTTCGCCCGGCGGCGCAATCTATTTTATGCAGCGCGAAAAGAACACGGAAGCAACTCTTCATACTTTGCGCGAAACGGGCTGGGACTTCCAAAACCTGATCATCTGGCTCAAGACAACATCAGCAGTTCCAGGACAAAAACGCTACGGTAAACAATATCAGATTATCACTTTTGCTACCAAGGGTAGATCGCCTCGTGTGTTTAACCGCCTTCGGATTGATCCGCCCAAACTGCCTCATCATAAATTGGAACGCGAGAATGGAATTTTTGTCACGGATTGTTGGAATGACATTCGTGAGATGACTTCCGGCTATCTCGCAGGCGATGAAGCCCTTCGCAATGAGAGTGGCGAACGACTCCACAAACAGCAGTCTCCGGCTGCCCTTCTGCTTCGAATTGTGCTTTCCTCTTCACTGCAAGGCAATTGGGTGCTTGATCCATTTTCTGGGACAGGAACGACGGCAGTTGTCGCTGAGCAGTTAGGACGCAATTGTGTCGCGGTAGAACTTGATCCAAACAATGTCGAGATTATCCGTAAGAGACTCAAAGAACAACGCAATGCCGATTCGGTGTGCAAGTGGCACTCTTATTACCGTTACACGCCAAAGTTGGAAGCCATTTGGGATAAGGAGATTTCAACGCAGAAGGCAGAACAGCGTCAGATGACTTTATTTGAGGCACGGGGCGATTATGTCCATCCTTAAAGCCTATTTGCAGATTGCAGAGAGATTAAGTCAGACCTCTGACGTCAAGACCAAATTGTCATTGGACGAAATTGCGAGTGCTTGTGATCACTATGCTTACATCGGCGCAAGGAAATTTCTCAAACAAGAGACACTCAATCGTGCGGAACAGTTGCCGAACAAAACAGGAACGACGCCTGAGAGTTGGATACAGCAATGGTATGGAGGGCGAAAATGGGAAACCGACTCTGGTGTCTTTCCTGATTTTGTGTTGGCATATCAAAACAATGGAGCTTTTGGCGATGGCGCACTGCTGGAACTCAAAGATGCAAAAGGCGCATCTATTGCATCATTCAATTCGACTTTGCCCATCGCTCGAAAAGCATTGAGCGGTTTGAGCCTATTGGTAGGCGGTTCTGTCAAACGGTGGGATACACCATTCGCACAACAGACAGGTTATCCTGATGAACGCGACTGCTTCTACTTGATTCGTACTTACTGCGAAAACTCTGCCAAAGTGCGTATGTCACTGGTTCAAGGCACTTTCTTTGAGACGCTTTCCACGCAGGAATTGCTCAAAGCGGTGTGGCAGGAGCTTCTTCGCGGCAAAGCCACCGAAACGGAATTGGAGCAAGTTGCCGAAGTTCTTTCTCGAATTGACCGCACGGATATTTCCTCCACACGCCGCATCATCGGGGCATCTATCAAACCGCGGCTGCGATTGATGAGCGAAATCGAAGCCGAGGGCAATCCGCATACTTATGATGAAATTCCTCCGCGCACTTTCAATCTGATTGTCAAGCCGAATACAGACAAATACGACGAATTCCAACAGATGCTCGATGGTTGGGCGCAACAAGAGGGGTTGCAATTGAGGTGGAGAAATCAAGGCGAATGTGAATTATCTTCGACCAACACTGTCCTGATAGTTCATGTTTTCCCGATGAAACATAAGCGAAACGGTATTCATTGGGTGTGTCAGACGAAACTTCCAGAGAACAGTTGAACGCCATCAGTTCCCTTCAAAAAGTCTTTGATGGTTAATCAATATCACACAAAATAAAGCCGCCCCGATTTCTAAGTCTGTGAAATCGGAACGGCAATAGTATGAACCGTATGCGTTTTAGTGGATCGCATTGGGGTTCGGGACAATGTCGGTCTTGGGTGGAACTGGCGGCAAGGGCATCGGTGCTTCCTGCTTCTTGCGCTTGCTTGTCGGCTCCGCTTTGACGGCGGAATTGTTGCCGCTTGTCACCGACGACGTGCGGCGTGCGCCCGCTTTCGGCTCCAATGTCCGCTCCAACACCTGCTTGACATCTGTCGCAAAGTAAATTTTCATCTCTCTGCGTATCTCGTCCGGGATCTCCTCCAACACGTCTTTTTTGTTCTTCTCCGGGAAGATCAGGGTTTTGATCCCGGCGCGGTGCGCTCCCAATGCTTTCTCCTTCACGCCGCCTATCGGCAGAACCTTGCCCGTTAGCGTCACTTCGCCCGTCATCGCAACCAACGGCTTGGCGTGTCTGCCGCTGAACAGCGAGGACAACGCAGTCACCATTGTCACACCCGCCGACGGTCCATCTTTGGGAATGGCTCCCGCCGGAACGTGAATATGGATGTCGTTCTTCTCATAGAAGTCTTTGGGCGCACCGATCTCGTCGCTGTGAGCGCGAACATACGACAACGCCGCTTGCGCCGACTCCCGCATCACGTCGCCCAGTTGCCCCGTGATTGTCAGCGTAGAAGGGCGATTGGTAGGACTCGGCATGGCAGTCGCCTCAATGAAGATAATATCGCCTCCCATCGGTGTCCACACCAACCCTGTCGCTACTCCCGGATGCTCCATGCGCTCGATTGCCGCTTCCTGCTCATAGCGGGGCGCACCGAGAAACTCCTGAATCACCTTCGGCGTTACGCGCAGCGATTTGTACTTGCCTTCAGCGAAGTTGCGGGTCGCTTTGCGGCAAACCGTCGCCACTTCACGCTCCAAATTGCGAACGCCCGCCTCTCTGGTATAGCCATGCACCAGCATTCTGATCGCGTCCGGCATGAAGGTGATTTTCTTTTTGATGCCATGCTCCTGCACCTGTTTGGGAATCAAATGCCGCGTGGCAATCGCGACTTTTTCCTCTTCGGTATAACCGGCGATTTCGATGATCTCCATACGATCACGCAACGGTCCCATAATCGTATCCAGCATATTCGCCGTCGTAATGAACAGAATATTCGACAGGTCGAACGGCACGTCCAGATAATGATCGCGGAACGTCGTGTTCTGTTCCGGGTCAAGCACTTCCAGCAACGCCGAGGACGGATCGCCCCGGAAATCGGCTTGAACCTTGTCGATCTCGTCCATCATAAAGACCGGATTGTTCGACTCGGCACGCTTGATGCCTTGAATGATCTGACCGGGCAACGCCCCGATATAGGTGCGGCGATGTCCACGAATCTCTGCCTCATCCCGCACGCCGCCAAGCGACATCCGCACGAAATGGCGACCCAACGCCCGCGCAATGGACTTGCCGAGACTGGTCTTGCCTACGCCGGGAGGTCCCGAAAAGCATAGGATCGGCTGTCGTGCCGAGCCATCGGACTTGAACTTGCGAACGGCGAGATACTCCAGAATGCGATCCTTGACCTTCTCCAAACCATAGTGATCCTCGTCCAGAATTTTCTTAACTTCGGCGATGTTGAGATTGTCGATGGTCGCCGTTGTCCAAGGCATCGAAACCATCCAGTCGAGATAGGTTCGCGAGACGTTGTAATCGGGCTGCATAGGATTCATGCGGCTCAGGCGTTCAAGTTCTCTGTCCGCCTCTTTGCGTGCCTCTTCGGGCATCCCGGACGCGGCGAGTTTCTCCCGCAGCTCGTCCAAATCCTGCGTGCGATCATCGCCTTCGCCAAGTTCCTTCTGAATCTGGCGCAGGTGTTCGCGTAGGTAATATTCGCGCTGAGTCTTGCCCATCTCCTGCGCCACTTCGGACTGTAAGCGGCTGCCGAGTTCGAGCAATTGCACCTCACGAGACAGCAGTTCGAGCAGTCGTTTCATACGCGGCATCAGTTCGATGGATTCCAGAATCTCCTGTCGCTCCTCGAACGTCAAACGCGGCATTTGCGCGGCGATCAGGTCGGCGAGTACGCCCGCGTCCTGAACATTCGTCGGCAGACTCTGCATCTCATCAGGCAAATCGGGCGACAACTGCACGATTTTGGTGAACAGTGAACCGATATTACGCTTGAGTGCCTCGATCTCCATCGCGTCGGCTTCAGAGACTTCCGGCTCCTCGATGGGGCGAATTTTAACGCGCAAATAAGGCGAGGTCTGAATCACCCCGACGATCTCGAACCGCTTGACGCCCTGCACGATAAGACGAATCCCTTCGGGAACCTGCGCCATCATGCGAATTGCAACCACTGTACCAAACTTGTAAATATCGTCAACGCCCGGATTTTCGATATTGGGGTCTTTGAGGCACGCGACACCGATCAGGCGATTGCCGTCTTTGACCGACTCATCCACCAATTTGATCGAATTCTCACGCCCTACCCCAAGCGGCGCAACCAGCACCGGAAAGATGACGACTTCGCGTAGCGGCAACAGGTTCAGTTCTTCGGGAATGCCGCCGTTTTCCTCATTCTCCTCGTTTTTATCGTCCGTATCAATCGTTAAAATTTCGTCGCCTTCGGGTATCTCTTCCAGTATGTCCGTCAATGTTTGGGATTCCATTATGCTCTCTTTTCTGCCGGCGCAAGTGGCACTATAGATACTGAGGAAACGCCGGTAACCGTTATAACCGCACTTTTGCTATTCCGATAAACTTGCGTCAACCGGAAAATCCATTTCTATTCCGCTGTGATAATGATAGAACGCACCATCAGCGGGTTTGTTCTCTTCTTTGGAAGCGAAATGACGAGAAAGCCGTCACGATAGTTCGCCGACATTGCGTCTCTCTCAAATTGTAGACCGCGTGGCAGGGCGATTTGCCGCTCGAACGTGCCGTAATAGATTTCCAACTGGTAGCACTTCAGCTGCTCTTGATTTGGGTCGGGGATTTCAGCGCGATCTCCCGAAATCATAAGTGTACTGTCATCGGCGGCGAGTGTTATGGCGATTCGGTCAGGGCGTACCCCCGCCAACTCCATTTTGACAATCAGCGCAATTTCCGTCTCGAACATATCCACACGCGGCTGAAACTGCAGGGCTTGCAGAGCATTTTCGCCGTTCTGAAGCATATCGGCTTCCAGTTGCAAAATCAGAAAATCGTGTCGCGGCATCTCATCTCTCCCAATCTCCCTATATATGCGTTGATTATACCTATCTTACGCGAATTCGCGCCGGATAATTTGCATAAATTCCAGCAAAGTTCAATCATTTGCGCGTGATACACTCACATCACCTGATGATAGAAAAGAGTAAGGCAAAAAACAAAAACTCCCTCCAAGATTTTGGGAGGGAGTCAGTACAATTCTTGTATCATTTTGCCAGTGCAAGGAAACTCTCATAGCGTCGGCGGCTGACTTCACCCGCCTCAACCGCCGCTTTGAGGTTGCAGCCCGGTTCAGCATCATGCTGACAATTTCGGAATCGGCACTGCGTCGCTAAAAACGGGCGGAATTCGACAAAGCCCTCTTGCAGTTCGTCGCGCTCCATGGGGAGCAGTTCCAGTTGCCGCAAGCCCGGTGTATCTGCAACCCATCCGCCCGTTTCGAGCGGAATCAGTTCGCGCACTGTCGTCGTATGACGTCCCTTGAAGGTGGTATAGCCGATGTCGCCGGTATCGAGTTTCAAGCCCGGCTGCACCGCATTGAGCAGACTGGACTTGCCGACGCCCGACGGACCGGTGAATGCCGAAATACGCCCGCGCAGTGCCGCGTGCAGCTCGTCAATTCCGATGTTGCCCTTGGCACTTGCCGCAATAACTCGATAGCCAATCCGTCTGTATTCGGCAAAATTCTGTTGGAAAACGTCCTCGTCCACAAGGTCGCGCTTGTTAGCGACGATCAGCGGTTCGATGCCGTTGGTTTCCGCCGAAACGATCCAGCGATCAACGCGCCATAAATCGGGGTTCGGCTCGGCACACGCAAACACAATCACGAGCTGATCCAAATTGGTGATCAGAGTCTGCTCGCGTCCTCGATCTCCGGTACGGGCAAAGCGCGTGGTACGCGGCAAAATCTCCTCGATCACGCCCGCGTCGTCACTCGTAAAATTGATGCCGACCCGATCCCCGACTGCAACTGTGTCTTTGGTCAGCGGACGCTTGGCACGAACGACCCGCCGTGCTACGCTCTCACTGGTGTTATAAGTGAAATTCTTTTTGAGGTTGCCGCGCAATGTGCAGGGGATTTGGCGTGCGGGAGCTTGCTGTTTGTCGCCGCCGATATGCACGATATACTGCCCGCTGATGGCGCGAAGAACAACGCCCTCTTCCTCATATTCCGCACGGGTCTCCACCATCTTTTCTTCCACAGCGGCGGAGTGCAAACTTTTCTTGGCGATAGTCGGTTTCTCCTCTGAGAAGGGGCAAATGCTGCCCACAAGCACTGAAACGATGAGAAGGCAGTTTTTTACAAACAAAAACGCCTCCGGTCAATGATAAGACTTCGGAAGCGCAGGAGCAAAGCGTCACAAAATGGGTCGGTTGGGTCGGGCGCATTGTGTTCTCCTGTCCTGCCTCCTCAAGCGAAACTCTCTTTTACCGAGAGTCGCACTGTCTCTATCGTACTACGGCAACGCCTCGATAAACGTGCCAACTGCATTATACGAACCCTGTCCCGATTTGTCAAGTCAAGCCGGATTATTCTCTCACGTTCCGCAGGGTTGGCGGTGGAGTATCAGTGACTCACCTCTCGCAGCGGAGGTTTTAAACCCCCGTCTGGAAAAAACAAGCGTCTTTCAGACGCACCAACTCGAATTGACTCCCCTCTCCTCCAAACTTGTTCGGGTATCAGGAGAGGGGTTGGGGGTGAGGTAAAGACGCTTGTACTTTCTTGCCGGATACTTTCAGTACCCACTGCGAGAGGTGAGTCAGTGAGAGAATAAGAGACAGAACAGTATCGTTGCGAGAACTATTCCGCAAAAAGATCGGCAAGACCTTCCAGAACCGCCTCTTGTTCGGATTCAGTAATAGTTCCTAAATTTCGTCCTACTCGTCGCTTATCTACAGTGCGAATTTGATCCAAGGCGATATGTCCACTTTTGCCATTGAAGAGACAGGGTATGCGTGTCGCATAGTTTTGTCCCTGCGTCGTCATGGGTGCAATGATGACTGTCCGCACTTGACGGTTCATTTCATCGGGGGAAACAACAACACAAGGGCGCGTCTTTTGGATTTCACTGCCGACAGTCGGGTCTAAGGTCACGAGGAAAACATCGAATCGCTGGACTACCATTGCCACTCTTTCTCTTCCCATTCGGTGAGAGTAAGAACTTCCTCGTCCAACAGCTGATCGTCGCCGTTCAATGCCATCAGGCGAAATGACTCTTCCCAGCCTTCTCTGACCTTTCGAGCAGGGCGAACGATTAACTGACCATCCTGCGCTTCCAGTTCCACCTCGTCGCTCAAACCCGCCTGTTCCATCAACGGTTTCGGAATACGAATGCCTTGCGAGTTGCCTATTCGGATGACCCGTGATTTGATCGCGCCTGCCATTTCAGCCTCCTCTCGAATTTCGCTGCGTGACTACATTGTATATCCAAGCGAGAGGTTTGTCAAGTCGAATGATGAAATCGAGTCGGCAGCGAATAGCATCTATTTCGGACAATCAAGCCGCCTTGGGAAGTGCCTCCACGAGTGGGTTACTCAAAACCCGTTCGACGGCTTCGACAATACGCGGATCGAACTGACTTCCGGCACACCGCCTCAACTCTTCCACAGCCTCTTCAGGAGAACACGCTCCGCGATAAGGGCGATTCGTAGTCATGGCTTCATAGGCATCGGCGACGGAAACAATACGTGCGCCCAAAGGAATCGCTTCACCCGCCAATCCGTCGGGGTAGCCCGCTCCATCCCACCGCTCGTGGTGCGCTCGGAGACTCGGCGCAATTCCGCGCAACGCCGGAATGCAACGGACAACGTCCTCGCCGATAACAGGGTGTGTCCGCATCAAAACCCACTCGGCATCCGTCAAAGCACTGGGCTTTTGCAATATCGCATAGGGGATCGCCACTTTGCCAATATCGTGCAGTTTGCCCACCATGCCGACCATACGCGCCTCAGTCGGAGAGAGTCCCAGTGCAAGAGCCGTTTGAGTTGTCAGCCGCGCTACGCTGTGGACATGATCGCCCGTATAATGATCGCGGGCTTGAACTAATGTCGCCAACGCCTCGACCATCCCCAACAGGCTGACATCTTCTCGCGACATCTCCGAATCCATTTCCAAAGTGTTGATAGCAAGATCGGTCACGAGCCGCACCTGATTGCGCCCCAGCCGCTTCGCCGCATACATCGCCCGATCCGCCGCCTCCACAAGACTGGAACGCTCTTGCCCGTTCAAGCGGTTTTGCGCTCCGGGTTCAGGGCTTTGCTGGCAACCTTGAGGTACTCTTCGCTCAGCATATTCAGGTCGGCTTTGGCATCGTGCGCCCATGTCGGGACTTCGGGCCAATACAATACCATGATACATTTTCGGGCGTGGTGAGATAGGTGTCCTGAAACCGATTGTGCCACGCGGCTCCATATTTTTCGCAGAGATTGGAAAACAGCAGGATTCGGCGGCGTAGGGTATCGGTGAGAGGGAGAGATTTGTCAATATAGACGCCCGCTTGCTTTTTGCCATCGAAACCCTTCTTGCGGTTGCGAACAACGCCATCGGGATAGCGCACATACAAATTATCGAATTGGCTGGCAGAAATCTTCGCGTCAGGCTGCCCAACGCGCTCGATCAACTCTTTTTTGAGAAGTGCGTGATTGTCCTCCGCCAATAGACCTCTTGCATAAGTCGGGTACAAGAACGTACCCGACTCAAAAACAGCCGTCCTACGGACGAAATTCTCTTGCCTTGAGAGTGCGAAGCACGGCACGGCGGAACGAGACCTGCACGAGAAATTCATTTCGCTGTACTCTTGCAAGAGGTCTAATGTGAAAATAGCACGTTCATGCAAGGTTCGCTCACTGACATATTTTTGCAGATGTTCCAGTGTTTGCGTCTGCATGACAGCCATGATATGATAGTAGCTGATGATCGCAGTGACCACAATAACAACGGCGATCCGCCCTGCAATCTTGAGAAGTGTCTGCCGCGTTAGCGACTGCTTGGCGTTGCTCTGAAAAAAAGACATGGCGCGTGTTTCCGATAGGTCTCCCGTTCCTTCTCTGCTTTCGCAATATGTAAGGAACGCACTCCGATAATCCCTTGCCACTTGTATTGAAGCCGATGCCTGTAAAGTAAACAGGGCAGGTCACGTATTTCTTCCATGTTTACCAGTGATTTTCACATCATTCATTCGGGGCTTCACACAATTTCTGCATGGCAATCGGAACCATATCCTGCTTTACAAGGAGGGTGTCCTGCGGGTATACTCGCTATTATGCAGGGACGGATCACTACAAGCCCGCCCTTGTTTTCATCTTTGGTTGCCAGTATGTTTCGCCCTCCCGTTTTCCCTCGTGACTGCCAATAATTCTCACAGGGGGCAAATTGTGTCGCAGGGGCATTCTGTCGCGAAGGGACAAGACCCCGATGGCTCTTTTGGGTTATAATTTGGACGAACTCGCCCGCATTCTCCAGATGATGGACGATTCCGGGCTGGATGAATTGATTATCGAGGAAGAAGACCGCTCGCTGAAACTGCGCGGTCCGCGCCGAAATAAGCCTGTTGTCCATACATCTGTCGCGCCCGCAGCACCGGCAGGCAATGTGCTGGCGTTGCCGCCCGCGCCCAAACTGCCGAAAAAGTCTGCCAAGTCCTCTCAGGGTGTGCAGACGGAACCGGCGGAGGATCAGATCGCGCTGGAATCTCCGATGGTCGGCGTCTTTTATCGCTCGGAAAAGCCGGGTTCGCCGCTGTTCGTAACCATCGGACAGCATATCTCTGTAGGACAAACCATCGGAATCATCGAAGCAATGAAAGTGTTTTCCGAAGTTCTGGCGGAGCATTCGGGAATCGTCGTGGCGGTTCCGGCGCAGGACGGGCAACTCGTGCAAGCGGGTTCCGCCCTCGTCATTTTACAGCAAGAGTAGGTCAGTGGGGGGTTGAGTAGTTAGGTCATTGGGCAATCCCATTGCGGGTACAAGAACGTACCCGCCTGAAAAACAGACGTCCTGCGGACGAAATTCCCCGTGTCGAGGAAATTGGTTGTCCTATGGGAAGTGTGCCGTCCGCAACTTGTGTCATGGGAAGGCGATAACGGTATGGTGTGCGTCCGCAGGACGTCTGTTTTTCAGCCGGGTACGTGATCTCTACCCGGACAACAGACACGGCGGGATGAAGTAACTGTTGCGGGTTGTTGGAATTTTCGCTCAAAAACGCCTTGCGGCTCTCTACTCCACTCTCGAAGGAGAAGGTCAGAGGGCAGTTTTGGCAGTTTACCATTACAACCCGGACAACAGACAGCAACAATTCATTTCACTGGGTTTTCCCGATGACCTAATGACCTAATGACCCAACGACCCACTTCGGAAAGGCGAACAAGGACATGATGAGCAAAGGGCAAGTCTGGACAAAAGATCGGGTTGAGATCGGCATACTCGGTTTGGGCGTGGTGGGTTCGGGAACGCTGAATCTCTTGGAATCCAACCGTGCCGAGATCGAGCGCAAAATCGGAATGCCATTTGCTGTCCGTAAAATTGCCGTGCGCGATTTGGAAAAAAAGCGAGCCGTCGCGGTAGACCGCCGCATTCTCACCACAAACGCCGCCGAAGTCATTGACGATCCCGAAATTGATATTGTCTGTGAATTGATTGGCGGCGTCGATCCCGCCAAAGAGTTTGTGCTGAGGGCATTGCAGAACGGCAAGCAGGTAGTCACCGCCAACAAAGAGATGATCGCCAAAGAGGGCGCAGTTCTGATGGAAGAAGCCTCACGCCGTCATCTTGATTTTCAGTTCGAGGGCAGTGTTGCGGGCGGCATTCCGATTATTCAGCCGATGAAGAACGCCCTTTCGGGCAATCGCATCACCGAAGTTTACGGCATTATCAACGGCACAACAAACTATATCCTCTCCCGAATGACGCAGGACAAAGCCGATTTCGCCGACGTTCTCCAAGAGGCACAGGCACATGGCTACGCGGAAACCGACCCGACAAGCGACGTGGAAGGCTTCGACGCGCAGTATAAGATCGCGATTCTGGCGTCTATCGCGTTCACCAGCCGGATCAACGTCGCCGATGTCTATGTCGAAGGCATCACCAAAATCGCGGCGGCGGACATTGCGGCGGCGGACGAACTCGGCTATATCATCAAATTGGTGGGAGTGGCGCGGCGTATGGCGGGCGAGACGGTTCAGGTGCGCGTCAGTCCGGTACTGCTTCCCAAAACCCATCCACTCGCCGCCACGCACGGGGTTTATAACGCGATTCTGATCAAAGGCGATTCTGTCGGCGATGTGATGTTTTATGGGCGCGGCGCGGGCAGTGGTCCGACGGGCAGTGCGGTAGTCGGCGATATTATGGATGTGTGCCGCAATCTCAAGTTCGGCTCGACGGGGCGAATCGCTTGCACCTGCTTCGACAAGCGGCAGATTCAGCCGATTGATGAAGTGGTCACCAAGCATTATCTGCGGATGACCGTTCAGGACAAGCCCAAAGTTCTCGCGTCTATCGCCAATGTTCTCGGCGAGTTCGAGATTTCCATCGAATCGGTGGTACAGAAAGCGGCGCACGACGCACAAGCGGAGATCGTTTGGGTCACGCATGAAGCACCCGGACGCAATCTGTCCCGCGCTTTGGAGGTCATCGCCAAACTCCCCGCCGTCATCGCCCTCTCCAACTGGCTCCGCGTGGAGGAGTGATCGCGCAATCATTCACGCTCCACGACATTGTATGGTTCTCACAAAATGACGCCCCGCCTCTCTGTAATGAAGAAGCGGGGCGTCCAACGTTGAGTAAATAGACATCAGTCGAAAATGCGTTCTCTGGCACTTTGCAGAAGTTTCCCCTTACCATAGCGTGCTGCTTTACGAAAGTACCCTTCAGCTTCTTTATCCCGATTGAGATATGTCAGCGATAGTCCTGTAGAATAGGCGATGAGTGCGTTACTCCGAGCGAATTTACTTGCCGCTTCGTAATCACCCACTGCCTCCTTGTGTCGCCCGCTTAGTGAAGCGTCTATTCCATGTGCCAATAGAACGCTTGCAGCCAACGCTTGATTTGTATGGGTTCCGGGCAAATTATCTGCCGCTATGGAAGAATGTTCCAAGATGGCTTTGTCAGAGTAGAAGCGTCTCGCCGCCTCATAGTTGCCCAAATAGACAAAGCACACGGCTACGTCCAAGTTCAATCCCGTCCGCCATGCATTCTGACCTGCGGGCAAATAGGCTTGTATAGCCTCTGCATAACGTCCCTGATGACGGCGTATGTCTCCTAATGTCATCAGAAGCGTCTGAGGAACTCGCTGCACACCATTGATAATGGGAGACTTTTGTTGAGCCTTACGAAGTGCCTGTTCTGCGCCCTCATAGTCGCCCTCGCGAAGCAAATCACGCGCTTGTTTATCATAACGCCGTGATTCGGCAAGCAAGGCATTATACCGCGCATTGGCTTCAGGCGAAGCAATATTATGGGATTTCCCTTTAGGAACGTCTTGTTTTTTGGAGTTGTTTGCTTGCATACTTTGAGCAAGGCTCAAAGCTGAAGCGATCAAACTCGCAAGGAACAATATGCCGATCAAAGTAAGTTGGCGAAGACGAAACATTGTATTTCTCCTGTCTTGAAGTTGAATGCTTTCATGGGGCAACATAGATGATTGCTCCGTTACTAAGTGAAAATGACCACAAGGGGTGATCAGGATACTCCGCCCCCATTCCCCATTGAGCCAAAGTATTGGCTACTGACCAGACACTATTTGCTTTGGAGGCGTGGAATTCCCAGAACCAGCCTAATTTCCTCATCGGAACGGCAATGCTTCCAGCACCTGGTGGTCTGTACATGAACCAACAATCAAAACTGTCCAGCAAATCTTTGGCAGTGATAGCAGAATCAGCTTCAAGCGGTTCCAGTGGCGAGTCGTTGCTTCCAGCGGATACTCCATTTGCAATATACCAACCGTCGTAGGGATAGGTATTATCTAAACATTGCAGACCATAGATGATGCGGTAGGGCGGATTGGCAGGCGGGGGGAGGCTCAGAGCAATCTTTTGCCAAATTCCGTTTCGTTTTCTTTGGTCATAAGGCGTTATCAACTGTGTCCAGTTCCAATCACCAGAATTACCGTAAACCAATACAAAATCGTTTGGTGTTGTGATCTGCCCTTCGAATTCCATGCCAACATCAGGCCTTGATGGAGCACCTAACAATTCTACAAATGTCGGTGAAACAGGAGGCTGCGGAGTGACAGTTCCAATTGAAATCCCAATAACAGCACTATCGGGACGTTCTACGTTGCATTCCCTGTTTACAGTCACATCAAAACCGTTCGCCGGTAGAATTCCTTGTGGCACAGAGAGATGTGTCGTACAGGTGACAACAGCCTGTTGCTGATACTTCTTGAAGTTGAAAACGAACGTTGAGTTCGTCTCAATACTGAGTGCTGTAAATGTAGCGGTATTGTTATTGGCAGTCCAGTTCTTGAACGGACTGCCTCCTGCGGCAGTCCAGTTGTAGGAGGTCGGTATCAAGCCGCCCGGAACGAGGGAGGCTGTCACTTGTTGCCCCATCAGGTATCTCTTAGCGTTGTTAAGTCCGATACCGCCCGCAAGAGAGATTTCGAGAGGTGAAGCACTGGCAAGATACTTTACCCCCGCAATTGCTACTCCGTAAGAAAACGCACCGATTGTCGCCGATGGGGAGACCGTTGCAAGAGTGAACGACGGACCGGGGCTGTCCTTGATGGCAAAACGCTTGCCTACGCCACCACTTCCGCCCAATCCATCATTGACCGTACCACTGCCACTGCCAGAAACCGTCGCGGTAGCTTCCTGATAGATGACTGCTTTCGTTGGCGGTTGGGCAGGATCGCCCATACAACTGGGCGTCCATGTAAAAGTGGTTGTGATGGCTCCGGTACAGGAAGCAAATGCGTTAAAACGTGGTGAAGACGAAGGCGCAGCAGAGCCGCTCCACCATCCATTGTTAAGCGAGTACGGAGCTGAACCCGTTTCCCAAGTGGCTGTTCCACCGCTGTACGTGACCTTGTAATACGCCGCCCACGCCGTCTGTGGCAAAACCGAAAGCGTACCAAAAATCAGAAAGAGCGCAATGACCGAAGCAGAGGGAAAACGGCGTTTTCCCGAACCGACCTGCAAAACCCTCATGAGCGTAGTCTCCTCTTGGCTTCTGCGCCAAGACAAATCAAACCAAAGTGAAATGGTCCGAAGCGAGAACAATCTTGAGC
>Ga0163154_10002869_pt1 | contig 24628 bp, 19 predicted proteins | sample OliLakLV19MP9P1_FD_148649 | JGI IMG/M metagenome (GOLD analysis project Ga0163154, IMG submission 148649) | Freshwater microbial mat bacterial communities from Lake Vanda, McMurdo Dry Valleys, Antarctica - Oligotrophic Lake LV.19.MP9.P1 | ecosystem: Environmental > Aquatic > Freshwater > Lake >... | reverse complement strand
AAGATGCTGCTGGCAGTATTGAATAAATTTCTGGAGGCTTTCGGGTGTGGACGGCATAGGGCAATTGACCAGTCAGAGCAGAGAGGGCAGCGAAACAAGTCTGGTGGGAATCAGGTTCAGCATTCCCACACACGTCTCCAACCTACAAGCTCCCAACTCCAACTGTCGAGGTGTTGCCCTTGAAACACAAACAACGGGGGCTAGCCGTTAAGGGCTGGGCGATCGCAAACAGCGAATTGCTTCTAGCATCCCCCGCGCCTTGTTCAGCGTTTCCTGGTATTCCTTTTCGGGTTCAGAATCGGCCACTAAGCCTGCCCCTGCCTGCACCGTCACGGTACTCCCACCATCGGGACGGTGACGCACTACCATTGTGCGAATGGCGATCGCCGTATTCAACTGCCCTTCAAAGTCATAAAAGCCGTAGGCACCAGAATATACGCCCCGGCGACAGCCTTCTAGCTCATGGATAATTTCCATTGCCCGAATTTTGGGTGCGCCGCTGACCGTACCCGCCGGGAACGATGCCTTGAGTAACTCCCAGGCTGTTTTGCCCGGAGCCAGTTTACCAATCACATTGCTGACAATGTGCATGACGTGAGAGTAGCGCTCAATCACCATAAGCTGATCGACCGTGACACTACCGTTGACGCACACCCGCCCCAGGTCGTTGCGCCCCAAATCCACCAGCATGACGTGTTCTGCTACCTCTTTGGGGTCTGCTAGCAAATCTGTGGCAAAGGCGGCATCTTCTAGGGGCGTTTTGCCGCGTGGGCGGGTGCCGGCGATGGGGCGCAGGGTGGCAATGCGGCCATTCCCATCGGGTGAGTTATCGGCCTTGACCATGACTTCGGGGCTAGAGCCAATAATCTGCCAGTCGCGGAAGTGAAAATACGCCATGTAGGGCGATGGGTTAATGAGCCGTAGTGAGCGGTATAGGGCAAACGGGTCGCCCCGATACTCGGCTTCTAGCCGCTGCGACAGCACCACCTGAAAGATGTCTCCAGCCCGGATGTAGTCTTTTGCTTTAACTACGTTGTCGCAGAAGTGGGCTTTCGTCACATTGCTGCTGTACGCAAAGGCCGAAGCGGCGGCTTCATCGGTGGCTCTCCCAGCGGCATCTTGGCGCGGCGGCGTCCATTCTAGAATGGTGTCTTGGGTCGAGAGGGGCAATTGCAGCTTTTCGACCAGTTTGCGGACGCGATCGCATGCCTGAGTGTACGCTGCTTTTACGTCTACGTCAGGGTCGCGCAGATCCGCGTAGGCGATCGCCCAAATTTTGCGCTGCACCTGGTCAAAAATCAGCAGGTGGTCAATTTGCATCCATAGCCCGTCGGGAACATCTCCCGCTTGGGGTGAAAACACGGGCACCCGTGATTCAATCCAATGGATCAGTTCATAGCCCCAAAAGCCAAACAGCCCCCCAATCCCCGGCGGCAGCTGCGGCAATTTAACGGGCAGGTACGGCGCTACGCAGGTGCCCAAGGCATCGAAGGGATCTCCGTCAAACACCTGCGTCGAGCCATCTCGATGCGTTTGGATGGTGCGATCGCCGCGCGCTTCTAAAACCCACAGTGGGTCGCAGCCGACAAAGCTATAGCGGCCAATCGTTTCACCGCCCTCAACCGACTCTAATAAAAAGCTATAGGGCTGCCCAGCACACACCTTATACCAAGCAGAAACCGGGGTGTCTAAGTCAGCAACCCATTCTTGATACACCGGAACAAAGTTACCCTGGTTTGCTAATTCGGTGAATTGATCAAAGTCGGGGAAAATCATCGGTTTGGGTGGATTTGGTAGGAAAGGGAAGGGTTTTTCGATAATTGGCATTAGTCCTATTTGAGTCTACCGTTCAACGCCCATTCCACAAAAAAAGGGTGGGACTAGCCCACCCTCGTCTGAAGTGTGATATCGACGGTCGATCGTTAGGGATCGAACGTGTTTTTACCGCTGAACTTGATGGTAGCTGGATTGGGGTTGCTGCCAATATTGCGCATCACCGTTCCAACCTGACCACGACCTTGATTTACCTTTTCAGGGAAAACACCATCTGCAGGGTGCAGATATTGGATCTCACCACTGGGTAAAACTCGGTAGATTTTGTAATCTTCGATTCTAGGTTTGAAGGTGCGAAATTGACCACCCAACGTGATGCATTGCTCTTTACGAGCCAGATACAACAGGTTTTCACCTGAGTTCATGATCGCTGCGCCGCCAGTAGGCATCTCAAAAACTTGCTCTTTTGAGCTAGTCCAGGTGATAGCGTACTTTTCTTCAGTATCCGCTTTGCTAAGCAGCCCACCTGTGCTGCCGCCGAATATGGGAGTTTGTCCAGTGAGGGCTTCTGTCATGGATAGTTGCCTGAACATTTTTTGGCATCGTATCACTCACTCAGACCCAGTTAACGCTTTTTTGTCGGAACTGTTACAGTTCTTAGAGATTGGTATTAAAAATGTACAGAATGGCGCTGCTCTAAAGCCGATCTTCTGTGCTCAAAACTCATCTAGTGGGTTGACGAGTTCGAGTAAACCCAGCCCCAGTTCTTTGGCAGAGAGCGATCGTCCTTCAAACAGCGCCAGCATATTTTTTAAGCCCGGATTGCCCCGTGAACTCCCAGTTGCGCCCATCGCCACGACTAGGCCACACTGCCCTTTCGTCTTTTTACACAGCTGATCCCATCGGCGGCGCGCAGCGGCGTGGGCGGGGTCGTCGTCGCTAAATTCACCAGATAGATGCAAATCGCCATTCTGAGTTTTCAGCAGGCAGAGATCGTAGCGTTCTTCGGCAAACGGATCTTCGCCTGGGTTAAAGCAAATAGCCTCTAGCCCGCCTGTTTTTTGCAGCTCTTCAATCAGCAACAGCGCCTTGGGGCGGCTAGTTTGAATTAAAACAATCGGATACTGTTCCGCTTTGGTCGGTATTTCTGTATCAAACGGCTGATGATACTTAACGCTGTGGCGCAGCGATTCCAAGCCCTCACGGGGCAACGCATCTAGTTTGCACAGGGCATTGTCGGGGATCAGGTCATAGCGCAGCACGGGGAGCAGATCAATCTCCAATTCATCTTCATCTAAATCGTCACCCAGGTTGTCTTCGATCGCCATTTCGTAAAGTTCGGCAGCCACCTCAGGCAGGGTGATAACGGTGATGGGAACTTGCTTGTGGGGATGCCTGGGGTCGGGGAACGTATACTGGCTCTGTATGGCTGGAAACACCTCCGCATCTAGCGACTCTAAGTGCTGCTCGAAAAAATCGTGCAGGGCTTCGAGTGCCAGCAAGACGGCGATCGCCTCCTCTTCGTAAAGCACTGGCCGCATCCCTTCCAGCGGGTGCAGATTGCCAAAGGTGGGCTGCATGGCCTCGGTTCCAGCACTGCTGCCGTTGCTGTTGAGCAATTCATCTAGCTGGTCAAAGGTGACAAAGAAGCAATCTTGTTCTAAAAAGGCTCGCTCTAGATCACTAGACGCATCATCGGCGGATAGCACCCGCTGCCGAAATTGCTTGAGCGAATCGAGCGATCGATACATCAAGATGCCAAATTCCATGCCCAACATGCCCAAAATAGACACATAGAGCGTGCCCAAATCGCCGTAGTTGAGTTCAACTGCCAGAATTTTTTCTTCATCTAGCAGTTCCCAAGGGGCATCTTGCCAGATATCGGAGGCCGCTGCTAGCAGCGCTTCGGCTTGCTCGGGTGGCAGATGAGGCGGGCGGTTGTTGGCAACGTCTTGCAACCCTTGAAAAATCTCTTCAATCAGGGGCAGTTCGGAGACATAATCGACGGTGATATCTAGCCCCTGCAACACGCCGCGCAAGAAAAACTGAATTTCGCGATCGCGCACCAAAATCTTTTGTGGACGGGCGGGGCGGGCATTAGAGCCATGCGGGTTCTCCATGGCTCGCAGTAAGGTGCGCACAATCGCCTCATGCCCCGCCTCGGGGGGGACTACATCCATTGCCCGCACCACTTCTTCCACACCATCTACCCAGAGGATACATTCGCCTTGCGGGTCGCTATCTGTATCAAACGTGGAGGCAAACTCTGGCACCAGAGGCCGGCGATCGCCTTCCCACACATTAGGAACTTGGCGCAATTGCTTGAGCCGACGGCGGGTAGAGGGAGTCAATCCAGTCATACGTTAAACCATACAAATCTTGATAAATTCTATTCAATGCTAATCAACTAGCACACTCGTCCGGTTGAGGAGCACTCTATACTAGACTTTTTGGCGTGACTTGTTCTTCAACTCTGTCCTCCAGTCTTTGCCCCGTTGAGGACGTCGATGGACAGATAGAACCGGGCTTCAGTGTCCATCTTAAACATCAAGTGATCGCTTGGTGTTCTAAGAACCGCAAATAACTCACTCATTTGATTTCGGGCGTCAATTATTTCTTAGCATCACCAGGGAACGAGTCGTGTCCGCAAAACGGTATTCATGCAGCCAGTTGATTTAGCTTTTAGCAATAGCTTTGCTACCATGGACACATCCCAGAAAAACTTCCCATAAAGCTTTACAAAAACAAAGCTTTAAAAAAGTTTCGCCCAGACTTAGTCTGCATTTAGCTCGATTGTCTACGTTTAAGGAGATTCTTACCCCCATGACACAAACAGCTCAAGCTCAGCAACGTGGCATCCTGATGACCGAAGCGGCATTACAGCACGTCCGCATGTTGGGGCAAAGCCAGGGTGACAAAGAATTATGCCTACGGGTTGGGGTTCGTCAAGGTGGCTGTTCGGGCATGTCTTACACCATGGACTTTGAAGACCCTAGCAATATCCAACCGGCTGATGAAGTATTTGACTACGAAGGCTTCAAAGTCGTCTGCGACCCTAAGAGCATGCTTTACCTCTACGGCATGATGCTGGACTACAGCAACGCCATGATTGGCGGCGGCTTCCAGTTTACCAACCCCAACGCCAATCAAACCTGTGGCTGCGGCACGTCCTTCTCCTAGCGCTCAGCCAGCAAACGATTGTAAGCTGATTAAATGCTGATTAAATAAAGATGCAGACGGGTGAATGCTGATTTTCTGAGTGCGTTTGTATTCAGAATTCATGCTCACCCGTCTGCTTTTTTTGATTGTGCCCCTGCCGCTCGTCCAGGCTGATCGCCCCTGCCGCTCGACTTGGGCGAGCAATCGGCCTATATCAACCACGCTCTAATCTCCACGGCTCCATATGACTGAACTAACTGTTGAAACGCTATTCGACCAAGGTCTAGAACGCTATCAAGCCGGTGAAGACCCTGCGGTACTGATTCCGGTATTTAAAGATGTTTGCGATCGCTCGCCCAAAAGTAGCCCTGCCTGGACCTGTTTAGCTTGGCTTTATCTGTTAGATAACAAACCGACTCAAGCCCTAAAAGCTGCTCAAAAAGCCGTCAAAATGAATCCACAAGACCCTCAAGCGCGGGTTAATTTGGCGATCGCCATGCTAGAAACAGCGCATAAGGGTGTGCGAGAGCATGTAGAAATTGCTGGACAAATTCTGTCGATTTCGGCTGAACTACGAGAAGAAGTTGAGCGAAATTGTGAAGATGGATTAAGTCGGAAGCCGGACTGGAAGAGTCTAATGCGTATCCAGTCTTGGTTGTTCGAAAGTTAGGTAAAAACCACTTCACAATCCAACATCTTTCCAAATCTCCGAAAAGCTCTCAAATAAAAACGCCAAACTCTTGCACCATGTGAGGTTGGCGTTTTATTTGAGTTGATACTGCCTAATTTAATTGTTTAGATACCGTAATATTTGATCATTATTGTTAATGATGGCTCAGTAAACTCTAATGATAAGATTCCATGAAGTCGATGATCTAGTCACATTAGTGATTCTTCATCAAAACAGCTTTTAATTATCCTAAGGAATTGACAGCCATGAATCCAGAAAGTGTTGAAGTGAAGTCTGAAACCCGTAACCACCGTGGTTTCTTTGTTCAAGAAGGCCAATACAAGTTCATGGGCCTTGACGAGTCTGGTTGGGCATTAATTTGTGTTGATGACGCCACTTGTCACTATGTTGACCCCGATAGCTTGGAGTTGATCATTCAATCTGAAGGCTAATCTGAAAGAGAATTCACAAAACTTCAAACTCAAGATTGTGGAAACTATAGAACCAGAGGCTCGTCCCGTTATCTAATCGGAGACGAGCCTCCTCTATTTATAGGCTTATGGGCTTTGTGGGCTTTGTGGGCTTACGGGCTGAATAGGCAGTTCACTAAAGCGTTTGCTCCATCCTCTCTATTGACACTCCCACGCTTAAAAGACGTGGGATTCTTGGTTTAACGAAACCACTTAAACTAGACTCCTTGCGTCGTCTAGCCCAGAGGTGGGATTCTCCCCAAGCGTTACTTTCCGAGTGCCCCTCGGTAGTTGCATTCCTGCAAGTCCTGTTTGGCTTGAAGCAATATGCCTCAAAAACTGATTCGTCTAGTTCCTGTGAATCTTTTACCTGCTGCCAGGAGGAAGCTAGAACAATGCAGCAGAACCGCATAGATTCAATTGTCAAGGTTCAGCATGTCTTTCGACAGCAAGGTTTTTTGAGTGGTTGATTACCTTTGCCACTACAATCAGAATACCACAAGTAGAGGTAGATCGATTGTGTCGAAACCAGAGATCTTTATTACTTTTCGTGTGACCCAGGAAGAGAAAGATTTGCTCAAACAATACTGTGAGCAAGCGGCAAGAAACCAAACCGATACGCTTAGAGAACTCATCCGAACTCTAAAACGACGACTGAGATGACTCTGAGGCTTGACAGCCTCTTGAGAACCCTCGCTACATCCCACGGCTAAAGCGCATGGGTTTTGCGGGTTCTCAAGCTCTCCCTTTTCTATAACAAGGAGGGCATGAATTAGAACACCCTTACATTTTTTATGCCAACGGCATGGAGTGCCGGGTGGGTTATGAACCTGCTGAATCTAGCAGTGGGCTGTTTGGTGGCAATTCTAACTGGCGTGGTCTGATCTGGTTCCCAGTCAATTATTTACTGATTGAATCGCTGCAAAAGTTTCATCACTATTTGGGTGATGCCTTTAAAGTTGAATGCCCCACTGGTTCTGGTCAAATGCTCACACTGGCAGCAGCCTGATCGCAACGATTGACTCAAGTATTTCTGAAAACCGCAGCGGGTCATCGTCCAGTGTATGGCGGCAGTGGAGCGTTTCAGACCGATCCGCACTGGCGCGATTTCATTCTGTTTTATGAGTACTTCCACGGCGATAACGGAGCGGGCATTGGTGCCAGTCATCAAACGGGCTGGACTGGCTGAATAGCCCAACTCATTCAGCAGCTTGGTGAACATGTAGCTAACGGGTAATAGCGCTATTGCTGAGACTGCCCTCCAGGTAAGCGTTTCAATTCTGCTATAGTTCAAGAGACTTTACTTAAAATAACCCTCGATATGCTACCGTCTAGTCCATATCAACCAGCCCTCCTGCGGATTTTGCACGGTACTACTGCCCTACTTACCGTTTTGGCACTGGTTTCAGGTTTTTGGGTTTACAACACCTATGACAAACGTTGGGGTAGTATATCGCTACCGACGCTAACAGATATTCAAGGGATTCATGGCACAATCGCTCTGACATTCCTGCTGCTGCTGCCAGTTTTTGCTCTATACAGTTTTCATCTCGGTTACCGTCGCCTAGTTCAAGACCAATCGTTTAGCCAATTGAAACAGATTGGTAAACCAGTTTGGTGGATATCAATCCACCGTTTTGCCAATACGTTAATGTTGCTGGCGGCAACGGTTTCGGTGGTAACGGGGCGCATGATGAAAGAAGAATGGCTCCCTGCTGGAGAAGTCGATCGCCCTTGGTATCTGGCTCATTTAGTTGCATGGACAGGTGTATTGATCAGTTTGTTATTGCATCTGCTGCTGGGAGTAAAGGTGGGTGGCGTACCGCTACTCATATCAATGTTTAAGTGGGGAATACGTGATCAAGATACTCCAGCTTTCTGGCTTCGAGACATTAAACTTAGCCACTCTAGCGTGATCCTCAAAGTTATCGAGATTTTTGTCATTGGGGGCATCACTACTGCATTCATTTTGCCAGCTTTTAATCTCTGACTCGCTATTGCTGTTCGATCGCCCCTAACGATCTAAGAGAGAGCCGTTGAGCCTCCGTTAACCCTGTCGCACCTGTAATATTCATCTGTTCATAGGGGCAATCGGCTTAAAATCCTCATAGGGAGGAGTTGCACTAACATCTACTCGTTCATTTATAATAAAAAATTAAGCGATCGCCAATAAAACATAATTGTCACTTAATCCCAACAGCAGCATTGGCGATCGCGATCACCGACTCAGCCTAAGAACTGCCTATAAGCGGGGTTGTGGTTTTCATCCCAATAGCGATAGCCCAGCGTGTCGAGGAATGCTTGCCATGCGGTCATATCGTGAGGCGGCACCTGCACACCGACGACAATGCGGCCATAGTCTGCCCCATTATTGCGATAGTGGAACAGGCTAATATTCCAGTTAGGACTCATCGAATCGACAAACTTCATTAGCGCGCCGGGGCGTTCGGGGAACTCGAAGCGGTAGAGCAATTCGTTATGGGCGAGGGGCGATCGCCCTCCTACCATGTGGCGCAGGTGCAGCTTAGTCAGTTCATCGTCGGTTAGATCTAGGGTTGGGAAGCCGCAGTGTTCAAAGCTTTCCACTATAGTGGCGGCATCGGCTCGGTTTTGAATTTGTGCGCCGACAAAAATATGGGCAGTGGTGGCGTTGGCAATGCGGTAGCTAAATTCGGTTAAATTGCGGCGACCCAAGCATTCACAAAAGGTGCGGAGGCTGCCTGGTTTTTCGGGAATGGTGACGGCAAAGATGGCCTCGCGCCGTTCGCCTAGCTCTGCCCGTTCTGCCACAAACCGCAGCCGATCGAAGTTCATGTTGGCTCCGCAGGCTACCGCAACCAGCGTTTGATTCTGAATCTGTTCGCGCTCCACGTAGGCTTTCGCAGCGGCGATCGCCAGTGCCCCTGCCGGTTCCATAATCGAGCGAGTGTCTTCAAATACGTCTTTAATGGCTGCACAAACTGCGTCTGTATCGACCAAAATGATCTCGTCCACATACTGCTGGCACAGCCGAAAGGTCTCTTCCCCCACCTGCCGCACTGCTACCCCATCGGCAAACAGCCCCACCTGCGCCAATCGCACCCGTTCACCTGCCTGAAGCGATCGCGACATCGCATCAGAATCGACTGGCTCTACCCCAATAATTTTGATTTCAGGCCGCAGCCGTTTAATGTATGCCCCAATGCCCGAAATTAAGCCACCGCCACCAATTGCGACAAAAATGGCATGAATCGGCTGCTGATATTGCCGCAAGATCTCCATCCCAATCGTGCCCTGTCCAGCAATCACATACGGATCGTCAAACGGATGGATAAAAGTCAGCCCCTTTTCTGTTTCTAATTGCCGCGCATGGGCATAGGCATCATCATAGGTGTCGCCATACAGCACCACCTCACCCCCGCGCGCCTTCACCGCATCCACCTTCACCTGCGGCGTCGTCACAGGCATCACAATCAAGGCCCGAACCCCCAACCGATGCGCACTCAGCGCCACTCCCTGCGCATGGTTTCCGGCTGACGCGGCAATCACCCCTTGTGCCAGCAGCTCAGCCGACAGGTGCACCATTTTGTTGTACGCCCCGCGCAGCTTAAATGAGAAAATCGACTGCATGTCTTCTCGCTTCAGCAGCACCTGGTTGTGCAAGCGTGCCGATAGGTTAGGAGCAATCTCCAGCGGTGTTTCTTGAGCGACATCGTAAACGCGGGCAGTCAAAATTAGCTGGAGATAGTCGCAAAGCATAATGTGGAGGGTGGTGCAAAGAGTGAGGAGACGGACTAAGCCACAGAAACCCCAATTTTACGACAAGGCGTCACCTGTGTAGAAGTTGAATCTGCCGATCATGGCTCAATCCGTTCTACGCGCAAAACATCTAGCTCAGTCACGTTCTCTCCATCGCCAATGTCAACAGCGTGAAGCTGGCCGCTGACTACGACCCTTTTGTCGATCACAGCATTCATGGCAGCATCATTTCGGAAGCGTAAATAGATTGTGTCTTTTACAATGGTTGGATCTTGAAGATAAATTGCGTTGGTGAAATGAAGATTTTCGTAAGTTGCAGTATCAAACGTGGTCATTCCATCAAGCCTGATGGTTGGCTGTGGCTTGAAAATGGTGGGGTACCAAAACATGGCAATACAACCCAATATTATTCCTGGAAACAATGAACTAAGCAATCGAGTGTTGCGCTGTAATTCTGTCATGGGTGCAAGCTTCATCGAGTGAATAGTGTGTTTAAAGCGTGTTTAAAGCGGTTTGAGATTGCACTCAGATCGATTCAAGGTGCCGCCACAACCACTCCTTTTGAACCAGCCCCAATCATTCTCTTGATAGAGCCAGCCACAAGGCAGTCCCACCTATAGTAATTGGGTAGCTTCAAGGAAACACGCACAAACTAGCTTAGTTTGAGTATGACGTGCCCATTTTGAATTGGCGATCGCCTCTATTTAGAGGATTGCCATATTCAGAAGACCTTGAACGCTAGCTATAGCAATCCGATTTGAGTGGTGAAATGTTTTACAAGGTTAAGTATTTTAACTTAACCTGCTGGACAGCCGAAACGACTATCCTACATTTCTACGAGCCATTTGGACTGTTTATAGACCTTAGCTCACCGTAGGAGATTACGATGAATTCGACCAAAACTCAACGTTCAAATAGACTCGCAAAAGCAATTGCCGTTTTGAGTGCAAGTACACTTCTTAGCTGCTCTGCTGTCGTTCTACTTTTTTCTCAATCTGCCATGTCGCAGCAGCCTACGTCTGACTCGGAGCAGCTTCTAGCGCAAAGAAGTGGCAGCGGTTCCGCAGGCTCGGACGGAAGTACTCCTGCGACGTTAGGTGAAACCTCGCCTATGACTACTCCTGGTGGCGTAACCACTCCCAACAGCACAGGTAATGTGGAAGACCGTCAGCAGCTTTCTCCTCGCTTGAGTGACTCTCCAAGCGATCCTGCTAACCGTCGTGATGGCATGCCAGTTAACTCGAGAACAGGCGTTGAGGAACGCCAAGAGCTTTCTCCCCGACTGAGCGATGATCCTAGCGATCCTGCTGTTAATCGCAGCGGTGGCACCGTTAACAATGGCAGCGCTCAACAGCGCCAAGATTCATCTCCTCGGCTTGAAGATAATCCCAATGCCAACGATCCGATGAACCCAAATTCTGGTGGAACCCCAAATTCTGGTGGAACCATGCGTCAGGGTGGGACTAGCCAACAGCCGTCCTACAACCGAAACGCCACTCCATCCTCCAACCAAAACACAGGTGGCGGTAGTTCCAATCCAGTTCGGGGTCTTTGGTAAACCTTTGAATTAAGTCCTGATCGCTAAAGGGTGAGTGGGGTGCGCAATGTGTGCCCCACTCACCCTTTAGTGATTGAGGCTGGTTCTCCCTGGCGCTGCTTAGCGCTTGTCTACTTTGGCTTCCAAAATGGTCTGGGTTGCAGTAGGAAGGTTAGAGAGAAAATCATATCCAGTAATTTGTTCAACGGTATCGACTGATTGACGGTAAGAGCGCCAGTCATCGTTTTTAATTCCCTGAGCATTGGGCATAATGACCGCGATCACGCGTGTATCGTTACGAATACTCTCAATTCCTAATCCTGGTTGGTTGAGGACAACGACAATTTTCCAAGTCGCTGCTGGAACGGCAACTTTACCACGGGCGATCGCCGTCTTTTTGCCCCGTTCGCCCTTTCCACCCGAACCTGCCCAGCCCGAAATAATGTAAAGTTCTTTGCCCTGTTTTGTTAAATCGCGGCAATAGCGTTCTAGCTTTTCCCACGGACCTCGGTTGTTGTCGGCTGCTTGGGGGATGATATTGGTCATCAGAAACACGGACTCGCCGTCTGCTGGTTTCTGGTTGCGGTCGGCGGCAGGGACAACATGGCCACGATCAAACCCGCTGCCTGTGTAGTCGTCTGTGCGCACCCGGTACCAGGTGGCGGGGAGTGAGGTATCTGTCACAAACGGACCTCGAGGTAAGTCGCCCAGCCAGCTTGGGTTGAGTTGCCAGCTAGCCCAGTTGGGTATGCCTTTATCGCGATTGTAGGAGAGGGCATACTGTGGCCGCATAATTAGGTAGTTATTGGGACTGTTGGGGTCACTAACGGCCCCGCTGGGGTTACCCAACAGCAGGTGAACCTCTGGCGTTGTCCGGGATGTGCCCGTTAACGGAGACAACAGCCCACAGCCCGAGATTAATCCGCACCAGAGCAGCAGCCCCATGAGCGTTTGGGGTAGTTTTTGGGGGCGTTGGCTTGCCTGCGCGAAGCGCGTATCGCCTCCTAATTGCCGCCTGTGCTTGATCATATACTTGTCCAAGGAGTGCCCTTTGCTAAACGAGTTGTATTCAGCATACCCAGGGGGCGGGTAGATAGGAGGATACCGAACCGATGTGCTGCCACTAGATTCCCTGCCAAATGGCCCAAACCAACGTCTCACCGTCGCAAATCAGTTTCCGCAAAGGCTATATCCCAGAAAAGCCTACTCAATTGGTCTAGGAAACCGCCCTACTGATAGAATTTTCCTGAAGGGAGGAGGCATTATTATTAAGTAATCAACAGCTTGGTAAAGAAATCGACTTGAATCCAGGAGGGTTCAGTATGGAAAGTATGAATAACGATAAGCGTAAATTACTGTCAGCTCTATCACACGGGTCTATTTTCTTCAGCGCATTGGTCGTATCAGTCGGCCTGCCTATTGCCATTTTGCTGGTTTCCGATGATCCGGTGGTCAAAGAAAATGCAAAAGAAGCCATTAACTTTCACTTCAACGTGTGGCTCTACGGGATTATTTTTGGCGTGCTGTGTTTCGTGCTAATTGGATATCCGCTGCTGGTAATTTTGGGTATTGTCAGCTTAGTTATGCCGATTCTGGCTATTCTGAAATGCTTAGGCACGCCGGGACAGTCTTATCACTATCCGTTTATTTTCCGGTTGCTCTAAACCCATGTTCTAAAGCATATTTGGAACTGTAATTTTGTAGGGTGGGCAATGCCTACCCTATTTTGTTAGATGGGGCGATCGCCACACTCTTCTTTAGCTTTTCACACAACACTCAGTCTCTCCTCATCTTCCGGGGATGAGCGCATGCCAATATGGCAGCAACGTGCAGCGCATGACTCAAGCGCCGTTAGCGCTGGGAAGCTGTTTGAGTTGGTAAGCGCTTACATCCACTAATCTGGGACTAGATAAATGACTGCTCTGCATCCTCACCATCCCATCTCGCTTTGGCGTCGTTGGCGATCTTCGGTTCGGACTGCCACCGTTGTCATGATCGCGATTGTGGTAATGACGGGGGCGATCGCCGCTGCCTGGTTTGCTGGCAATGGGACGATTAGCATCATTTTCCAACGGCTAGAGCAGATTCAGGAAAGCCCGCCGATGTGGATTGAAGCACCCAAAATGGTGGGGCAATACCTGGTGTTTTGGACAGTGGCATTGATGCTGGTGGTGCTAGCTATCACAAAAATATCGCCGCGCCCAAAAACCTGGTCACGGGCTGTAGTTGTCGGAATCCTGCTGATTCTGGCCGTGCGCTATTTGCTGTGGCGATCGCTTTCCACCCTCAATCTCAGTACGCCGTTGAATGGCGTGTTTAGTCTTGGGCTGTTTGGCATGGAGCTATTGCTGCTGAGCGGCAGTATCATTCAGCTTGGATTGCTGCTGCGAACCCACGATCGACGCCCCGAAGCCGATCGGTTGGCGCTTGATGTGCTCGATAGAACCTTTGCCCCAACCGTTGATATTTTGATCCCAACTTATAATGAGCCAACCTTTATTCTGCGCCGCACCGTGATTGGGTGTCAGGCGTTAGACTACGAGGCCAAGCAGATTTATTTGCTCGACGATACCCGCCGCCCCGAAGTAGAAGCCTTAGCCGCAGAACTCGGCTGTGAATATCGCACCCGCTCCGACAATCGTCATGCCAAAGCAGGGAACTTAAACCATACCCTAGCTCGCACCAGCGGCGAGCTAATCGTGATCTTTGACGCCGACTTTGTCCCAACCAAGAACTTTCTAACGCGGACTCTCGGCTTTTTCCAAGATCCGCAGGTGGCATTGATCCAAACCCCGCAAACGTTTTACAATCCCGACCCGATCGCCCGCAATCTGGGCTTAGAAAATGTGCTAACACCCGATGAAGAGGTGTTTTACCGCCAAATTCAACCAATTCGCGATGGCGTTGGCGGCGTCATTTGTGCCGGCACCTCGTTTGTGGTGCGGCGATCGGCGTTAATTGAAACCGGATGTTTTGTGACCGAATCGCTGAGCGAAGATTACTTTACGGGCATCCGGTTGGCGGCGAAGGGCTATCGGGTGCTGTATCTGAATGAAAAGCTAAGTGCAGGGCTAGCGGCTGAGAATATTTCAGTGCAGGCACTTCAGCGGACTCGCTGGGCGCAGGGTACCTTACAAGCCTTTTTCATTAAAACCAATCCTCTGACAATCCCCGGTTTAAATCTGCTGCAACGACTGGCGCATCTGGAAGGGTTACTGCATTGGTTTACCAGTCCGGCTCGGGTTGGACTGCTGTTTTTCCCCCTAGCGTATGCGTTCCTGCACATTATTCCGGTGCGTGCGACAGGGACAGATATCCTATATTTCTTTATTCCATTTTATTTGGTGCAAGTTACTGCATTTGCTTGGTTAAATGCGCGCTCTCGCTCGGCCATCTTGTCGGATGTTTATTCACTGGTGCTAGTGTTTCCACTAGCCGTCACGGTAATTAAAGTTATGCTCAATCCGTTTGGCAAAGGCTTTAAGGTGACGCCAAAAGGTGGTGTCAGCGATCGCTTTTTGTTTAACTGGCAGCTAGCCTTGCCGCTGATTGCCGTGTTTATCGCAACGGCAATCAGTTTATGGATGAATTTGGGCACTTGCCTAATTATGGGAACCTGGCAGCCCAGCATGCCAATAGAAACTGCCGAGCAGTTGAAAGGCACTGGGTTGGGCTGGATTTGGAGTGCCTATAACCTGCTGATGCTGAGCATTGCCCTATTGATTTTGGTAGATGTGCCGCGCACTAGCCCCTATGAATGGTATGGTTTACGGCGCACAGTGCGGGTTCAAGTGGGTGAACAAACTTTGTGGGGATTCACCAGAGCGATTTCAGAAGTCGGTGTAGAAATTGCCTTGACTCGAACAGATTTGCTCGATCCGAATCAACTCAACATGCTGCCCGTTCAGGTGGAATTAATGGAGGAGGCATTGAGCCTTCCCGGCCAGCTCACTCGACTTGACTTAAGTGATGAATTTCCCATTGTCCAGGTCATGTTTGAAGCATTAGATTTGGATCGCCAGCGAGGGTTGGTAGAACTGCTATATTGTCGTCCGGGTCAGTGGAAAAGCCGTTGTTCTCCTGGAGAATTTGCATCGCTAGGTCTACTATTCAAGATCTTGTTAAAGCCGCGATTTTTGTTTGGTCGCCGGGAAGAGATTAGAGCCATCAATGTTACAAACGGCTAATCCAATCAGGATTTAGAGCATGCCTGCTGGTTGGAGAGGACATGCCTTCGTGTCCCAAAATCTGAGCAGGTGACGATGACAACAAATTTGCCGATGGGCGTTGGGGTTTATCGATGGGTATCCGCTAATTCTGGTGTTTTACCGACGGTTTTTCTGTCCACGCGATCGCCAGATCATCGACAATGATTGATAAATTATTGATATACGAACAGGCGTTTGGCTGCTCGTGTCACAGCTACATACAATAACTGATTACGTTCACGAACATTGCGATTGACAAGCGCATTTGGCACATCTACAAACACATTTTGGAACGTGGAACCCTGCGATTTATGAATGGTGAGGCAATAGGAATAATTCAGATCGGCGAATAGGTTTTTTAGATCCCAGAATTCACCCCAGCGCTTTTCTGTGGCATAGAAATCGAGCATTTTGACGTATTGGGGCTGGCTCTGTTCGTGCAGCACGTTGACACTGCGGGGTTTGCCGTCATCGGTGAGCACGTGCAGTCTCCAGACATGCCAGCCGCCTGTTTCGGCAGCATCTACGGCTAGCACTTCGCATTCGCTGGAGGTGGTCAGCAGCAGGTTCTCGCCGACCATGTAGGGCGTATTGGCGACTAGGCGTTCGCCTGCGACAAAGCGGGGAGTACCGTCGCCGTAAACGGCAATGCGGATTTTTTGGTTGAGGTCGTTGACGCGGCGGTTGGTGTAGGCGACGGCGCGCACATAGTCGGGGTTGGCTGTGTAGGCGTCGCTTTGAAAGGCGCGGATCAGCATTTTTTCCCACTCGCGGCGGCTGGCGACAATCACGCCTTCGGTGCGATCGCCATTGGCATCGGTGCCAAACTGGGGCAGCTGCGGTTGGCTGAGGTTGTTGCGAATAGATTCGGCTAGGACGGCGATCGCCCCCCCATAGCGCACCACCTCGGTCAAGTCAGCCCGCTGTTCAATTTCGGTGAACACGCGCGATTCTGTTTCGCCAATTGGCGGCAGTTGCGCCACATCACCCACAAATAGCAGTTGGGTTTGGCTCAGCAGGGTATTGGCCGCTTGGGTGAGCAAATCCCACATTTCTGCGTTGATCATTGAGGCTTCGTCTACTACCACTAGATGGTAGCGATCGAAATGGTTTTCGCTATCGCGGTCGGGCTTAAATAGCTGCTTACCCGTCACCGTATCAATATCGGGTCGCAGCCCCAGCAGTTTGCAGCAGGTCATGCAGTCGATTTGCAGCTCCCACTGCCCTGCCATGTTCTCTAGCACCTTAGTGGCTTTGTTGCTAAAGGCGGTGAATACTATCCGGCGGCGATCGCCCTTAGCCCGCAGCCGTTTGATCAACGCCTGAAGCAGCGTCGTTTTGCCCGTCCCCGCATAGCCCGTCAGCAAGTGCAGCCGTTCGGCACTCGCCGCAAACAATTCTAGTCGCCGCAATGCCTTCCGCTGCTGGCGGTTCAGCCGAATGCCGGGTAATACATCTAGAGCCGGGTTCGTTTTCTGGGTGCGCTGGGTTTTCTGGGTGCGCTGGGTCTGCGGCGTCGGCTGTGTCATGAAATCGGCCTCAGCGCGTTTTGCGAGTTAGGTCAATTGAAAGGGTTTGATCCCAGGCAAGATGGGTGCGATCGCGCTGCTTTTGGGATTCTTGGTAGGCGCGGTAGGTGGTCACGCCCACATCGGCTAAGAGTAGGGCGATCGCTGGAGCGGCGATCGGCACCCAGCCCCCCTGGCTAAACAGCAGTATTCCTGTACCTACCGTTAGTCCCAATGCTACCGCACTACTGGCCGCCAACTTCCCTGGATGGCGCACCATCCAGCCTAGTGTGCCCCCGAGCACCACCCATCCCACAATCCAAACCGCTTCTGCCCAGTCGGGTAAGATCCAAACCAGGTGCTCTCCATCAAGCACGGCGCTGAGCAGCTGACTGGTCGATTGGGCATGTACCACCACCCCTGGTGCTTTCGGTTCTGTGCGTTCACTGGCACTGTAGGGGGTGACAAACAGGTCTTTGCCGCTGGGAGCCGTGGTCCCAATCAGCACCACGCGATCGCGCACCCACTCTGGTTTTACCTGACCATTCAGCAGCTCCATGAATGAGATCAGCCGCGCTGGCGTAGCGGGCGATCGATAGGTCAACATCACCTGATAGCCGGCAGCATCTGCATTTTGGTAGCCGCCCGAGGTTGGCTCTAAAGGTCGAAACAGCGTATTTCCCAATTCTGTCATGCCGAGATGGGTGGTGCTGTCGCGCGGCTTGATGCCATCGGCTTCCAGATATTTTTGCGCCAGCCGCATCGAAAACGAGTGAAACGTGGCCGCAAAAATTAGATTGCGGCGGATGACGTTATCGGCATCCACCGCAAAGTCGTTAAACCCGACCCGTTCTGGTGGGATCCCAGGCGGAGGTGGAATTTGGACGGCGGCGTTGTCGCCCAGTTTCATAACGGTAATCACGTTTTCGGGCTGCAATTGCTGCAAAAGTTCGGCATATCCTGGCTGTTGCGGCAGATCTCGGTAGAGGTCTAAGCCAATCACGCGGGGGCGCATCTGCTGCAACAGGGCTAATGCCTGAGCCACAGACTGATCGGATGGGGTAGTCCGCTGAAGCGTTTGCAAATCTGCTTCATCAATTCCTACTATTAGCAGGCGGGGGTCAGGCGGCTGAGCGGGTTGCAGCCGCGTCATTTGGTCATAGGCGGCTAGCTCCAGCGGCTCTAGCCAGCCCAACTGCCGCAGCCCCAGCACTACACCTGTAACCGCAGCAGTGGCGATCGCCAACACCTTCACCCCAGAGCGGAGATGCGATCGCCAGCTGAGCGCCGCAACGGGCTGCGTCCAATCTGACATCAAGCCTTGCGGCAGCAGCAGCGAAGCCGGAATTTCGGTCAAATCCGTCGGCAGTTCCGCCAGCCGCTGCAATGCCTGCAACACATCCTCCACCAGCTGATAGCGCTGGCTAAAGTCATAGCGCACCATCCGATCTAGCACAAACGCCAGCCCCAGGCCAATATCTGCTCGGTCTTGCCAGCGCAAATCTAGCGTATTTGGATCTTCCGGCAACTGGGAGGGCTGTATCCCCGTCACCGCCTGAATCGCCGTCATCCCCAGTGCGTAAATATCGCTGCAATAGCGAGGTCTACCCATCAGCTGCTCGCTGGGAGTATAGCCCTCAGTGCCAATGCCTACCGTCAAACTGGTTTGCCCCACATGACCCGATAGCTGCGTTTGCAGCTCCTTAACCGCTCCAAAGTCAATCAGCACAATTTTGCCATCATGCCTGCGGCGAATCAAATTACCCGGTTTAATATCGCGGTGAACCACCTGATTTTGATGTACAAATTGCAGCACACTCAGCACATTTTGCAGCAGTACGACAACTTCTGCTTCACTTAGCCGTTGCCCCCGCGAAAACTCTTCGCTGAGGGGATGACCGTCTATATATTCTTGTACAAAGTAAAATTCGTCGTTTTCTTGAAACGAGTCATACAGTTCAGGAATTTGGTCATGCTGGCCCAGCCGACTCAGCGTCTCGACCTCCGTATCAAACAGCCGCCGCGCAATATCCAACATGCGGGTGTCGCGGCTGATTGGCTTTAATTGCTTAACAACGCAACGCCGGGGCTGCTGCGTGTCGTCGGCCAGATAGGTCTGACCAAAGCCCCCAGCCCCTAAAATGGTGATGATTTTGTAGCGCCCGCCCAGCACTGTCCCTAGCATGGCAACTCAAATGTTCAGCATTGTAATTGGTCTTGTGCTGGCCGATTATGGGGCGTATGCTTCAAAATACTAGCGCGCTGTCCTCAGTCTGTCCTTATTTTGGCATCTGTTCTTTATCTTTCCTAAAATTCCTTCCTCCCTCATCCTTCCTCCCTCATCCCTCATTCTGCCCAATGCTGCTCTCCGGTACTACCAAACTCCTCGGCGTCATCGGCCATCCGATCGCCCATTCCCTCTCTCCAATCATGCACAACGCTGCCCTGACCCATTTGGGGCTAGATTACGTTTACCTGCCCCTGCCCGTCAAACCGGAGGATCTGGAGGTGGCGATCGCCGGATTGGCAGCCATTGGGATGCGGGGGTTCAATGTAACCATTCCCCACAAGCAGGCGGTGATGGGGCTGATGTCAGAGATTTCGGCGATCGCCCAAGCTGTGGGTGCGGTGAACACAGTCAGCTGGACGGAGTCTGGGTGGGTGGGCACCAATACGGACGTGGCCGGGTTTTTGGCACCCTTGCAGTCGCTATCAAAGATCTGGAGCCAGAAGAGCGCCGTGATTTTGGGCAATGGTGGCGCGGCGCGAGCGGTGGTGGCGGGCTGCACGCAGTTGGGCTGTGAGCAGGTGCAGGTTGTGGGGCGCGATGTAGAGAAACTGCGGGAGTTTCTTTACAGTTGGAATCTTGCTGCCATCCCTGCTAATCTGTCGGTGCATTTGTGGGACGACCTGCCGACGTTGTTGCCTCAAGCCGATCTATTGGTCAACACCACTCCGTTGGGCATGTACCCCCATGTGGAGCGATCGCCCCTCAGCCCCTCTGAACTGGAATTATTGAAGCTGGGAGCGATCGCCTACGACCTGATCTATACGCCCAATCCCACGCGGTTTCTCCAACTGGCGCAGGCCAACGGGGCTATTGCGATCGACGGCCTAGAAATGCTGATTCACCAAGGCGCAGCCGCACTAGAAGGCTGGATTCAGCAGCCTGCCCCGGTGGATATCATGCGGCAGGCATTGCTCGATCGGCTGAAAATCGCCAAATAGATCGACATCCAATCCCCGTTATGTAGAGACGCGATTCATCGCGTCTCTACGCAATGTGGGTGGGTTTCTAGACGGTCTGGGTGATGCGGTAGGGGCTGACCAGTTTGCCTAGCTGCTGAATCAGCAGACTGAGGAACAGGCCGACATCTGTGACGACACCGACCGATTCGACGGAGCCGCGATCGCTCAATTTGGTCACCACAGCGGGGTTGATGTCTACGCAGACCATTTTGACGCCAGCGGGGGTCATGTTGCCTGCGCCAATTGAGTGCAGCATCGACGACAGCATCAAGATCAAGTCGGCACCTTGAATATGACGGGCATAGTCGGTCTGCGCCTGGAGCAAATCCATTTGGGTGTCGGGCAAGGGGCCATCGTCGCGGATGGAGCCAGCTAAGGAGAAGGGCACGTTGTGCTTGACGCATTCGTAGAAAATGCCGCTGGTAATGATCCCTTGGTCTACGGCGTTGGCAATGCTGCCGCAGCGACGGACGGTATTAATGGCCTTGAGGTGGTGACGATGGCCGCCGCGCACCGAGACGCCGCGTTTCATGTCCATCCCCAAGGAGGTGCCCATCATCGCTTGTTCAATGTCGTGGACGGCGATCGCATTGCCGCCCAGCAGTGCCTGCACATAGCCTTCACGAACCAGGTTGGCTAAGTGATCGCCGCCGCCCGTATGAATCACCACAGGGCCACCGACCACCACCACTTTGCCGCCCTGATCGCGGATGCGGCGCAGATCCCAGGCAATTTGTTCGACCACCAGCTCCACCCGGCGCTCGCTCGACACACCCGATCCCATAAACCCGAATTCCTTGTCGCTCCCGGTGCGGGTGTCGCGAGAGTCGGCCTTGCGCACGGTGCGAATGCCGTCTACCCCGACGATGACGCGATCGCCCGCTTTCAAATCTCGCAGCAGCTTACATTCGGCGCGAGGCCCCTCGGACGTTTGAGAAACGGCGATCGCCCCATCCATCCGCTGGTTGTGCACCCGCACCCATTCGCAGTTGACCCGCACTTCGGTCGGATAAATTGTGGTGACGTAGAAGTCATCGGGAGCCACACCAGCTTGGGTCACCAGTTCTAGCGGGTTATCGCAGACTTCCTGGGGTTGCGCCACCGCCCCCATGTCGATTAGCTGCGACATGATGCTTTCCATCGCCGTGTGGGATGGAGCTGTCACCTTCACTTCCGCAAACGACGTACTCTGACGCTGTTCACCCAGACGAAAATTCAATACCTGGAAGCTGCCGCCACCTTCCACAATTAAATCGAGGGCGCTGTTGATTAAGCCCGAATCGAGCAGGTGCCCTTCTAGCTGAATTGTGCGGCTTTCCACCGCAGCCACAGCATGGTGCAGTTCCTGAATCGGCTCTGTCACCCGCAGCGTCAGGCACTTGGCCGCACCGCCCGCCTTGATAAATTCGGACAGCGGCGTTTCGAGCACGACAAAATTGGCATCTATCAGCCGCTGCTTCAACGCCTCGCTGGTTTTGTTCATAATCACAATCCGATCGATATTGACCGTATTGCAGGCAAAATTGACGGCATCCGCTTCTTCGATCGCAATCCGCTTCGCGGCGGGCACGCGCATTTCAATCAGGCGGTTGGAGTAGGCATCGAAGGCGGGCGGATAGTAGAGCAGATAGCCATCGGTGAGGGGGCAAAAGCAGGTGTCGAGGTGATAGAACCGCTCGTCCATCAGCCGCAGCGATAGGACTTCAATGTCGAGCCACTTGGCTAGGTAGGGGTGCGAGTCGAGTTCGGAGCGGAAGCCGTAGCCTGCCCACAGCCAGCGCCCTTCGCGATCGAGCAGGGCATCGCCTGCCCCTTCAAAGGGCAAATCCTTTGGCAGTTCATAAACCGTGTGACCCTGCTGCTCAAACCAGGCTTTGAAGTAGGGTTCTTCGCCCTGGCGCTCTTTGTGGAAAAAACGGCTGAGCACGACGGTGTTGCCCAGAATCAACCCAGCATTGGCCGTAAATACCATGTCGGGCACACCCTTTTGGGGCTGCACCAAATCTACCTGCGCCCGGTCTTTGATGAGATGAAACAAACCGTGCCATTGCTCAACGGCGCGATCGGGCGACGACTTATGGATATTTCCTTCCATCCAAGGATTAATCACATAATCCACATCGTAGTGATCGGGAGCACACATTAGAAAACGAATTGCAGCACTCATAAAGAACCTATAGCGGTAGTTGACATGGGAATCTGATTCCCTCCCTAACTTCAATATTAACGATAGGGACAGCCACTCATTCTAGTACGCTACCTGGCTCTACAAAGTTTAATGTTAAGGGGCAATGTTAAGGGCTGTGGACATTAGACGATTAGCATCAATGTCGGGTTAGAGGGCATAAATCGTTCCCGGTGAGGCCAGAAACGTGGTAGTTGCCATGATGCATAAGTGTCTAAATTCCCTAGCCTCAGATGGATGCCAATGGCGATCACTGGTAGAAGACGGCGCAAGTTTGGCTACCGTAGTGCGGGCATCTTGCCCGCGCAGGCTGGAAGCCTGCACTACGAACGGTAGGCAGATTTACGCCTCAGACTACTAGCCTCAAAGCTCACCGCAAGATTGTGATAGAGCGGCAAGAATTAGATAGCGTGCCATCGTTTGTTGATCTAGGCTGAGAGGATAGTGATTCAGTAGTTACTCAGTAGTTATTCAGAGACTTGATGGCAATGCTTAACCACTTGCCTTTTGCATTGAAACTGGTTTCGGCGCTGGGCTGCGGGCTGGTAGCTGGCATCTGCCGCTGAATGGAGCACTGGCCAAGGCAGATCCAGACAGTGCTAGCGGTGCGAGGCTGTGGGCTAATTACCTGAGCACCTGGACATTCTGGAATCATATGCGGACGGTAGCGGCGATCGCAGCAGCAGCTCTACTGACCATTGCACTGTGCGATCGCGCGGGATAGTCTAAGTCATTTGCACAGTCAGAAGATGATGTAATTGCAGATCAAGCTCCAGAACCGTGTGCCACTTGCCGTGTGGATGTCACCCAGTGCGGGAGTCTAATTCTTAGCTGGATAGTAATGTTTAGTTTTTTAAATTTTCCAAGATGACGTGCCGTCTTTAAGGATTTGACCTACAATTTTTGGTTTCTGCCTCACCAATCGTCTTTACAGGCGTGTTTCAGAATACAAAGTTGACTAGATTTGCTTGAGTGCTATTTGTAAACAAACGTAAAATTCTTAAAAATTTAGGGTTTTAGTTCGCTGATTGTCACTTTTTAGGATCAATATGTCTATCACAAAAATGTTAGTGGCATGGCTTGAAAACTACGATAGTCAACAATCATTAGGATCAAAGCTCAGAGCCAAACGCATTGCTCCGCTATTGGACATGATTGAAAGCATTTTTAACAAACATGGCTCTGTTAACATCATCGACATTGGCGGCACAGAAAGCTATTGGGGTATCGTCCCGAAACAATTTCTCGATGATCATCATGTAACGATTACGATTGTTAATCTTCCTAGACTTGAAGTCAAACCAGATCACGGCCACTTTAAGTTTGTGGGCGCAGATGCCTGTGCACTGGAAAGGTTTAGCGATCAATCTTTCCATATCGCGCACTCTAATTCTGTTGTAGAGCATGTAGGTGATTGGGAACGAATGGTGCAGTTTGCCAAGGAAACTTCAAGAGTTTCACAAGCCTATTTTGTTCAAACTCCAAACTATTGGTTTCCCGTTGAGCCTCACTTCATGGCACCCTTTTTTCACTGGTTACCTAAACAAAGTCGGATCTGGTTGGTTTCACATTTTCAGCTTGGCAATCGCAGCAAAGCCGCTTCAATGGATGAAGCAGAACGGCTAGTAGAAAGCGTTCATTTACTCGACAGGAAGAGGTTTCAGGAGCTGTTCAAAGATGCACATGTGCTGACGGAATGGTTTTTCTGCCTACCGAAGTCATTCATTGCCTTGAAGAAAGTAAATGCCTAGAGGTGTCTAGCCCTGACGAACACAAAACACTAGGCGCAACCCGATGGGTAGCTCAAATCAAAGCGGGTCAACTCATCGAAGTCAGGGTTATCGACGCGAGCCAAACAAAATAATCAGTGTCCCCACCAGTGAAAGACCAACACCAACTAGATCTGACTGATTTGGCTTAATCCCTTCAGCTACCCACAGCCAACAAAGCGATAAGAATAAGTAGATCCCTCCGTAGGCAGCATAGACTCTGCCAGCATTTGAAGCGTCTATTCTAGTTAGAGCGTAAGCAAAAAAAACTAGAGCTAGAATGCCCGGAATAATCCAGAGTATACTTTTCCCCAGCCTTAGCCATGCCCAAAAAGCATAACATCCAGAAATTTCTCCTAGAG